>Ga0310121_10001176_pt1 | contig 27402 bp, 17 predicted proteins | sample CB27_Tmax_986_MG_FD_203504 | JGI IMG/M metagenome (GOLD analysis project Ga0310121, IMG submission 203504) | Marine microbial communities from Western Arctic Ocean, Canada - CB27_Tmax_986 | ecosystem: Environmental > Aquatic > Marine > Oceanic | place: Canada: Western Arctic Ocean | collected... | reverse complement strand
TCCAGGCCGGTAGCGAAATCGGTCGATGAGGATCCTGATAACCTCTGGCTCGCGCGAGGACCGCGGCAGCGGCTGCGCGCGGAGGTCATTCGGGACATCACGCTGGCAGCCAGTGGCCGGCTGACTCGGGAGATTGGTGGTCCCAGCGTTTATCCGCCGCGGCCCGACCTGGAAAGCGCGATGGCACATTCCGGCCTCAGGTGGCTGACCAGCGAAGGACCGGACCGTTATCGCCGCGGTCTCTACACCCACCGCAAGCGGGGTTGCCCCGATCCCGCGCTGGCGGTTTTCGATGCCCCTCCTCGCAACATGTGCGTTGTCAAGCGGCGGCGGTCCAACACACCGCTGCAGGCTCTCGCGCGGCTCAATGACCAGCGTGTCATGGAGGCCTGTGTGGCACTGGCGGGACGCGTCCTTGCCCACGGACCGGACGATGATGAGCGTCGCATGGCGTACGCCTTTCAACTCTGTGCGACTCGGCCGCCTGACGAGGTCGAACTGGATGAACTCCTGTCGTACTATCGTAAGCAACGCCAGCGTCTGCAGCTTGGCGAGCTGGATGCAGCCATGATGATTGCTGGCGAGCCAGCAAAGGACGAATCAGCGGAGGACGACGTAGCGGAGGATGACGTAGCGGAGAATGACGTAGCGGAGGACGAGAACCGGGCGGAAGATCTTGCCGCCTGGTCGATTGTGGCTCGCGCGCTGCTGAACCTCGATGAAGTTATCTCGAAGGAGTAAGGAATATTAGTTGGACAGCGCCACTATGCGATTTATCAAAAGGAATTGAAGCCTGAAGCGCAAGCGAGGATTTGGGTGCGTAACCCCTTCGCTCGCTTGCGCTTCAGGCTTCAATTGGCCGCCGAAATGGCGCTGTCCAATTAGGCTTCGTCTCAAAACTCGATTTTGACCATTCATCGTAACCCGCTGCGTGAGCGAGGACCGGGCCAGCACGTGAGAGCTCTCGCTTACGCAGCGGGTTACGATCGGTTTTAAGACGAAACCGACTAACTCAAACTGAAAACACACGCGGGAAATAGCCGCAAAACACAAAAACCGTCGTTTTGAACAGAATGCTGTGTCTCCATCCTCTTTTTATCGCAGATGGCTCGCCAGGCGATAGAATGTTAGCGTAATGGCTAGTTCCACGGTTCCCAGTGATTTCACTGAACCGAGTGACACGATCTAAAGTTCGATCCATGCGGAAGGGAAGGTCTGTCGTGAATCTACCCCGTTACCGTTTTGCTAAGGCTGACTCGACTGGCTTTACGCTGGTCGAACTGTTGGTGGTGATCGCGATCATCGGCATCCTGGTCACATTGCTGTTGCCGGCGGTCCAGGCTGCTCGAACGGCAGCTCGCCGAATTCAGTGCATGAATAACATCAAGCAGATTGCGCTGGCGATCCATAACTATCACAGCGCCCACGACCAAATGCCCGCAAACGCGAACAATTACGGCTACACCGGCGGCGGGTATAGCCAGCCCCCGAGTGGGGCGATGAACGAGCACACCAACGGCTTTAGCTGGCTCGTTAAGATACTTCCGTTCATGGAAGAGCAGGCGATCTACGACCAGTTAAACTTCGACTTGCCCGCCGTCAGCTCGGTGGGAAATCCCAGCAACCGGGAGCTGATCAAAACACCGCTTTCCAACCTGATCTGCCCCGAAGATCCTGTCAGTGGCGACCCGGTACGAAATGATTTAAATAGATGGTGGGCGTGGACCGCGGCCGGCACAAATTTCGACAATAACGGCGAGGTGGCCACGGCGACCTACAAGGGAGTCGGCAACCACATCGAGCCTCCAGACGGGCCTACCTATCTGTTTCATTATATTAAGTACAACAACGGGAATCACGGCTTTCCGATCAAGCGTCAGGATACAAGTTTTCGCATGGTGACGGACGGGTTGAGTAACACGCTGATGCTGGGCGAGCGATCGTTCGAATGCAGCCGAGCGTCTTGGGCGTGTTCCTGGGGGACTACCGTGACGCCGAATAGCCAGCCCATTACAGCCAATGGAGAGGATTTAGGGATCAACTCCGTCCAAAGAGTCGCGTGGCATCCGTTTCCAAGTGACTGTGTATGGATGATGGCCTGGCTCAATGAACCCTACGGTATGCACAGTTATCACACGCAGGGTGTGGTCTGCGCAATGGCCGATGGCGCCGTCGCTTTTCTTGATGAGACGATGGACGAAAAGCTCGTCACGGACCTGGGCCTCATGCGCAACGGCGCACCGGCGGGTGGGTTTAATCCAAATTAGGGTCAGCTCGCGGAGACACAGTCCTAAGCAATAATCTCGTGCAACACTTTGCCGCCGATGTCGGTGAGCCGCCGCAAGCGTCCGGCATGCAGATAGCGGAGCTGGTTGTCGTCGAGCCCCATCAGGTCGAGAATGGTCCCATGCACATCGCGGACATGGATGGGCTCGCCGGCCGCACGAATGCTGAACTCGTCGGTCGCGCCCGCAGTCGCGCCACCTTTCACATCGCCTCCGGCCATCCACATGCATAACGCCCAGGCGTTATGATCGCGGCCAGGTTTCTTTACCAGGCCGCCGTTCTTGAACGGTGTCCGGCCCATCTCCGAGGCCCAAACGACCAGCGTGTCGTCCAGCAAGCCTCGCTGTTTGAGATCGGCCAACAGTCCGCCGATCGGAGTGTCGACTTCGCCGCAGTGCTTAATCATCCGCGACTCGACCGCTCCATGATCGTCCCAACTATTCGAGCCAATTTGGACTCCGTGGACCAGCAAGGTGTACCGCACTCCATGTTCCACCATCCGCCTGGCCAGCAGACACTGCCGTCCGAAACCGGCCGTCATGGGATTGTCCAGTCCGTACAGCTGACGCGTGTGATCCGATTCGTCGTCGATGTTGACCAGCTGTGGCGCTTCGGTTTGCATGCGAAACGCCAATTCATAGGCGCTAATGCGGGCCTCCAGCTCGGTCGCTCCCGATCGCGGTGCCAGATGCGTTTCGTTTAGCCATTTCAAGGCATCGAACTCCCGCCGTTGTTGCGAGTGCAATAATCCATCAGGCGGATCAAGATTCAGGATCGGCGTACCCTGAGCCCGCAACAACGTGCCTTGATAAGCGGCAGGTAGATAGCCGTTGCCCCAGACCGCCGCGCCATTGACCGGTGCTCCTCGCTGGTCCTGAATGACGACGTAGCCCGGCATGTTTTGATTCGAGCTACCCAGTCCGTAGTTGATCCATGAACCGACCGATGGGCTGCCTGGAAATTGGCTGCCGGTCGTGACGTGCAACGTCGAAGGTCCGTGATTCTGGTTGTCGGTCTTGATTCCATGAATAAAAGCCATGTCGTCGACATGCTTAGCCAAATTCGGGAATAACTCCGAAACGTATCTGCCAGACTCGCCGTGCTGACGGAACTTGAAAGGGCTGCCAATACAGACATGCGGAAATCTCAGTCGGCCTTTCACCTCGCCCGAGATGTCCGGGACCCGTGGCAGCGGTTGGCCGTGCAGTTGGTTGAGTATGGGCTTGTACTCGAACGAGTCGATCTGGCTGACGCCACCTTGCATGAACAGAAAAATACAATGCTTCGCCTTGCGCCGCCCGTGCGGCTGCTGTGGCGTCAGTGGATTGAGTAGGGAGGTTGAAGCGGCCAACTCATCGGCCAATAGCCCACCAAGCGCTAGTGCGCCGATGCCATTGAAAGAACGTGTGAGAAAGTCGCGACGCGCGGCCAATGAGCGATGGGTTTCGGCATGGCTGGGAATACTCATCTCAAACACCGTTGGAAGTGGCCAGGGAATTCGCGAGTAGGATGGCCTCGACGACTATTATATACCTAATATGTCTAGGTCGCACAGTCGAATTAGAGGATTCGGGAGCAATGCATTTGTGGCGTCATGATTATTGGACTACGATGGAACGTACCGTAATCCGTTAAGAACGTTGATGCTCACCGCCCAACATTCACGTCACCAGGCTGCTGCACAATCATGCGTTTTCTCACCAGTTCCGCACTGGTCTGTTTGCTACTACCGCTCATTGTTGCCAATGACGCGGCAGCCGAACAACAACGCCCTTGGACGTTTACCACACCCCAGGCGGAATCGCCACCGCCGGTCCAGGAAAAGGATTGGGTGCGTAACGAAATCGATGCTTTTGTGCTGGCCAAACTCGAAGAGGTCGGTTTGCATCCGGCGGAGGAGGCATCACGTCAAACTCTGATTCGCCGGCTCAATTTTGACTTGATCGGCCTGCCGCCAACTCCCGGCGAAGTCGACGCATTTATCCATGACACCTCCGACGATGCGTATGAAAAGGTCGTCGACCGATTGCTGAAAGACTCGCGTTACGGCGAACGTTGGGCTCGATTTTGGTTGGATCTCGCGCGCTATGCGGACACGGCTGGATATGAGGGAGATCCCGACTTGCCACATGCCTGGCGATATCGCGACTACGTAATCGACGCGTTTAACAACGACAAACCGTACGATGAATTCATCAAAGATCAGATCGCTGGCGACGAGTATGACGAGATGATGGGTGCCGGAGATCTGCCCGATCCAGCTCCCGAGCACGTCGTCGCCTTGACTTTTCTTCGCTTGGCCCCCTTCACCGAACCGCGCGGTGAGGAAACGCGTCACGAAATGCTCAGCGAAATCACTTCCACGGTCGGTTCCGTCTTCCTGGGTTTGACAGTTGGATGCGCCAAGTGTCACGACCATAAGTACGACCAGATCCCCACCAAAGACTTCTATCGCATGAAGGCCTTCTTTTCGACGATCTCGATTCCACGGCCCGACCCGAGCGATATCTATCACATCGGCCGCCCGCTGCCGGCCGAGTTTTACCGCGAAGGTGAGGAAGAGTGGGCCCAGCAGAAACGGGCCGAATTCCAGCAGGAGTTGGAATCGGTTAAGACTGAGCTGGCGGAGTTCGCCAAGCGGACGGAAGAGCAGGGCGAGCTCAAAAAGTTGATCAAGGATCGTGAGCTGTACAGCGATGACGACCGGCGGCGGTACGATTTCCTTTCCCGTCGCGAAGTTTTTGTCAACCAATTTTTGAAGCGGTTAATGCCCGTGGCCATGTCGTTGCGTCACGCGTACGGTCCGCCCTACGAACCTGGGGTACCGGTGTCGCGGGTGATGATCCGCGGCGAGTTTGACAACCCGGGCGAAGTGGTCAAGGCCGGTTTTCTCAGTTGCATCACGGGCAACCAGGATCCCGCTACGATTCGACTGGACGCCTTCAACCGCTGGCCCACCCGCAGCCGCAAAATGGCTTTGGCCAAATGGATCGCCGACGAAGACAATCCGCTCACGGCGCGGGTGATGGTCAATCGCCTGTGGCATTGGCATTTTGGCGTCGGCATCGTGGCGACTCCCAGCGATTTTGGGCAGCTGAGCGGGGGCCCGTCGCATCCACGGTTGTTGGATTGGTTGGCGGTTCGCTTCGTGAAGGAAAAGTGGAGCGTCAAAGCCATGCATCGTTTGATCGTCACCAGCAGCACTTACCACCAGTCGTCCAGTGTCGTGGCAAACGAGGGGCAACCCAATCCGGAAGTCGTCGATCCTGACAATCGGCTGCTGTGGCACTTCCGACGCCGCCGACTCGAAGCGGAGGCTGTTCGGGACGCTGTGTTGGCTGTGAGTGGCCGACTGAGTCCCGAACAGTTTGGCCTGCCAACCTTTCCCCCGTTGCCGGGCGATGTGGCGGAGCGGGTAAAGTATGACAATAGCAAGTGGGATACTCAGCACGGACCGGAGGCACGTAAACGAAGCCTTTACATCTACCAGCAGCGGACATTGACCATGCCGTTCATGCAGGTCTTTGATTCATTGGTTTGTGACGAATCCCGTCCGCGTCGTGTCAGTTCGGTCACGCCGCTGCAGGCCTTGGCCATGTACAACGGCGATCTGGTCAACGAAGAATCACGGCACTTTGCCGAGCGGGTTCGCAGGGAGGCCGGCGAGGACGTCGATGCCCAAGTGGAGCGGGCGTTTTTGTTGGCCTTTAGTCGTCGACCGACGCCAGACGAAGCAGTCACGATGCGCCGGCTGGTACAAAAAAGCGAACCGGCGGACAAGGGACTTCTTGGATTGTGTCGCGTGCTGGCTAACGCGAATGAGTTTGTTTACGTCGATTGAAATTCGGCCTAATCTTCTAATTGCAATTCAACTTTATTACGTTTGTCCAAGACTTCAATCTCTAACGTGCTGGTATTCTTGTTCGCGTATTTGATGGGGATGGGGCTCAAGGCTTCGCGTGCCCGAGTCGGCATAGGACTGGCGCGGTCGACCATCACGGACACCGTTACCTGGTGTTTCCCAAGGACCGCACCATCTTTCATCTCGTAGGTGCTGAGTATAAATCGCCCTTTTGCGTCAGTGACTCCGCGGCCCGAATTGCCCTCTAACTCCGGGTGGAAAGTAATCTGGGCGTTTTCCACAGACGCTTGCTTGTAGGTCAGCACCCCAGAAACGGGTGCGGTCTTGGGCAGATCGGACCTGCGGCCGCAACCGGTCGTTGCGACTGTGAGCAATACGAGCGTGGGAAGCCGAAAGTTGGCGAAATGTGCCATGCTAACTCCTTTCTCGGTGGCGGTTTGGCCGCGTTGGGAAACCATCAACAATTATCGGTAAACCAACTCTCATTGAAAGCAGCCTTCCGACGGCAACGTTAGGTTTATCGACATGTCGACGTCAATGGCACGCAACCCCGGACCGAAAAGAGCGACACAAGCTAGGGTCCAAAGGGACCAAAACGACAAAGGGCACCTTTGTTTGTATCGTTTCCGTCCTTACCGTCTTTTCCGTCCCTTAAGTCCTTTCGATCCTCGTGGACTTGTGTTATTTCTAGTGGTCAGGGAAGGCCAAAGTCTTACGACTTCAGCTACGTCCAATAAACTGACTTTTTTTGATGTGAAATCCCTATCGGCCTTGGGTTGGGGAGTATCCCGACCAAGAACCGCGTCTCTGGCAAGGAAAGAGAGTTGTTCATGTTAAATTGGGCCATCCTCATGCGATTGGTGATGTGTATTGCGCTGCTGGTCGCAATGTCAATCTCAAGTGCGCTTATCGCCCAAGATTTTGATACCAAACTCCAGCCGGTACCTGCGCTGGACGATGAGACAACGATCACCGTTCCCTTGGGTCAGCGGCAGCTGTTCCTGGACGATGAGGGGATCGCGCAGATGATCCAACTCCAACGGGCCATGCACCAACCGGTTAAGCGGGGCGCGGTGATCCGGCCCGACGTGAGTATTGGGATCAAGGCCGTGCAGATACGCATGGCCCCAATCTGGCATCCCGAAAAACAAGTCTGGCAGCTTTGGGACTGCGCGGCTGAACCGGACGACCTCCATGCCGCGGGTTATATGTTTAGCGGCTACTACGAGAGCCCGGACGGGCTGCATTGGTCCAAGCCTGTTGTTTCCGACGTTGAGTACCGTGGATCGTCGACCAACAACTTTGTGAGCGTGGTCATGGGCGGCAAGCGCCATCGTGCGGAGTCCATCGTCCGCGACGAGACGGATCCCGACCCCAACCGCCGCTACAAGACTCTAACCCCCAACGTGTTCAGAGCCAACAAGGGCGGATATGCGGTTTCGCCGGACGGCATCCACTGGACCGAGATCAGCTCTCCAGGCATTTATGGCGGAGACGAATGGAACCTGACTTTCGACGAACAGGAACATCTGTTCTTGCAATACCTGAAGCGCGGCGCCAAGCACGGTCGCGCCATCTGGTTATGCACCAGTAAGGATTTCGAAAACTGGTCCGAACCCGAGCTAATCTTCGAGGCCGACGATCAGGATCAGGAGCTGGGCGCTAAACGAATCAAAGCTCGTCTGGCTGATCCCGCGTTCCAGCCCCTCATTGCCGACGATCCGCAGGCGTACAACGTTGACGTCTATCACATGTGTCCCTTCCGCTACGAGTCACATTATCTGGCCATGCCCGCCATGTATCACGCCGTGGGGCGGGTCCCAGCTCTCAACAACACCGACGGATTCCACGTGCTCGAGCTCGTCAGTAGCCGAGACTTGAAGCACTGGACACGTCAGGGTGACCGCCAGGCATTCATCGCGCCATCCCCGATGGGAGGAGGTGCCTATGACTTGACCCAGCTCATCTCGCCGGCGTCGGCCGTCGTGCGAGATGACGAGCTGTGGTTTTATTACACCGGCACCAAGACGCGTGGTGCTGGGTCCTTGTCCGATGATTACCAAGGACCCAAGATCGAACAGGATAACGCCGCCATCTGTCTGGCCGTACTGAGGCGAGACGGGTTCGTGTCCTTGGAGGCCGGCATGTATTTAGATCTCGGTGGTCCGGACAACGGCGCCGTGCTCACCAAGCCCTTCAAAGTGCTCGGCTCCAAGCTGTTGGTGAATCTCGACGCACCCGAGGGTGAGCTGTTGGTCGAGGTGCTGGAAAAAAACGGAGAGGTGCTGGCCCGCTCCGCGCCGGTTCAGGGTGATCAACCTCGGGCCGAAGTGAAATGGGAGCAGGGTGAAGTTGCGGAACTGACAGGAAAAGCTGTCAGCCTGCGGTTCACATTGCGCAACGGCCATTTGTATTCCTATTGGTTTGAATGAAACTCGTCGGTGAGAGGAACTTCGTGCGAACTATCAATTTCCTGCTGTTGGCCCTGCTGATCCCGTATACCGCTTACGCCGCCGGTCCGGCTCTCGTCGTACCGGAAGGTGAACGGCAACTGTTTCTGGACGATGTCGATATCGCCGACATGCAGAATCTGACTCGCACCATGCACCGGCCGGACAAGAAAGGGGCCGTCATTCGTCCCGATGCCTCGCTACCGGTGAACAGCGTCCAGATCCGCATGGCTCCGATCTGGCATCCCGAGAAGAAGCTCTGGGAGCTGTGGGATTGCGCCGCCTCGCCGAATGACCTGCATGCCGCCGGCCAGGCGGCCTCCGGCTACTACCAAAGCCCGGATGGTCTTCACTGGAACAAGCCCGTGGTTGGCCTGATCGAATATCGCGGCTCCAAAGAAAACAACTACGTGAATCACTTGATGGGTGGCAAGCCACACCGGGTGGACTGCATCATCCGTGACGAGACGGACCCTGATCCCAACCGGCGATACAAGACCGCCGTCCCCAACGTCTTCCGGCAGGGGGTGGGGGGCACGGCCGTCTCGCCCGACGGTATCCACTGGACGGAGATCAGCTCGCCGGGCATCTACGGCGGGGACGAATGGAATCTGACTTTCGACGAAAAGGAACACTTGTACCTTTTCTACATGAAGCGGGGCGGCAAGCACGGGCGGGCCATCGGGCTGTCCACCAGCCAGGACTTCGAGACCTGGACCGAGCCCGAACTGATCTTCGAGGCCGACGATCTGGACCAGGAACTGGGGATCGAGCGCATCAAGGCCCGTATCGCCGACCCCACGATGCAAAAGCACGTCTACAACGACCCGAACGACTACAACATCGACGTCTACATGATGAGCCCGTTCCGCTACGAATCGGTCTACCTGGGGACGCCGGCGATGTATCACGCGACCGGTAAGAATACCGTCAACAACACCGACGGGTTCCATCTGCTCGAGCTGGTGTCCAGCCGCGATCTGAAGAACTGGACCCGCCACGGCGACCGCGAGGCGTTCATCCCTCTTTCCCCGATCGGCGCGGGCGCCTACGACACGGTCCAGATGTGTAGCGTGACCTCCGCCGTGATTCGCGACGATGAGCTGTGGTTCTACTACAACGGCATCAAGTCCCGCGGACCCGAATACAAGGAAACCGGCGGTGGTATTTGCCTGGCGGTGCTGCGGCGGGACGGTTTCGTCTCGCTGGACGCCAGTGACACCGAAGGCACCGTCCAGACCAAGCCGTTTGTCGCGCCCGGCGAGCAGCTACAGGTCAACGTCGACGCGCCCGATGGTGACCTGCGAGTCGAGGTGCTCAATAGTGAGGGCTAGGTCGTCGCACAATCCGAGCCCTTGTCCGGCGATTTGCCGCGCGAACAAGTTCAATGGGCCGACGGCGACATTGCACAAATGAAGGACCAGATTGTGAGCCTGCGATTCGCGCTCAGCAATGCGCAGTTTTATTCTTACTGGTTGGAATAGAGCGACTGCGTTGAGGTGTCCCGCGTTATTATGGCCAACACCAGGAACAGACCCCGAATCCACCGCGATGTTGGAAACACACCGTGCCCCAAGACAATGATTCAATCAGAAACGTTCAGGCGGTGGACGTGCACGCCCACTATGGTCCGTACTCCAACTCGCCTAGCGATCTGATCAATACGTTCATGACCGCCAATGCCGAGTTCGTCGCCCGCTGCGCTGAGCAAGCCAACACGCGATACATGGTGGTTTCACCGATGGCCGCGTTCATGCCGCGTGGCGACAAGAATGATACGGTCGCGGCGAACGAGGATGCCGTGCAGGTGGTCGAATGTACCGAACGTTTTCTTCAGTGGGTCGTGATCGACCCGCGGAAAGAGCAAACCTACAAACAGGCGCAGCGGATGTTGGCGTTGCCGAAATGCGTTGGCATCAAGATCCATCCGGAAGAGCACGTCTATCCGATTGTCGAGCACGGTCGCACTGTCTTTGAGTTTGCCGCCGCGCACAAGGCTGTCGTCCTGGCACACAGCGGTGAATTCAACAGTTTGCCCGCGGACATGGTGAAGCTGGCCAACGACTATCCCGAAATGAGCCTCATTCTCGCGCATCTCGGGAACGGCGAAGGGGATCCCAGCCGCCAAGTACGGGCCATACAGGGATCCAGGCACGGCAATGTCTACGCCGACACGTCAAGCGGTATGAGTATGCTGCCCAACCTCATCGAATGGGCGGTCGGCGAAGTCGGTGCGGATCGCATTCTCTACGGCTCAGACGTGTCGTGTTACTTCCCGCCTATGCAGCGAGCGCGCATTGATCATGCGCACATCCGTGATGATGAGAAGTTGAAGATCCTGCGCGACAACGCAGTGACGTTGTTGGGCTTGAACATGGACGATTTTGGTTCACGCTAAGGGCTTGAGCAGCCCGAAGCCCCCTCTGCAGGAATTTTTTTCCTTCTCTATTTGTGCACTAGACACTGAAACGTTAACATGAACTAGTCAAGTCCACTCGTCCAGGGCACACGATCTGTATTTCTATCCGTGCGGTAATGAGGTGTGTTGTGATTTTTCCGCGGCATCGATTCGCTAAGCTTGTGCCGGCTGGCTTTACGCTGGTCGAACTATTGGTAGTCATCGCGATTATCGGCATCCTGGTCACCTTGCTGCTGCCGGCGGTCCAGGCTGCTCGAACGGCAGCTCGCCGAATTCAGTGCATGAATAACATCAAGCAGATTGCGCTGGCTATCCATAGTTATCACAGCATTCACGATCGAATGCCGGAAAGCGCGAACAATTACGGCTACACCGGCGGCGGGTATAGCCAGCCCCCGAGTGGGGCGATGAACGAGCACACCAACGGCTTTAGCTGGCTCGTTAAGATACTTCCGTTCATGGAAGAGCAGGCGATCTACGACCAGTTAAACTTCGACTTGCCCGCCGTCAGCTCGGTGGGAAATCCCAGCAACCGGGAGCTGATCAAAACACCGATTGCCAACTTTATGTGCCCCGAAGATCCTGTCAGTGGCGACCCGGTACGAAATGATTTAAATAGATGGTGGGCGTGGACCGCGGGCGGCACAAATTTCGACAATAACGGCGAGGTGGCCACGGCAACCTACAAAGGAGTCGGCAACAGCATCGAACCTGCTCAAGGGCCGGTCAGTCTCTTCCACTCTATCAAGTATAACGACGGGAATCAAAATCAATATCCAGTCAAACGTGGGAAGTTAAGTTTCCGCTTGGTGACGGACGGATTGAGTAACACGCTGATGGTCAGCGAGCGATCTTACGATTGCAGCCGGGCGTCTTGGGCGTGTGCCTGGGGGAGCAATGCGGCCGCGTATAGCGAGGCCGATCAAAGCCGCGGAGGATATCATTTAGGGATCAACTCCACCAAACTAGTCCAGTGGCATCCGTTTCCAACTGATTGTGTATGGCTGATGGCTTGGCTCAGTGAACCCTACGGTATGCACAGTTATCACAGACAGGGTGTGGTCTGCGCGTTGGCCGACGGTGCGGTCGCGTTTCTGGATGAGACGATGGACGAACAGCTTGTAACGGACCTGGCCTTCATGAACAATGGCCAGCCGGCGGGGGGGTTTAATCCCTATTAGAAACTTTGGAGGATTTACGTGGCTGTTCAACTTAATCGTCGAGATGTGATCCGCGGTGGGCTCGCCGCAGGTGCCACGGTCGTTCTGCCGAAATCACGGGTTTTGGGGGCCAATGACGACATCCGTATCGCGATCATGGGCTGCGGTGTGATGGGTGGCGGCCATATTAAGAAGTTTGACCGCCTACCAGGTGTGCGGGTCGTGGCCGTTAGTGATCCGGATCTCACGCGAATGGACGGCAAAACCGCATCGCTTTCCCATAAGCCCGAGAAACACCAGGATTTTCGCCGTATCCTCGACGACAAGAATGTCGACGCCGTGGTCATCGCCACGCCCAATCATTGGCACAGCCCCATGGCTATCATGGCCTGCCAGGCCGGCAAACACGCCTATGTGCAAAAACCGGTTTCCCACAACATCTGGGAAGGGCGCAAGATGGTCGAGGCGGCGCGTAAGTATGACCGGCTCGTGCAGGCGGGTACGCAGCATCGCAGCTGCCCGGGAGTTGCTGAGGCGGCCAAGGATATCCAGTCCGGTAAGTTCGGCAAAGTCCTATGGGTCCACTGCCTGATACTCAACCTACGCGAGTCGATCGGCAAAGTGAGCACGCCGCAGTCCATACCGGCTCACATCGACTACGATTTGTGGTGCGGTCCCGCGCCGAAGACACCCGTCATGCGCCAGAGCTTCCATTACGATTGGCACTGGCAATGGAACTGGGGTGACGGCGAAATGGGCAATTGGGGGCCCCACTACATCGACGACGTTCGCCACATCCTCGGGTGGGACGACGTTCCCCAAAGTGTCATCGCCGCGGGCAGTCGTAGTGTCTGGGACGACAATGGCGAGACCCCGAATATGCACGTAGCCCTGTTTCAACGTGACGGAATCAACGTGGTCGTGGACGTCCGCAACCTGCCTCGCCAGGCGGGCACGACGGAAGCGGCAACGTACATGGGATTGGAGCACGGAAACGTGTTCGTGTGCGAAAGTGGCATCGTCAAAATCAACCTTGATGGCGGTCAGGCGTACGACCAGGACGGTGCACTCGTGAAAGAGTACAAGTCGAACCTGGGACTCCACGAGGCCAACTTCATCAAGGCCCTCCACAGCGGCCAGCGTTCTGATCTGAATGCGGAAATCGAGATCGGCCATCTGAGCACGACGATGTGCCATATGGCCAATATCTCCTACCGCGTTGGCCAACAGGCAACTGTGGACGAGATCGAACAGAGCATGCAGGAACACGAAGATGCTCAGGAGACGATTCGTGCCATCGTCGGTCAAATCGATGCCAACGACGGTGATCTGGTGGCGACCCCTTTGGTGCTTGGACCGAGGCTCGATTTCGATCGCGTGGCCGAGAAATTCAGCGGTCCCCATGCGGAAGACGCCAATCGACTGCTTAGTTACGAAATGCGCAATAGCTACGCGGTCCCAGACGTGGTTTGAACACGATCGATCTGGTCAACGAGTGCCAGCGACCCACTGATCATCGCGTCGGCGGCCCCCAGCGCGTACGGCAACGGCCGAATTTCCACGTCCTCGGGAAAACAGCGATTCCAAAGAGCGGTTTCGTAACCTCCACGGCGACGGTCTTCGTCGGTTCCCAGATAGCCTGTCCAACCGTTGCAATGCGCGAGGACCAAGGTGTCCTGCAACGAACTGCGCGCGGCGATTGCCAATCCAATCTCCGTAAACGGCTCGCCGGCATAGAACAGCAGTCCTAGATCATCGATTACCCAAGCGCTGATCGGCACGGGCCAGGTCGGTGGGAACGTGCGGCTTTGCTCGAGCGCGATCTTCATCCGCTCGATCCATTTGATCAGCGGCACTACGTAAGCTTTTTTCTTTTCGACCGACCAGTCTTTCCAGCAATTGACACCGAGCACCCACATCAAGTCGGGATCATCATCGAGCCCATGATAAAAAGCCTGCAGCTCGGCCAGCTCACGGTCAAGGGTCTGGATCGAAGGAGGTTCATCCAGTGGTAACTGCAACGTGTGGTGGCCAGACGCCAGACGCCGTGGCGGATGCGTTTGAATACTTTCAAACACCGGGGCCGCCTGCTCCGCCAGATTTTTCCCCAATCGCTCCGAGTCGGATTCGCTACCGAACATCGGTACGCAATTCACATCCCCGGCCGCACCGAATCCAAACAGTACCGGCGCGCCGCCCGCCACGGTATCGCTCAACTGTTGCGTCATGTAACCGGGGTATTCTGCCGATATGGGCGCGTCGAAAATGACGCAGGCCGGATGAGCCGCGAACCGCACCCAGCCGGCAATCGGATTACCGGAATCATCGTCAACGCGCACGATATTCAGTCGAGGATCAACAGGCCGGCCTGACGCCAGGCCTTCACGATAGTCGCGTGTAAACTTCACACCTCCGCTGGGCAGCGGAACACGCTGGTTGAAGGACGCACCGACAACATGAGTGCAAGCATGCCCAAAACGAGCCGGCTGACGAGCTGCCCAGGCCTGCTCCGCTGCGCCCTGGGCGGCGGCTCGAACGTGATCGAAATAGGGGTGTTCACGGCGGAGGTCCTCGACAAAGGGTGTCGAATGGCTGTGCGTGCAGGAAATGATCACGTCCTGAGGGCGAATCCCCAGTGAATCCGCAATGGCCTGACGCAGGTTGTCGCCACTGGTTTGTGGGATGTTGATAGTGTCCAGGTTGACCAGCACCAGCTCGCAGCGATCGTCAAACGAAAGCGCCAGCACCTTGACAAACAACGGGCTGCCCAGCTCGTCGAAGCGCACGGCCATTTGCGGGTGCCATGTGTTGTCGATAATCTCGGGCGTTGGCATAATGCTCGCCATCGCCGCACCGGCTTTGAAGGGGTTCGTTTTGATCATGGTCTTGGGTCGCGGTGGCGTGGTGTTGCCGGGATACTTGTCGGTTCTTACTTGGACCGCGTCACTTTCGATAATAACATCCGTCGTCTACCCAGCGACCGGGGCGCGTCGTTTAACCGGCTGCCAGAGGAGATAGCTGAAAAGAAACTACCGAACGACATGGCGATACGGTTTTCCCTCCGCATGTGAGAAAGGTCGCAACACCGCAAAACCTTTTCAGCTATCTCCGTCGGCCGCCGCTGCGCCGCGAGCTACCGCATCCATTTTAACCGAGCAATCGCCTCAGGATTTCCACCATTCGCGCATTTACGGGTGGCGAGGGTCTAGGCGATTTGACGGCGGCCGACGGAGTCTGACTGAAAAGATCATTCGGTCTGGGCGAGTTTTTTGATATCGCAAACCATTAATCCGTTGGTTCATCTACTGGTAAGTGTTTTTCAGTCAAACTCCTCTGGTAGCCGGTTAAACGACGAATGTTACAATTCACAGTGGCGCTGACGCCGGTGCCGTTATAATTCAAGTTTCAAACTCGTGAAAGGTGGCCACAATGCGCACAGAAAATCACATATTATTGTTGGTGTGCATCGGCGTCGTCAGCTTGGCGATAGCTTGTCCCAACAGCCCGACGATCGCAGCTGACCCTGCTTTTCAGGTCCCAGTCGGCCAGCGGCAGTTGTTTCTGGACGAATTCGGTATCGCTACGATTGAGAATCTCGAGCGAACCATGCACTCGGCAACCAAAAAAGGGGCGGTCATCCGGCCGGACCCAAACCGCCCGAAGGGTGCGCTCCAAATTCGCAATGCGCCGTTCTGGATTGCCGAGGCCAATGTCTTTCGATTCATGATCGCGGACACCGCGGGGGCCACGTCGACTTTTCGCTGGTTCAACAGCCCCGACGGATTGCACTGGACGCCGGAAGCCCAGCCAGACATGGGCAATTACATGGTGTTGTATCATCCTCACGATCCGAATCCGGCTCGACGATACAAGACGGTGAAGCCTAATCACGGAGTGGCGGTGTCGCCAGATGGCATCCAGTGGTCCATGGTCCCTGGCGTGGCAAGCGTGCCCACTGGAGACGAGCAAAACTTGACATTTGACGAACAGAACCACATCTACCTGCTAACCGTCAAGCGTGGTGGCCCCCACGGACGATCCGTCGGCTTGGCAACCAGCGAGGACTTCGAGCATTGGACGGACCACGGGCTGATTTTCCATGCTGACGATCGCGATCAGGAACTAGGCAAGCGGCGAATCAAAGCCCATCTGGCCGATCCCAATCTACAGCAGCCACTCTGGAATAACCCCAGCGTCTACAACGTCGACGTCTACAATATGCCGGTCTTCCGGTATGAGGGCTGCTATATCGGCATGCCGATGATGTACCACGCGGTCGGACAGGTTCCCGACCATCCCAACACCACAGGCTTTCATCAAGTGCAGGTTGTCTGTAGCCGCGACCTCAAGACATGGAATCGCGTTGGGGACCGAAAGGCCTTCATCAAGCCATCGCCGAAGGGGACAGGTGCCTATGACACGCTGCAGATCGTCCCTCCGTCGAACGCCGTCGTCCGCGATGACGAACTTTGGTTCTACTACTCGGGTATGAAGTATCGCGGCAGTTACGGATTGTCAGAGGCAGAACAACTCAAACTGGAAACGCACTACGGCGCAATCAATCTGGCCGTGTTGCGACGCGACGGATTCGTCTCCCTCGATGCCAGCGATAAGGAAGGCAAGATTCTGACGGAACCCTTCCTGGTGCCCGGCGACAAGCTGATGGTCAACGTCGATGCGCTCGACGGCGAACTTCGCGCCGAGATGCTGGATGCAGAGGGTACGGTTGTCGCGAAATCGGAGCCACTAACGGGCGACCTCCTGCGAGAACCGGTAAAGTGGAGTGAAGGCGACATGGCGGAACTGAACGGTCAGCACGCGAGCCTGCGTTTCACCCTCCGCAATGCACAGTTCTACTCCTATTGGATCGAATGAGTTGCCACTAGGATTCCCGACGATTCCACGTCCAGATGGTCAAATTCGCCAATTCGTCCGGCGAGCGGCGGGGGGCGAACCGTGTGATCAAAAATCCAATCGCACTTGTGATCAGTAGCCCCCCAAGGCCGATAACCATCATGCTGATCGGTTTGCCGTGCGCTTTGGTAACGAAATACAGCGCCATCAGTCCGACGGTTCCAGTCCATCCGACGACGATCGCCACCAAAGCATGTTGCGATGTGGCACGGCGGCTGAGCACGGCTAGCAGGAAGATACCAGGCAGCACGCTGTCCAACGCCATCCATACCCAGCTGGTGGTCATGATTGAGTCTTTCACGTTCTCGGAAATGGTCGCCAGGATCAACGCCACACCGACGGCCAACAGCCCCACCAGCCCGGTCATCAGCTTGGCGCAACGCACCTGCTGGAGTTCGGTGGCGTCTTTTCTGAAGAACCGCAAGTAGAAATCCTTCGTCATGATAGTGGAAAGACTGTTGATGCCCGAATCGAGCGTGCTCATGACAGCTGCCAATAGTGCCGCGATCATCATACCCGCCAGCGGCGTCGGCATTTTTTCGGCGATGAAACGAAAGATGGCCAGATCCCCCGAAGCGGGACGGGCCGATTCAGGTTGATGGAAATAATAACTGAACAGCGCGATGCCCAGGAAATAAAACAGCAGGGACATGGGAACGCTGATGACGATGTTGGTGTACATCGCCCGCCTGGCGGATTCATAGCTCGAAGTGCTGAGGATACGCTGCAACGCGATTTGGTCCGAGCTGTGGTAAAAGAGCCATTGTGTCAGCGGATTCAAGAGAATCAACCAAAGGATGTATCGCTCGTAAAGCATCTCCTTGCCGACAACGTAAAACGACCGCTTTTCGAGGCTTACGAACCCTCGTCCGTTGTCCATTGCGGTTTCGAAGATGCCAGCCAGCCCGCCCGGCACGGATTGGATCACGATCGCGATCATGATGATCAATCCGATCACCATGGCGAGAAATTGGATCAGATCGGTCCACACCACCGCACGAATGCCGCCAAGGATGGTGTAGCCAATCCCCACCGCGCCGACCAGCACAATCGTCCCATGCACGTTCCAGCCAGCGGCTCCTTCGAAAACCTTCGAAGACGAATAGAGCACCAGGCCCAGGTAACTAAGCCTAGTCAACCAGAAAAGGGCGGCTGCGATGGCGCGGACGCGATGGTCGAAGCGTTGCTCCAGATATTCAAAGGGGGTGAACATCTGTCGCTTGAAGTAAAATCGCACAAAGAGGTAGAACGAGCTGATGGCAGCGATTGGCATGACCAGTTGGCCCAGGCTTAACGTCAGCCCATGTTCGTACGCCTCTCCAGGCGTGCCCACGAATGAAAGCGTGCTGGTTAGTGATACGGAAAATGAAATCCCGACCGCCCACCACGCGATGGACCGGCCGCCGAGCAGGTACGCCTCGGTGTCGCTCTCACCCTTGGCGTACCAAAGGCCGATCGCCATCACGACCAGCAGGTACAGGATCAAAGCGCCCCAATCCCACGGACTCAAGCCGATTGCACCAGCCGCAATGAGGTTTGCCATAGGGTTAATCAAATCAAGCCGTGTCCAGGAATCTAAGGGTCTGTGGTCGGGCGCTAGCAGGACACGGGCGGCGCCGTCTACGTCATGGCAGTGATGCAGCGCCAAACCGATTGGTGTAGACTAATGGAATTCCGGTCATCGTCAATGACTCAACAGGACAAGATGGCCGGCCAACAAAACGCCTGGCAACCGGGCGCGGTTTTTTCAGCCTTCATCCTTTTCTTGACGGGAGACACCTATGTCCGTCCAACGCCGTAAATTTCTCTGCTCGCTGGCTCTCGGAGGATTAACGGCTACACGTCTCCGCAGCGCGACGGCTATTGAGCCGATCGAGCGAACTGAAACGGGCGGCCTCAAATTGAGCTTGGCGGCTTACTCGCTGCGGACATTCTTGGATAAGAAACCGGATGAGGAAGGGGCGCTCGATCTGGCCGGCTTTATTGACTACTGCGCGTCACTCGGACTGGAAGGAACCGAGCTAACCCAGTACTACTTTCCTGAAACCGTGACCGATGAGTATTTGTTCGGTCTCAAGAAGCAAGCTCACCTGGTAGGTGTCGATATATCGAGTGGTGCCATTGGTAATGAGTTCACGATGGGACCGGGCCCCGAATTGGACAAGCAGATGGCGTATACCGAAAAGTGGATCCAGCATTATGCGGCGTTGGGCGCCCCGGTCATCCGCGTATTCGCCGGCGCGCCGCCGGAGGGCGTTTCGGAGGAAACGGCCATCGATCACGCGGTTCTGGCGCTGAGACGTGCCTGTGATTTCGCCGGGCGATACGGTGTGATGTTGGCAATCGAAAATCACGATTTCACCTCCAAAGTCGACCGGCTGTTAAGTATCGTGGAGGCGGTCGACTCGCCATGGTTCGGCGTCAATTTTGACTCCGGTAACCTAAGCCACAGCCAAGATCCCTATGCCGATATGGAGCGCATGGCCCCGTTTGCGGTGAATGCTCAGCTCAAAGTGGCCATCCATTCCGCCCAGGGAGGTCAGCCGGCAGATCTGAGTCGCATCGTCGAGATTCTACGCGCTGCCGGATACGCCGGGTATCTCGTGCTGGAATACGAGTCGCGTGATCCCTACGTCCAGATACCCAAGTATTTGGATCAGTTGCGCGAGCTCTTAAATTAGCGTTCCCAGGGTGAAGTGAATTGCTGCGCCTCTTCTCCCGACAACTGCGACACCTGCAGACCGCTCGCTTGCGATGTATAGAAGATGCGGCCATTCGACACGGTCGAACCAACGCATTCCCGCGAGTCAATACAGGGACCGGTTGACACAATTTGGTTACCGCCAGCAAGGTCGATCATGTCCATGTTGGAACCCAGCACATAGGAACCAGAGACTGTGAACCGCGTGCAGGCGTAACGCATGTTGAACTGGGAGACGATTTCTCCCGTATCTTTATCCAGTACATTGCCTTCGCTACCTCGTGCATTCGAAAACAGGAAATCGTCACCGACCGTGATGACGTTCACGGCCGCACTCAGCGGGGGAGATTTCCAAACAAGGGAACCGTCCCGGGCATCGAGGCAGAAGATAAATCGATCGTTCGTGCTTTCGTCCGGTGGATTGTAGCCACCCAGATACAGGCGACCGTCGGCGCCGGAGATTGTGCAGCCAGCCGTCACGTAATGGTCGGTGGTTGTCCAGTCGACATCTCCGGTCATCGGATCGAGCGATGCCGTCAATCCGTTCGGGCCGGTGGGTAGTCCGCGTCGTTTTCGCTGATCATTCGAGTAGCCGAAAAACGTCGAGTAATACAGCTCGCCATCCATCAGACACAATCCGCAGTCGTTGCCCCCTTTTCCGTATTTCGAAAAATCCTTGGCCCAAACCTCTTTGCCCGTCTCGATGTCCCAGGCCCAAATGAGCGGTTTGTTGTCCTTCGGATAGTAGGGGTTGTCGTGCGAGTAGAGCCAGCTCATCACTTCCGCACCGTCCTTGGACGGCGTTGGATCTCCCTCTTGGACGAAATGTTTATCACTCCCGTGCGCGGCGTACTTACCCGAACCTGATGCGTAAATCGCCAGGCCGTTATAAACGATCGGAGGCGCTTGCCGGCTCCAGCTCGGCGAACCAGTAAACGGGACTTCCCACAACACTTGGCCGGTCGCCGCATCAAGGCAGCGCAGTCGTGAATGCTTCATACCGGCTTGCGGCACCAGCAGCCGTTCTTTGCCGTCTTGGCGATAGTAGATTGGCGCGGTGAAAGACAAATGGACGCCGGGCGAATAACGTCGCCAGAGTAGGCGGCCAGTTTCCTGCTCGACCGCGAAAACCTGGCCCTCAGACGTGTGTGTGTACATGCGCCCGCCGCCGCAGACTGGTAAATGTTTGAAAGTACCATTGTATCGTCGCACCCATTTCATCTTGAGCGGCGGCTTGATGCCCTGGTCATTCCAATTCGTATGACCCAAGTTGCCATAGTTGGTGAACCAATCGAACTCGGCACCAGCAAACTTACTTGTCAGCGGGCTGCGAATCGTTTCCAGGCCGAGGTCACGCGTCGGCAGCGCCCCCTTTCCGTGCGGGCCGAGCACGTACAAATAACCATCCTCACAGCCGAAAACGATGCGACCATCGCAAACGGCGGCCGGCGCGATGATCGGCTTGCCAAATGCGGTTTTGAAGGACCATTCGCTCCCGTCGCCTGTCAGCGGGGTGATATATAGGCGGCCGTCCAACCCTCCGTAGACACCGTGCTCTTTCAACAGAATCGGCGACGCAATCGAAGGATAACCGCCGAGATGCTCTGCCTGGTTGCTGCCTGGGGTGTGCCGGCAAAACGCAAAATCTGCTTCGGGCCGACAGCGATATACGTCGCGGCCTCGCAGGCTGACCGAGCATAAGCTCATCAACCCATCCAGCTGCATGGCCGTTTGCGTACCTGATACGAAACTGGTCTCAACCTGGCCTTCGTGAAGCTTCAAAATCTCAACGCGGCCCGCGTTATCGCGCCGATGCCATTGCACGTAGACTTCACCGTTTTCGCCCATGCTTTGTCCAAACGCCGCAGCGAACTCGCGGCCGGCATACTCAGGAATCTCGGCGATGGCCAGCTTTTTTGGCTGATCACCGGTGTCTTCCAGAAACACAGTCCGGCCCCCGGCCGGCATGACAATCGTCTTGCCAAAGGCCGAGATGTTTCGCGAACAGCAAAAATGGTCGCGCCACGTGGCGCGGCCCTCTTTGAATTCGTACCATTGGGCTCCGACCCAGCGATTGCCGTCAAACCCTATCTCTTCTTCCACAAAGTCCCAAGTCCAACAAACCTCGCCATTGGGTTCCAGCGCATAGACCTTCGCGCCAAGCGTCGCAAAGTAGACCCGTTCGCCAGCAACAACCGGCGCGCTGAATATCGGATCGCCGCACTGGATTTCTTTGATGACACTGCCGTCTCGCCGATCCAATATGTAGTATCGCCCTACCGTTGTACCAAAGTGCAAGTAATGACCAACCATGGCCGGCGAGGATACGTTGTTGCAATTCTCTTTGCCGCCCCTTGATTCGAACTTCCAAATAACGTCGAACGTCTGCCAGTCGATACAGAAGACCACACCGGAACCATCGATCGCGTAAATGCGGCCGTCTGCGACGACTGGTGCAGTGAAGATGGCGTCAGTGAGCGGAATGGCCGCGGCCAGGCCCAAATCAAGTGACTGCACAGTTCTATCCAGTACGTTGCCGGAATGGCGCTCGTCGAATTTAAACTGAGTCCAGCTCTCTTTCGCAGCCGCGCTCGCCACCGCCGCTGAGACGATAGCCAAAACGAGGCAAAATCGGATCAATGTAATAGTCATTTTGAATTTCGAATGTCGAACAAAGAATTTCGAATGATTAAGGAATGAAGAACAAAACGATAGGAATACGAGCAACTTCGACATTCGAACTTCCTTGTTCGAAATTCACGACCTGCCTCGTTCGTCTGACGCGCAGCCGCGCTATTCATCACGAATGAACCTCTGCTCATACAGCCAACTAAGCTGCCGGCGGTCATCTTCGCCGGCGGGGGAGTCGACATGCCCTTTGATAGCCAGTACGTGCAACTCCGTGCGGTCAGCGGCCCCCATTTTGTCGTACACCTGCTCCAAGTGTTCTGCCAGCTCCCGGCAAGGGGCCGTGCCGACGCGCTCGTCGTTGTAGCCGATCTGCAGAAGCACTGGTCGAGGGGCCATCATGGACGCGTGCTCCTGAAGATCATGCTTCTGCAGAATCGCATTGCCTTCCATCCCCTTGAACTCGCCAAGATAAGGCCAAACCGTGACCGTCTGGCAGGCAATCGCGGCGCCGATCTCCGGAATGTGGGCCATCGCGTCCAGGGCGATGAACCCGTCACGTGAACCACCCATCAGGACGGTCCTGCCAGGCGCACTCAGACCAGCTTCGATCGCCTTGGCATTGACCGCCCGCAGGCGCGCGTTTTCCTCGTCAAACAGGTCATTGCCGTCGCGGGCCGCAGCGGCAACATGGCGCAGGCCCGGCCAGCTCACTGGCACCCGCAGGACATGGGCGCCACGCTGGATGAGCTGCTCGTCCGGCGTGCCACTATAAAGCACGATACAAAGGCTCGGCGGCGTAAAAGGCGCAGCCGCCCGGCCCAATGAACAGGCGATCGTGCCCTCCGCCGTCTCAACGTCAAACGGCGTCCAGACCGTCTCCTGGCCAGCCACAGCATCCGGGGCCTCCTCGGTCACGGGCTCCTCAGTCACGGGCTCCTCAGTCACCGTCGGGTCGGTAGCGGGCCGGTCGGTGGCGGGGGATCCAGCCGGCTTTTCCTGCCGGCATCCCGCAGCAGCCATTCCACAAAGCATCGCGGCGCCCACGAGCATTCGAATAGTCATGATTTAAACCTCGGTGGCAAAAGTGCAGCACCTTCGGGAAAGCATTTTTCACCTCTCCTCCGACCCCCGCGTCGGTGGAAGGGCGATTGAACGCTACAACGATATCCTAAATACCCGTGCCCGTCTCCCGTCCCGCCTCGCGTGAGTCGGATGTGAGGATGAGTTATGCGATCAATCATCTAGCTTCGAGACTCCGCGGTTGGGTTAACATTCAGGAAGTGTCAAATGTAGCACTCGATGACATGTTCATCCTCGACGGATAGGCGGTAGTCGTGACCAGCCTCGGAGGCGACCTCGATCATCACTTCGGCTACGCGCATGGCCTGACCCCGGAGTTCCGGGACCGCGGTTGTTTCCCGAAGCGTTCCCTTCATCAACGGTCCGATGGCGAAAAGAATTGTGGAGTTCTTGCCGTCGCCATCGATGACCGCAAAGTCCGGTCCCACTTCAATCCCCATATCGAGATCATCGGGACGGATTAGGCCACGCTGCAGCAGGTTTTGAAACAGTGGTACGCTGGTCTCGGAGAAGCCGGCGTATGGCCCAGTGCAATTGATGATCATTCCTGCTTCGAGAGAACGCTGTTCCCCGGCTTTATTTTGGAACGTCACCGTTACCTGCTCGTCGCTTCCGCTGAGTCGTTCAATTGTACCGCTCATCACGCGTAGTTGGCCTGTCGTGAGCGCCTCGGTTAGACGCTGGTGGATTGGTTGCGCGATACGGTGCCGTATGACATTCCACCGCGGAGCGTAACCCTCCAGGAAATCGCGATTTTCTTCAAGTGATAACTTCCGCCAGATTCGCTGCGTATGTGGACGCAGCCGGTCAACGATGATGCCCGGGTTTTCGCCGATCCGGCGGAGTTGATCACAATGTCGTTCGATCAACGCTACCATCGCTTTCAGGCCTAACGTCTCCGATTCGGGCGGCAGGAAGTCGGGATACTCAATTCCGCGGAAGTGCGCCTGCGGAATCATGCCATTGCGAGACACCGCGATGATGTTGCCTTGCCAGCCGACTTCACTTAGCGTGAGAAAAACATCCACCATCGTCAGCCCGGTCCCCAGCACGACGATGTCCTTGGCTGGGTCGGGTAACCGCTGATGCCAGTCTGTCCACGGATCGGGGCAATACGCGGGATGGTTAAACGGTTGCCCGGCGGGCGCGATGGCGGCGGGAGGCTGATTGCCGGTCGCCAGCAGTACGCGATCGGCCAACAGGGTCTCCCCGCTACCAAGTCTCACTTCGGAAAATCCGTCATCTTGAGGAGCGATATCGACCGCCTCATCTTCAATTATTTGGATTTCCGCCGACTGCTGGTTATCGATGGGTCGCATGTAATGCAGCAACAAACTGCGCAGATAGTCTCCATAAATCCGACGAGGCACAAACATTTCACGCAGTTGAGGATCGGGCAGGTCGGCGTAATCGACCCGCGTGCGCAACCAGTCGAGGAAATGATTGGGATGGTCCGGCACCGCCGACATGTTTCGCGCGGCGACGTTGAGCACATGTTCGCCACGATTGGTGCCGAACGCGAGGCCTCGTCCCAGCGGGTGCTGATGATTGATGAGGACGACTCGTAGCGGTCTTTTGGATAGCCGGACCAAATTTACAGCCGTCATGGTTCCGCTGAAACCGCCGCCGACAATGGCAATTGTCTTTCCGTCCATGTCTCTCGTTGGGTAGATGATGAATTTGGAGTTGACCTGTAGCTTAGGACTGACGCATCAATAACTGGCAGATTTACTTTCCCCTCACCCTACCCTCTCCCCAGGGGGGAGAGGGAACATCGGACAGTTATTGATGGGTCAGTCCTGATCTGCCTCGCGCCGCTTCTTACGACGAGATCTTAACCCGCATCCGACGCCCAAGCCAACATATCCCACGGCGTGGACAATTATCTTAGTTCAATGCATGTGCGCACCTTCGTAGCGGTGGCTTCCAGCCGCCGTCGGTCGAACAACATAGGCTTCCAGCCGCCCTGTTAGACCGACGGCGGCTGGAAGCCACCGCTACGTGTTCGCCGAGCATAGCTGTGACAGAACTCGCGAGTGTGCTCAAAGACCGGTGGCAGTGCCCGACCGTTGGGTAGAGTTAGCCACAGGCGAAGCATGTGCCGGCGGTGGTCAGGATCCTCATAGTCTTCGAACACGGTGCGGGAGTGCAGCAGCTGATAGTTGTTGGCCAGCAGAATATCGCCCGCTTGCATGTCAAACTCCAACGCGAAATCGCTTTCGTTGCAGATCTCGTCGAGCAGATCAAGGGCTTCGATTTGCCGCTCGCTTAATGGCGGAACCTCATCGAACCGTTGGGCAAGATCGATGTAATCGCGCTTATAAATTACATGGAGACGCCCCTCGAAAATGTTAAAGATGGGTACGGCCTGATAGCGAGGCAAACCATCGGCCTGCTGGCCGCGGGCGTCGAAATAGAAGGGTTGCTGAAGGACTTCGGCGAGGTCGGCGCGGCGGCGGAGGATCTCGTTAAAGACCGTTACCGCACTAATCAGCAAGCTACGCCCTCCTCGCTTGGCAGGCTGGATGCACAACAACATAAACACATCCGAACCGTCGTTGTGGTAAGGGATGGTTTGGTTCGTCTGGTAGAGCCGCAGATTGTCGTTTTGGGCTAGATCGAGTCCCGTGTCGCGGACGTGATGCAGCAAATTACCCGCTCGGTCTTGGGGCTCGGGCGTCCCAATGTGGTTCCCCAGTCCCCAGAAGGCGGCGGTTATCTCTTCCTTACCGCAGCGCTCGACGGGAAGCGCACGGATCAAGGCAAACCCGCGGCCCATTTCCAATTCGGACTGTAAATCAGTAATCAAGGCTGCCAACCGCGGTAACGGAAAGTCCTCAGCTTTGATGTCGAGCAACTCGAGTGCACGTTTCTTTGTCGCATCCACTGCCGACGCGATCTCTTCGAGATGAGCCGGTTCGAGGTGAACGATCCACCCACCGGTCGATGAAATCTTCTCACCATGCCACGCGGCCGAACCTGTGACTGGATGGTTAACAATTGTGGTCATCATCGGGGTTTCTGTTATGGTTTAGCGGATGGCAGCACGAACTAGGTGGGATGGGGGTCCGTGGACTGTGGTCGGTGGTCTGGGGTGTGGGGAGCGGAGCATTCACTATGTCGATGCCTTATTTGCAAAAGTGCGTTCCTACACCCGCGTCATTCGTCGGTTGTTGGCGGCGCAGCGTTGGGCTAGTATGGCGTAACGTCTTAGTGGGTCGTTGGGACTGTGGCGTTCAAAGTGCGTCGAAACTACAGTTTACAGACCACAGACCACAGACCACAGACCCATGAATCTCGATCCATCAACGACTGAGAAAACTCTTCCCACGCTGCGTCCAAAGTGGTGGCAATGTGACCGCCAGACGCTTTATGTGGCCGCGATTTTGGCCGCGACCGGCGTTGGCTGGTTGAGCTATCAGATCGTGGTGACTCACGATCAGCGGCTAGCGGCGGCCGAATTCGAACGAATGGGGGGTATGGTCTATTACGACTTTCAGTGGGACGAAAACGATCAGTGGACGGGCATCCTGAATCCAAGCCGACTGCGAAAATTGTTTGGCAGCGTGCGTGCGGTTACCGGACACCACATCGATATTACCGATGACGACCTGATTCATTTGAACGCGCTGCCGAGGCTCGAAACACTTGATCTGACCGACTCGCCGATTACCGGCGCCAGATTCGTCGATGTCAAAGAATTGAACCACCTCCGGGCTCTTTATTTGGCGGGCACTGGAGTCGACGACGATGCGCTGGAACAGATAGCCAGGTTTGCCAACGTCAGGCATATCATTCTTTCACACACACGAATTACGGACGCCGGGCTCGAACATTTAACAGGACTCAATAACCTCGAATCCTTGCGGATCATCGCCACCAACACGAGCGACGCCGGT
>Ga0310121_10001174_pt1 | contig 27447 bp, 18 predicted proteins | sample CB27_Tmax_986_MG_FD_203504 | JGI IMG/M metagenome (GOLD analysis project Ga0310121, IMG submission 203504) | Marine microbial communities from Western Arctic Ocean, Canada - CB27_Tmax_986 | ecosystem: Environmental > Aquatic > Marine > Oceanic | place: Canada: Western Arctic Ocean | collected... | reverse complement strand
TCCTTGGCGCTCCTATTAAAGGGTATGATGTCATCACGGACTGAGAGAATAACAAATCAGACCCGAGAAGTCGTCACTAATTTCACGAACGGTCCTTAGTCGAAAGGTATCAAAGCCTCCAAATCGTCAGGGGACAAAATTCCCTCGTTTAGTGCCATCTTATTTTCCGCCGAGATCAGGAGCCCTGAACTTGATCTGTAATCGCAAGATTACGTTTCAATTGTCACCCCCTCACCTTGTCACCCCCTCGCCTTGTCCGACCTGACGTTCCATCCGCCGTACCAGCTCGTTTCTGACCTTAACGAGGTTATCCGTTTCAGTAATCGGCGTTTGAAACGATTTCTTAACGTTCGAGGCAGCTTCCTCATGCTGCCTCAACGCATAATAACAGCTAGCCGCGAAGACATACGAGTTGGGCATAAAGCTCCGCCGCCGCTTTCCTCGTTCGAAGAACTCTAGCGCGGCCGGTACATTTCCGATTGTCAACCGCGACCGTCCCAAACCGTCAACGAGATCGCTTACGAGGGTATTGTCGTCCAGCTTATCCAAAAATTTATTCTCTAACTCCGACATCTCCGCCCGCTGTTGTTGCATCCTTGCGTTCAGCGAACGAACGTGCAGCTCCGCGCAAACCGACTCGTGGAACGGCGGCACCTCGTACATTGGAATAGCACGGGCCGTCGCAACGACGTGATCCTCCGCGATCACGGCTAGCCAGTTGTCACGCGCTTCGTCCGTAGGGGCGGACGCTGCCACCCACGTGGCCTCGCAGATGTCTTCTATGATCGTTCTGGCGATGGTCGTAGCGACCAACCAGTTACCTTTGTGGGTCAAGTGCACGTGTTCCAGGAACAGGTCGTGTCCGGGTGCGGCATGTTGAGTTGCGTTGGCAAATGCGGGCGCAAGGTCGACGAATTGAATTGCTTCATCCTCCCGTCCGGCGGCCACTTCCCGTGCGATATCCCGAAACGATCCCGGCGCGCGGTAGCGACAGCCATCCAGATCGCGGGCCGCTACATAACCGTCGTGAGCCTCGGCCGACCTGCCCAGTCCCTCCAGGCAGCGGGCCAACTGGTAACGGATCGCCGCGCTATCGGGAAACTGCGTTTGAGCCGCCAAAACCGGCTCGTAAGCTGCCGTGTAATCCTCCTGCAAAAGCAGGTCATTCGCTGCTTGCTCAGCCTGATCACGGATCTTTCGTTCTGAATCTTCCAACGACGAAAGTTTCAGCGAACGGATGGGACTATGGTCCCGCAGGTTGGACACCACGCTGCAGATGACCAGCGGAATGCCCTTTCCCGCACATGCGTTGGCGATTGCAGTCAGGTTCCGTCGGTAACGTCCTTCGGCTCTGCCAACCAAGGGACTATCCAACGGAATCTCAATCGTCGTCGGAAGCTGCGTGATCAGTTCCTCCTCGGTAGCTTGTTCCCCCGCGAACCAACCGGTTATAACCTGTCCCAGTCGAAAATGCCGGAGCTGAATTCCGATACGCGCCAACCGTGCATGCGTGGCCACTCCACCCACGCCGTAGAATTCGTTATGTCCCGCGTAACAGACGATAACGTCCGGCGACGCGTCGTCGGCCTGGCGGACGAGATCGACCAGCGGCGTGGTGGCAATTCCCACCACACCAGCGTTGAGAACCTCAACCCGTTTTCCTTTCAGCTGTTTCCCCAGGACAAGCTCCATTTGGCGGGGGAATGCAAGCCCTGATTCGTACGGGTATCCTGCCACGGACGAGGCTCCCACCACCAGAACTCGGAATGTCTCTTTGCCCTTCGGTAGTGCGAACGCACGCGGCTCGGGTCCGCGGAGGTCGCGATCGTAATACGCGTTCGGCGAGTCGGGATTCAGATAGAACATGCCAGTCGGCAGGCGGTCATTGGAGACCACCAGCGACGTGTTGACGCCCACATCGGCCCAATAAAGAATGAGATTGACGATCGCCAGGCAGGCGAAGGGAAACATGATTGCCACGGTTCGAAACATCCAAAGCCGACGCCCGCTTCTGGCAATCCGTGGCCGCGAAGGTTCAGGCCGAGCTGGCTGCTGCTCACGGCCCGAGCGCCGGCGGCGGGTGGCACTTCCACCAGCAGCGGTTCGCTTCCGCTTTCGCGCAAAGTAAATGATCGGGAGACTTGGATTTTCAGGTGCCATGGCCCATCACTACTTCGGAATCGCCACCATGCGAAGGCCGTGATAGCGGTCACCAATGTCCTGCTGGATATAGCTGCGATTGGCTGAGCGGCAGTCTTCGGCGGGCGAATTCCAACCGCCTCCACGCGGCACGCGTCCAGCGCCATAACCTGGTGGGCCTTGAGGGTCGACCTCCGGCGAGCGGTCGTAGAAACCGCGGTTCCACTTGTCTTGGCACAGCTCCCACACGTTGCCACTCATGTCATAGAGGCCCCAAGGATTCGGATGCTTCTGACCGACACGGCGATGGTTTTTTTCTTCGTGGGAATTTCCTTTTGACCAGGCGTACTCGTCCAGTTGGCTGGCGTCATCGCCGAAGAAGTACGCGGTGTCTGTTCCCGCCCGACAAGCGTATTCCCACTCGGCTTCCGTCGGCAGACGATAATTATACGTGTCTGACTGTGCGGTCATCCGTTGCGCAAATGCCTGGGCATCCGACCAGCTCACATAGACCACCGGGTAGTCGTCAGCTTCTTTAACCTTTCGTCGTCCTTTCCAAGGCTCCGCGGCCAACTCTGTCTTCCGCGTCAAACCATCAACCGTGCGCACGAGAACTTCTCCAGCCTCACTGCCGATGACCTTCTTCCATTGGCCCTGGGTCACCTCATACACGCCCAGATAAAACGGCTTGGAAATGCGGACTTTGTGTTTCTTGATATCGGCCCGACGCCTCGTATTCTGCGTGCCTTCGTCGACTCCACGGCCCTCTTCGTCGCCAGCGCTTCCCATCATGAATTCACCAGCGGGAATCAAGCCGAATTTCATACCGAAAGAGTCTGTGATTTTCAACGGAAGTTCTGGAGACCCGTTTTGGGAATCCTCGGCACACAGCGGACAGGGCCATGCCAAAACCAACGCTGCGGTAATCATCAACGGGATCTTTGTCGACATGTTCCTAACCGAATAAGTTGTATTTCTCAGTTTGCATTCGAAACAACGGTGACCCTTTGGTTGCATAAAACCTATGCTTGGATTGGGGTTCCATTTTAACCTTTGTTTTACGTAGTTTTCGTGTTGTTTTGCGTTCGTTAATACAAATCACGTTTAGTTACCCAGGGTTGCGCGAATGTTCGCTGTCGCTCACATTCGCTTCACCCTGGGCTGACATAGGACCACCCCTTTGGGGTTAAACTCAAACCGCAAATGCTGATTGAACGTTGCCCAGGTTATTTCGTTCACCTTTTTTGCAACGCTGGGGGTCACTCGTTTACAAACTTATAGGAATAAAGGTCCGCATCCTTTAGCTCGAAGACGATGCGGACCGTCTTGCCGACCAACGGGCTGACGTCAGTCGTGACGTCGTCGCCCTCTTCGTCGATGTACCATTCGACCGGACGCTCCAACTGATCGCCGAAGATTCGCGGACAGTCCTCAAGGGAGTGCCCTGGAATCGGTTCACCGCCTTCATCAAGCAGCCCGACACGTACTCCGCCGTTAATCGAGCTGGAGTAGTTCATCGTCAGTTTGTTGCCAGCAAAGCGGATCGGCTTGGAGATAACGCGGCCACCGGCCATCGGGGCATAGATCGACACAAAGCCATCCAGTCGCAACGTGTAGCGGCGCATCTTCGACGGGTGCCCCGGCTGCAAGTTGTTTTCCTGGTAGTACAGCGACAGTTCGTTCGGCGCATCCTCGATCATCATGTTGCGCGTCTCAAATACGCCTCGTCCCGGGAACATATCACCGTAGAACCAGGTATCCTTGGTGCGGAGGCCGGGGCGCGCGAACGCCTCATTATACTTGCGGAATTCGTAGCCATCCCGACTGGCCATGAAGTGACCCTCGGTCATCGCGTAGCCATCTCCGGGATCGTAGTTACGGTTGGCGTGATCTCTCTGGTTTCGAAATTCCCACTCAGGAAGGTACTTGGCCGAAGGCGTCCAACCGGGAGTGACGTAAAGGGTTGGAAAGCCGAGGAAATAGTGTGGGGCGCGATGGTACTTGAAAATCGCATTGGCATACAACTCGCCGCCACGTGACGGGGTGTAGTCCAGGAATTCGGAATCGGACCATCCTTGATGGAAATCCTTGGACGCCGCGGTCAGTATGTCGCGGCCGTCACGGTTGCCACGCTGAAAGATCCGATACTCCTGCTGGACGGGGTCCCAGCTGCAGACATTCAGCGTATCGAATGCTCCTTGCGTGATCAGCGGTTGCTCCGTCCTTTTCCAGTGGATGCCATCCGCAGACGCCCATCCCCACAGCGGCAGGCCGCCGATCGCTTTGAAGCGTTCGGACTCCGGGGCGTCGGGATTCGTGTCGTAAAACGGCGCGAACTGAGACGAGGCATGATGCCACTCGGGATCGGTCCGAATCAAGACGATGTTATTGTCCTTCGAGCCGTTGTACTCGACGATGCCCAGGTTCGGACGCTCCCAATGGACACCGTCCGTACTGGTTGCCAGGCAATACGTCTCGGGCCTTATCTGTCTGTACCCATTAAACGTGTCATATTCCGCGCCGCGATAGTACATGCGGAACTGCTTGCCATCATCAACCATGGAAACGAAATTCAGCCCATTGCCTTCCCAGGAATGGTCGCACACGAACACGATTTCAGCTGGCACCGGGTGATGGAGCACCTGTCGGGCCTCGCCGTTGAGCGAATCGATCAACACTTCGTCCACAAACAATTCGCGGCGGGTCCCGATGTCAACTGGGTCCTCTGCTGCCGAACGCGATGCCGGAAAAGGCGTCCCTAGTGTCGCGATGCCAAGTGCAAGTATCAGAAGCACATTTCTCATTGCCGGTCTTCCTCAATCCACGGGAATCAGAACAAGGCGAAATCCGTAAAACTCCGTTCCCTTGTCTGGCGAATCGCTTACACGATCCGTGGAGCGACAAATGGTATAAGTGACCGCCCAACTTCCTCCTCGTATCACGCGTTGGGTACCAGATTCAGGTCCCCTGGGGTCTTCGCTTGGCGAGACTTTGTAGTACTTGGGATCATACCAGTCTTCGCACCATTCCCAGACGTTCCCATGCATGTCGTGGAGGCCCCAGGCGTTCGGCAACTTTTCGCCCACCGGATGTGCATAGGTTTCGCCCTGAGCCGTGCCGCTGTTATAGATGCCGCCCCACCACGCATACTTGCCTAGCTGGTCCTGGTCATTGCCAAAGCAAAACATCGTCGTCGAGCCGGCCCGACAGGCATATTCCCACTCGGCCTCTGTCGGCAGCCGATATTGGTACTTCTCGGATTGCGCATTCAGCTTGTTGATAAACGCCTGGGCATGGTTCCAGCTTACACAAGAGAGTGCGTTCTCATCTCGCTCCTGGACATATTCCTGGCCATTCCAAGGTTTGGTGCCCATGATCTCTTTCCAATTACCCTGCGTCACTTCATGGACTCCCAGGTAGAACGGCCGGGTGATCCGGACTGTATGCCGAGGCCCTTCGTCACGACCACGATGTTTCCAGTTTCGCGGGCTTCCCATGACAAACTCGCCCGCCCGGATCAGACGGAACTTCATGCCGAAGGGGTCTGTCAACTCTACCGGTTGCTTGGCTGAGTCGTCCGACCATGTCATGGTCGAGTGGGCGAAGAGCGCCAGGCAAACGGATAGGCTGTGAAATACGAACCTCATCAAAGGTACTCTCCAGCGGATGCAGCGTCCACACCTTCACGAATCATAGGGAATGTCTCTGTCCGCAGCCACGCACCTTCAATGTTCTGCCAATCCAGCTTGGATCACGACAGCCTCCGTTTCGTTTGGCATCGTCATCTTGTTCGAGTGAATTGGCATTGTCAATTGAGTCGGCACCGACAGCATCGTGCGTCTTGGATCAGACCACAATGAGCTTGCTCATGGTTGAACCATCCTCTAGCTGGCCAGTCGTCGCTCCGCCGGCTCGGGGCCGACGGAGGCGGGGGGGAACGCGAACGCTCTAGCTGGTCAGTCGTCGCTCCGCCGGCTCGGGGCCGACGGAGGCGGGGGGGAACGCGAACGCTCTAGCTGGTCAGTCGTCGCTCCGCCGGCACAGGGCCGACGGAGGCGGTAGCGGTCATCAATCAGTAAAACTAAACGAGTAGAGGATGGCATTGTCCAGTTCAAACCGCAGCCGAATTTTTGTGCCGCGAATGTCGGCCAGTTCAAAGTCGTCCTTCCAGGAGATTACGCCGTCGGTCAGGTCGGCGGTCACCGGCTTCGCCTGACCGACCGCTGTCCCTTCGACATCGAGCAGGCTGATGCAGACCGCGCCCCCCTGAGCGTCGGCACTGATTCGCAACAAAGCGCCGTCGCAAGTTACAGGATTGGTCGTCACGACGCCGACTTGGTCTTCATCTTCTGTCTGGTAACCGGCAAATCCGTCGGGACGCAGCGTTGCGAGGCATAGACTGGAGTCATAAAGCGTATTGTCGAGATGTGCATCGGGGCCACCCGCGTAATACACCCGGATCTCGTTTTCCAGGAAGATAGGAGCGACAGCTGAATAGATGATTCCCCAATCGTAGCCACCCTTCGTTTCCGACAGGGGAATGAGCGGCGAGTCTGGTTCGATGCGGTGCCAGTTGACCGTGTCCGGGCTCCAGGCCAATTCGACATGAACACGCGATCCGTTGTCGTACTGCAGAATCGTCGGCAGGCCCAGGTAGACGCCGCTATAGAAGAAGACGGGCATCGAGTACGTTTGCCGGGTGGGGATACCACGGAAGACAACCTCCGGATCCGACCAGTCCAGGACGTTGGTGCTTTCGACGCGATTCACGACGCGCTGGTCGTCCATCGGATCCGTGGAAGGCGTGGTACGACTGGGCCAGCCACGGCTGAAACCGACATATTTGCCGAGGGTTGGCGCCCAGCATGCGTTGTTGTGGGTATCGCCCCGAGGCCTGGACGACGATTTGTTCACGTCGCTCCAATCGATTCCGTCCCGTGAAAATCGCGTGGCCAGAGAAGTGTCGTTCTGATTCCGGCAATCCATGTAGAACATCTTGAACCGCCGCTCCGGATTGGACTCGTGATGATCCAGCCACACGCCCACGCCATGACCACCACCCGCAAACAGAATGTTGTTTTGCTTGGACCCCTGGTAATCGACCAGTCCAAGTGCCGGTTTTTTCCACGTCAGACCGTCCTTGGATTGAGCGTAACATAAACCGTTGTGCGGGTAATCGCTGTGGTACCAGCATTTGTATAAGTCTGCCTGGCCGTCGTAGGCAACGTTGGGATAAAGGTTGTCAAGAACGCCCTCCCAAGGTCGATCGTCGCCGAACATGGGGTTGGCACGATGTTTGGTTACGGTTCCCAGTTTCAGTTGGGCACCGCTCACCGTAGCGATGATACGCGAATCGAGCAGCAGGTACTTCGCACGATTCCACCGCGGGACGTTTGTCGGTTGCGCCGCGGCGATGGTTGTCAATGACAGCAAGCCGACGATGATGGGGTAGGGCAGCTTTTGGTCGGCGATGATTGTCATTACGAATTGCCTGCGAATAATGGACTTAATTTACTGCACAAACTGATACGCGTACAAATCCACATCCTTCAACTCGAATTCGAATTCGAATTCGATCGTTCGGTCGGCGAGCGAGCTTACGTCGGTGGTTTCGGGTGAGACTTGAGGAATCGTGTGTTGATCGGTGCTCCAAGCTCGTCGCTGACTGGCACGACTTTGAGCGCCATACTGTCAATCAGCGCCCCGCGCGTTCTCGAGCCTGGATGATCGCCATGTTGGCTGAAGTAGCGGGACGGACTTCGAAAATGAGTCGAATATTTAGGACCAACGGCTCCCTGGCTGAATTAACGCTGATGGTTGGCGAGGTCGTGTACATCATTGACGACCCTTACGCTCAGTATTATGCTGAGACCCCATAGTTACTAATACCTGCGGTATCTGAGAATGTACTCGCGACCGGGTTTGGTATCAATGATGGGGGTGTGATTTGACGTAACACCTTCGCTCGCTTGCGCTACGTGCTCAAATCGCACGGTAATGCAGCACAACGCAAAAGTTGATTGTTTCTGAGTATTATGATGGTAAACGTTCCACACAACGCAACCTCACGACGACATCGCGAAGAGTACTACTTTCGGCTATACAGGTTAGGGCTGATTGGCTTGCTGTTGATCACGACCGTTTCCTCCTGTAATCATTCAGGCTTGGTCCAGGTCGCCGGGACGGTAACATTTCAAGGTAAGCCGGTCGATTCGGGACGAATTGTGTTTGTGTCGATTGATGAGAATAGTGCTCCGACTTCCAGTGGCACGATCATGAAGGGCGCTTATGAAATCACCGGCCGCGGTGGAGTACAGCCGGGAAAGTATCGAGTGCAGATCACAGTCTATCCGCCCGGCGAACCGCGGAAAGGGCTCGCCATGGATCAAGTTCCGATACTGGAACCGATCGGGCCGCCCGCATATGCGGGAGATGAGTCACCACTTACGGCGGATGTCTCCCGCGACGAGGACGTGTACGATTTTGATGTCCCTTGAATGGACACAAGCAAGCGCTCGTCGCGAAGTCGGGCTGGGTCACCCGTCAAGGAAAGGTCAAACCAACCAGCACCGCGAACCCGGGGACGTCCGCGGTCCATCAACACGCTCGAGAACGGAGCGATAGTTGTTGACCGGAGATTATTTGCGTGTGATACTACTGGTATACAATTTCTGCATTTCCACGGGCGCTTGTCACCGACAACCAAACTCCATAACGGTCCCGCGATTCGATGGCTTAATGGACGGCCCTACCATGAGACAAGCACATACGAATCATGCAACCACGCTTCGCCTTCGCAATCGCGGTTTTACGCTGGTCGAACTGCTGGTCGTGATCGCCATCATCGGCATCCTGGTGTCGTTATTATTGCCGGCCGTCCAGGCGGCCCGGGAGGCGGCCCGGCGCCTGCAGTGCATCAACAACCTGCATCAGATAGGAATCGCGCTTCATAATTATGAAAATACTTATGGAACGTTCCCATACGGCGTCAGCCTGTTTAATGTGGGGGGACCGGGTTATCCGATTCGATCCGGATGGGCTTGGTCAGCGGTCATTCTGCCGTACATGGAGGGGAATGCCAAATACGATCGTATCAATTTTGATTTTGGTTATTCACAGCCTCAAAACAAACGTGCCATCAAGACCCGCTTTGTCTTCTATCATTGTCCCAGCGCACCTCCGCCTATTTGGGTTGACTGTTGCGGCGCGATTGCAGGAATCAATGATACCGGCAGTACGAATTACGGCGGAATCGCTACTCATCGTAATGATGTCGACTATGCATCAAGCGTTGGTGCTAACCAGTGGAACACTCCGGACGATACCGTCGAAACAGGAATCCTACATGTCGCCGGTCTCCACAAGATCCGTGAAGTGACCGATGGATTGTCAAAAACGCTGATGGTTGGGGAATTGGTTTACAACGAGAACGACCCTTGGCGTGACTCGTATGGCCCGGGGTATGTATCAGGCATGTGGGCAAATGGGAATTCTCTGAACACGGGGTTTGGTATCAACGACGAGTATACCTACAGGAAACGATCGATCTACTCGGAGCACCCGGGCGGCGCAAATTTTCTTTTCGGTGATGGCCATGTCCAGTTCATCAGTGAAACGATACCGCAAGGTGTACTTGCTGCGTTGACCACCAGAGCGGGCGGTGAAGCGAACACTCATTTTCCTTAGTGGATTGGAGCAAGTAACACCCCACCTCAGCTTGAGTGCGTGGGTGAACGAGATTGCCGGCTAAAACACACGAAATAATGATCCCGACCCCCACGAGCTGGTCTCAATGGTACTAAGCTTACGAATTGGCTCGTTGTAGCCGAGCAACACTAGTATTCGATTTCGGAGTTCGGGTTCCATGAGAACTCAACTCGTCGTTAGTAGCGTGTTTTGCCAGGATTGAGATGGTTGTTGTCAAGAATCCAGATATCAGGCGACTACTTCAACCCCGAAGGGGTGATCCTATGTCAGCCCAGGGTGGAGCCAAGGCGAGTAACACGAGCCTTGGCGTAACCCTGTGCTAATCAAAGTGAGTATTCACTTCCCCGCGAGCTCGTGTGGTCACGGCAACAAGTACATTGCGCGGTATCGTTTCACTGATGAACTGGACATGGCCATCACCGAAAAGGAAACTCGCGCCGCCCGGGTGCTCAGAGCGGATCGATGCTTTGCTGCAGGTATACTCATCGTTGATACCATACCCGGTTGTGAGAACATTTTCAGATGCCCAGATGTTTGAACAATATCCCGGGCCATACGTGTCGCGCCAAGGGTCGTTGAGATTGTAAACCAACTCCCCAACCATGAGCGTTTTCGACAAGCCATCGGTCACTTCACGGACCTTGTGGAGACCGGCGACATGGAGAAGACCTGTTTCGATATTATCGTCGGGGGTGTTGAAATGAGCATCTGGGTAACTTCTTGCACTATTGACGTCATTACGATGAGTAGCGATTCCGCCGTAATTCGTACTGCTCGTATCTTCGACACCTGCAATGGCTCCGCAACAGTCTACCCAAATATAGGGAGGTGAACTGGGACAATGGTAGAAGGGAAAGGCAGTCTTGATCGCACGCTTGTTTTGGGGCTGTGAATAGCCGAAATCGAAATTCAATCGATCGTACTTGGCCTTGCCCTCCATGTACGGCAGAATGGCCGCGGACCAGGACCATCCGGCTCGCCACGGATAACCCGATCCTCCGACGTTAAACAGGGTCACGCCGTAGGGGAACGTCCCATTAGAGTTTTCGTAATTATGCAACGCGATTCCTATCTGGTGTAGGTTATTGATGCACTGCAGGCGCCGGGCCGCTTCCCTCGCCGCCTGGACGGCCGGCAATAATAACGACACCAGGATGCCAATTATGGCGATCACTACCAGAAGCTCCACCAGCGTAAAACCGCGCTTTGCGCGGCAACATGTCGCGGCTCGATCAGTACATGTTAGCTTCATTTCGGTACTGTCCTTTCTGCCTCGGAGCCATCAGCCGGGGGGCGGAGCCATCAGCCGGGGGGCGGAGCCATCAGCCGGGGGGCGGAGCCATCAGCCGGGGGGCGGAGCCATCAGCCGGGGGGCGGAGCCATCAGCCGGGGGACGCTAGCCCGCGGTTTTCGCCACTCATTACGATACACAATCTGGCATTGCCTCGCAAATGATCAATCGCACGGCGCCTCTGCGGCGATTCGCCCAACCCACGATTCAGGCGCAACATTCGAGGGCAATGTAAGATCCTTGGTGGTATAAAGCCGGACAAAGTACACTAACAGATCATCCAGCCCGGTCATATGTGGGTCCACTGAATGAAGCATCGGTGATCCCGTGACGCGGCTGTTTTGTATTGACGAAAGGCCGATGCACAGTCGAACTGCTGTCAGGTAGTTCGCCTGGTGCAATTACAGTGAGCACCCTGCACATGCGCCTTCGCCTGATCATCACCGTCATCACATTCGTGCTGATTGCCGGATTTTGCTGGTGGGTGTACCGCGGTCGTTTGAAGTTAACAAAAACGGATGAGCCCCACTTCCAGCAAAAACTTGATAAGGCGCCACTCCAGATAAACGACGCCAGCCACCGGCCAATTGTCGTTCTCGAAGATGGTTATATTGGTTCCGACGCATGTCGTGAGTGCCATCCACAAAACCACGAATCGTGGCATGCTTCGTATCATCGCACGATGACGCAGCTGGCAACGCCGGAAACGGTTGTTGGATCGTTCGATAATGTGGAGCACCATTACGTCGGCGAATCATACCGCCTCCAGCGGCGTGGTGACGAGTTCTGGATTGAGACGGATGTTCAAGGGCCGGACGGCCAGATGCGTCCGTCCAGTCGCCGGATTGTCATGACCACCGGCTCGCATCACTTTCAGGCGTACTGGGCGGCCGGTGAACCGGGCCGCGCCGTGGATTTGATTCCCGCGACCTACCGGATCGACGAGGGCCGCTGGATACCGACGTATTCCCTGTTTCTTAATCCCCCGCGGCAAGCCGGTAGCCATCAACGAACGGCGCTGTGGAACACTACCTGTAACCGATGTCACGCTACGCAGGCGCGGCCGCGCATCGACCCGCGAAACAAAACCATTGATACGCATGTCGCCGAGTTTGGTATCTCTTGTGAGGCCTGCCACGGCCCAGCCGCACGGCACGTTGAAAACATGCAGCGCGATCTAGATGAACTGGCCATCATACAGCCGGAACGTTTATCGCCAGAACGCGGCGCGCAAGTGTGTGGCTCGTGCCACGCCTCATCCAAGTTCAAAACCGATGACGATACCGCTTACTGGATGGCGCACGGCTATCCGTATCGGCCTGGCGACGAACTGGAGATACATCGTCAGCTTATTCACGAGGGTGAAGACCGGTTTTGGCCGGACGGCGTGGTTCGTGTTTCCGGCAGGGAGTACCACGGCCTATTGAAAACTCCATGCTACGACCATGACGACGCATCGCGACGGATGACCTGTTTGTCGTGTCATCGGATGCACCGGCAGGATAATGACCCGCGTACGCTTAAGCAGTGGGCCAACGATCAGCTGAAGCCAGAAATGGATTCGAACCGGCCAGGCTCGCACAATAACAGGGCCTGCACGCAGTGCCATGAGCGGCTTGAAGACCAGCAGGCCTTGTCACGGCACACCTTCCATGAAGTGACCTCGTCCGGTAGTGTCTGCTACAATTGTCACATGCCTCATACGACGTGGGGTGTCATGAAGGCTATGCGGAGCCACACGGTCACCAGTCCACACGTGGCGGAGAGCCTCCCGCCGGTCAACCGCCCGAATGCCTGCAACTTGTGTCACCTGGACAAAACCCTGGCGTGGACAGCCCGGCAGCTTCACCGTCAATATGGACACTCCCTGCCCGAACTTCCTGCAGATCATCAGTCGATAGCTGCTGCGATCGTGTGGGCGTTAAAGGGAGACGCCGGTTTGCGCGCGGTGCTGGCCTGGAATCTGGGCTGGGACGCGGCTCGCGAAACTTCCGGTGACGGTTGGATGCCGCCAGTCCTATCCCTGTTAATGCAAGATCAGTACGACGTGATCCGCACAAACGCTCATCGTTCGTTGCGCAAAATTGAAGGTTTTGCCGATTATCAATACGACTTTCTTGGCCCACCCGGCGATCGAGTCAGATCGAGCCAGAAGGTAATGGTGATCTGGAGCCAACGGCCCCGGAGCGACAAACGTGACGACTGGGAAACGTTGGTACTTGACCAAGAAGGAAACGTTCGACAAGAAATCTTCCAACGTCTGCTGCGGAAGCGTGACAATCGGCCGGTATCGCTTAGTGAATAGCCTGACGTCTGAGGGCTACTCACCGACGAACTGATACGCGTATAAGTCGGCATCTTTCAGCTCGAAGACGATTTTGACCGTTCGATCCGCCAATGAGCTTACGTCCGTGGCGACCTCTTCGCCTCGGTACCATTCGACAGGACGATCCAGTTGGTCACCGTAGATCCACGGACAATCCTCCAAGGAGAAATCTTCGATGGATTCGCCCACCTCATCGAGAAAGCCAACACGAATGCCTCCCCGTGCGGAACTGGAGTAGTTCAATGTCAGCTTGTTGCCGGCAAAGCGGATTGGCCGGGTGGTGACTTTGCCGCCGGACATCTTTGCGTAGATCGACACGAAGCCGTCCAGTCGCAGCGTGTAGCGGCGCATCTTCCCCGGCACTTCAGGTCGGAGGCAGCTTTCATTGAAATAGAGCGAGAATTCGTTCGGTGCATCGTCGAAGGTCGTCGACGGCGTTTCTAGCAAGCCCCGTGCCTGGTACATGTCCCCGTAGAACCAGGTGTCCTTGGTCCGCAATCCAGGTCGGGCAAACGCTTCTTCATACAACCGGAAGTTGTGGCCGTCACGGCTGGCCATGAACAGCCCTTCGGTCGCGGCCGCGCCGTCGCCTGGATCGTAATTCCGATTGGCCTCTTCTCGCTTCTGTCGCCACTCCCAGTCAGCCAAATATTTCGTCGACGGAGTCACGCCGCGACTCTCATAACGAGTTGGAAAACCGAGATAATAATGCGGAGCCCTGTCATAGATGATGATCTGATTGGTATAGAGATGCCCGCTACGCGCCGGTGTGTATTCCAAAATGACGGGATGCGAGAAATTCTCCAGGAAGGTCTTCGACGTCGAGACCAAGATATCGCGAATGCCGTCGCGCTTGGTACGCGAAAAGATCCGATACTCATCACGATGGGGGTCCCAGACGCAGGTGTTCAGGCTGTCGAAATAGCTATGCCTGACAATCGGCTCGCGGCGACCCAGTTTCCAATCAAAGCCATCTTCGGAGACCCAGCCGCGCAGCGGCAGACCACCTGTCGCCTTGTAACGTTCTGATGGCGGCGTGTTGGGATTCTTGTCCAGGAACACACAAAGATGGTGAGCGGCGTGCAACCATCTCTCCATATCAGTCTTGATCATCACGATGTTGTTGTCCTTGGAACCGTTGTACTCGATCAGCCCCAAGTTGGGGCGTTCCCAATGGACTCCGTCCTGACTGAGTGCTACGCAGACCACCTCGGGAGTGATGGTCTTGTATTGATTCAACACATCGCTGTTTCCAGTGCGATAGTACATCCGGTACGTCTCGCCGTCTTGAATCATGCTGACATAGTTCAGGATGTTTCCTTCCCAAGGCTGATCGTTAACCAACACGATCTCACGTGGCGTCGGATGATGAAGCACCTGTTGTGCGTCGCCGGTGATCGACTCGATGAGGGTCTCCTCGACAAATAGTTCTCGACGTGTGCCGATGTCGGTCCCTTTCATTTCAGATGTGAGCACGACCTCGAACTTCGTGTGATCTCTGACCCATTGATCACCGTCAGCGATAGGGGTCGTGTACGAGATGGCGAATGCTGTCAAGGCGATGAACAGTTTCGACCAGGATTCACTCAAGCGTCGCATAACATTCTCCTGTGGCGAGATATGGGGAACTACGTGTTGTTTGGATGGCTGCATTAATCGTTGACGAGGAGCACGTTACGCGCCATACTGACGGGAAATCGCTCTCGCGATTTCGAGACTCGATGACTGCCGCTTTTATTAAGGCGACCGGGCGGGGATTCAAAAATGCGACGAAAATCGACCGACAGTCGCTTTGTGAGGTTGGGGTTTACGTTGGTCGAACTCTTGGTCGTGATTGCCATCATTGCCGTCCTGGTAGCATTACTTTTGCCGGCCGTCCAGGCGGCCCGCGAAGCGGCCCGGCGCTTGCAGTGCCTGAATAACCTGCATCAGATTGGACTTGGCCTCCACAACTACGAAAATGTTTTTGAGACGTTCCCCTACGGCATGACGCTGTTCCATGTGGGGGGACCGGGTTATCCTTGGCGAGCCGGATGGTCCTGGTCAGCCGTTATTCTGCCACACATGGATGGGAAAAACGCCTACGATCAATTCAATTTTGATTTCGGTTACTCACAGCCTCAGAATGCCCGTGCGATCAGAACGAGCTTTTCCTTTTATCATTGTCCTAGCGCCCCACCCCCCATTTGGGTTGACTGTTGCGGCGCCATTGCAGGGAACATGGATACCAGCAGCACAAATTACGGCGGAATCGCTACTCACCGTAATGATGTCGAACATGCAAGAAGCCGCAGTAGTCATTTCAACAACCCAGACGATTCAATCGAAACAGGAATGCTCCACACCGCCGGTCTGCACGCGGTCCGTGAAGTGAGCGATGGCTTGTCGCATACGCTGATGGTTGGCGAGGTGATTTACATCCTCGACGATCCTTACGCTCAGTATACAGAGGGGTCTACGGTTACCAACTATTGGGTATCTGAGAATGTACTCTCCACTGGGTTCGGTATCAATGATAGCGGCCACAACTTCGTAAACCGGGCGATCTATTCGGAGCATCCGGGCGGCGCGAATTTGCTGTTCGGTGACGGTCACGTCCAGTTCACCAGTGAATCCATTCCTCAGCGAGAACTGATCGCATTGACTACTCGGGAAGGCGGCGAGGTTTATAACACGATCAATTGAGGAAATCTGCGGGCTAGAATAATACTTGATCATCATTGCGCTGAGGATGCTCGCGATAGTAGTTGACCGAAGGCTCGACGCCCGCGACACTAGTGGAATAGATCAGTGCGTTTCAACGGGCTGCGGCAACGGCCAAACAATTCCCTTGACCCGTCCCACGATCGATCAACTCAGATCGAATATTCAGCCGTACCTGCTATCAATCGACAACACATCCAAGAATCACAAATGGTCAGCGAAAAGCGCCGGGCTACACGATGGCAGACCGGAGTGTGCAGCTATGAGCCAATTGGGCAATAACGAGTCCAAAATGTGTCATCTTGCCAAGCGCGGGTTCACCCTGGTGGAACTGCTGGTTGTGATTGCCATCATTGGCATCATTGGCATCCTGGTATCGTTATTATTGCCAGCCGTCCAGGCGGCGCGGGAGGCGGCCCGGCGAGTGCAATGCGTCAACAACCTGCATCAGATAGGAATCGCGCTGCATAATTACGAAAACTCATATGGAACATTCCCATACGGTGAGACCATTTTTTATAAGGGGGGACCGGGGTATCCATGGCAAGCCGGATGGGCCTGGTCCGCGGCCATTCTACCGTATATGGAGGGGAACAACGCATATGATCGTATCAATTTTGATTTCGGGTATTCGCAGCCTCAAAACAAGCGTGCGATCAAAACCACCTTTTCCTTCTACCATTGTCCCAGTTCACCTCCATATGTTTGGGTAGACTGTTGCGGAGCCATTGCAGGGATCGAAGATACCAGCAGCACCAATTATGGCGGTATCGGGACGCATCGTAACGACGTCGACTATGCAGGAAGCTTCGGCGCGCAGCAGTTCGGCACCGTCGACGAGTCAATCGAAACGGGAATGCTCCACACCGGCGATCTCCACAAGATCCGGGAAGTGACCGATGGACTGTCGAAAACTCTGATGGCTGGAGAGTTGGTTTACAACCTGGACGACCCTTGGCGTGACCTGTATGGCCCGGGATTTGTCTCGAACATGTGGGCAATGGGAAATATTCTCAACACAGGGTTTGGTATCAACGACGGGTATACCTACAGGAAACGAGCGATCGTATCCGAGCACCTGGGCGGCGCGGTTTTCCTGTACGGTGATAGCCATGTTCAGTTTATCAGTGAATCGATTCCGCAACGTGTACTAATTGCCATGACCACGCGCGACGGTGGCGAAGTCGACACCTACTTGGATTGATCCAGCTTGCTAAACTACATCGGGGGCGCCCTCGTGGCCCAACATAACTGCTGGTTTGGGTGATCGGCAATGGGCCCCATTCAGACCACGAATCGGCGATAGCGCTTGGCGTTGAAGAGCTTTACAATACTCACGAGGCGAATTTGATGAACCATTGTATAACCATCGGCAAGTCAAGCTCACCGCCATGGACGTGCCTGCTGTTTCTGACCGTCACCTTCTGCGTCCCACCTACCGTCGTTTCTGCAGCAGAGATGTTCGTCGGAAAATATTTCTCTGGAGAGGGTGACGTCGAATATCTCAAGCTATTAGATATTTCTCGACGGATGTTTGCGCCGGACCCGGAGTTTCAAAATTTGCCGATGCTCTACAAGCCGGTGTGGAACGGTCTTGCGGAAGGTCCCACGTGGGATGCCTGGTGGGTCCAGAACAGCTACGGCCCGTCCTATTGTGGCATGCCCATCTTCGAGGAGCCGCTGTGCACGTTCATCTACAACTCACAGGATCTCTGGTTCCAGATGATCGGCGACGGCCGGCGCGTTTGGAAAGGGGAGATCGTGCCGGATGGCCAGCTTTGTGACATGGCCAGGCCGGGCCTTTCTTATCCGAAGCAAGGGGATGGTCCGTCGTCGCTTCATGACTGGGGGATGGAGTTTACGGCAGCCGGACTGGTCATGCAGGCCGAGATGCTGCTGGTCGGCCGCGATGATCGGGCAATTGCTCACTATCTCCCGATGCTTCGTCGATGTGCCAACTTTATTGAGACGCGGCGCGATCCTGAAAAGAATCTTTTTCTGGCCGGTCCCGCCGCCAATTTGCTGGCCCCCAGTTATGCCGGCTACAGGCAGCCCGACGGGTCCTTCGGCAAAGCCTATCTCGCGGGACTATCGATCAACTACATTGCGGGCCTCAATCGACTGATCGAACTTGAAAAGCTGACGGGGAACATGGACAACGTCGATCTCTACACCAAGCGGCGCGATCTGGCGGTCAAGGGTTTGCCGCGGATCACGACGGACGAAGGCTATTTCATGCGAAGTCTCGATCCTGACGGAACACCTCACGGGGTCTACGGCGCGGCCAAACATGGCTACTTCGACGCCATCTCAAATCACGATGCGATGTGTTTCCGAGTCGTCGACGACGAGCAAGCGATGAAGATCTACGAAAAGATTGAGGCGCTGCCGGGACTGAGGCCGCACGGTCTGATCATTACGAACTACCCGTCGCTCGACGACATGTATCGCTCCCCTAGCGGACATTTCCGCTTCGGACACTGGGTCAACGGCGGACACTGGAGCACTTGTGAAGCACGCATGATCATGGGCTATTATCGAGTCGGCCAACACGACGACGCCCAACGTGCCATGAACCAGATCATGACTTTTGCTCGACAGTTCCGGATGGACAACAATCTGACCAACTTCGGCTCGTCCGTCTACATGCCCCACCTGCCGATCAACCTTGTCTATGATACCTTTGGCGTTCCAGCCGCTATGGTTCGCGGCCTGTTCGAATATCAGTACAAGGCCCACGAACTTGTTCTCACACCCCACATCCCGGCGGGCATCTCTCGGTTGCAGCAGCACTTCCCCATCCGTTTTGGGAAAAAACAGCTCTACCTCACCACGGCGGGTAATGGCCCCGTGACGGCGGTGCTGGTCAACGGAAAACCGGTGAGGTCGTTCGACGAAAAGTCGGTCACGCTGGCGTTCGACAAGACACCGACGCGGGCGCACGTCCAGATCGCTTTACGTGGTGCGGCACTCGACGCCAACGCGAAACTCCCACCCGCTGCCAACGCCGATCTGCCTGACACACTCCGGCTTGTTGATCTGGCATGGGCCCGCAAGATCGTCCAGCCGCTGGCGACCAACAAATTGCCACTACGGATCGGTGCTGACGGCAAAGGCGAGAACCAGTTTCGCGGCAAGATCGCCCGAGCCCGGGTCTTCAATCGTGAGCTCTCGATGCAAAAGATTGCCTCGTTGGCCAAGGTCGCTCCTACCGATCCTTCCACCGAAGATGTCATGCCCATCGGCGATTGGATTCTTTCTCAGGTCGATGATCACCGCATAGCCAATCAAGTGGGAAATGGCTTGACGGCCAAAATCGTTGGAAACTGTAAGCTGGTGGACCAATCTGATCCGCCGGCCCTGCAATTCAATGGCCAGGGCTATCTGGAAGTTGATTACGACCGTTCGCTCGACTTGCCCAAGTGTGTCACGCTTTCGGCGTGGATTTGTCCCGCCCGGCAGGAGGGCAACGGGGGTTGCGTCATCAACAAGTGCGAACCGGGCACTTCCAACGGCTATTCCTTTGAAATCGGTGCCGGCAACAGCATTCGATTCATCTGTCGACGTGGAACCATCGCCTTGAATGCAAACCTCACGCCTGACCAGTGGGTCCACGTGGCGGTCCTCTCGGATCCCTATGGCCAATTGGAGATCTACATCAATGGACGGCAGCACGAACACTGGGAAGAGCCGAACCCGATCGTCTTCCTGGATGACATTGACGCGAAGGTGGCCCGGGTGCGGAATCTCTATGTAGCACTGGCTGCTGACGACATGACCGACTGCTACGAAGCGGCCCATGCCCGGCTGGCGGTCGAATATCTGGCGACGACTTGCCAACGATTGAAGATGCTCTCGGCAGGTGAGCTTGAGCTGATCCCCGCCGAGCTCTCACAAGCCGCGGCCGACAAGTCGTATCTGGTGACAACAGAAAAGCTCTGCGACGGATTGGCCCTGGCGATCGATGGATATAAGGACTCGGTTGACCCGCATCAGCAGCGGGTCTACAAGATGTGGAACGCTACGCGAGCCAACTAACTACAAGATTTGCGGACTTCAGAATTTCGCCTTGAAATCGTGGGACAGTCTCTGGAACGCGACTGGTTTGAAACGATTGGGCTGCGAAAATGAATACGAAAGCCTCGCACCGGCCTCAACAGCCAGAAGAGGCACAGTACTCGTGGCCACGAACAATGATGCATGCCAATTGGCCTTTCAACCAATGGAACGTTTACCACTTTCCTGCCCCGTACCCAGACATCGTCGCGCATCTAACAGCGCTGCTTATGGTCTCGCCCTTTACAAACGACAACGGGGGTACGCTGGTTGTACCCGGCAGCCATCTTCGCTCCACGAATCCGACCGATTCCCGACACTATCGCGCGCCAAGCGGTCCCAGTCAACGACTAACGCAGAATTCGTATCTGCGTAACACTTCGGCGAATTGCAGCGTGTCATGCTGAGCGGAGTTTTCGGAGCGAAGCATCTACCAGTGGCGGTCCGGTTGTGAACGGTGGTTGGCAGATTCTTCGCGGAGTTTATCCTGAGTCTGCGAAGGAACGACTCCGCTCATAATGACAAGATTGTGCCATACGGCTAAATAGTTACGTTATCTGCGAATTCCTCAGCCAACCGATAAACACGTAATTCCTCAAATCCAAGAGTGGCCATAGCAGATTCATGATGACCAATGACTAATGACCAAACGACAAATCAGTGACGCCGATCTTCCACATCGCGCTGATGGAGCGTGTTCGCCAAATGCGCCTCCACGTCGGCATCGTGAAAGCGGTTGGGAGAGAACTCGCTAATGTCAATGCAGGTTTGGCCGTCGACCACGCATTCGGCGAGCAGCAATCCCGCCACTGGATTGTAGCTGAAGCCGCCAGAATGAAACGAGGCGCCGACGAATAGTCCGGGCAGCGCGTCGACGGGCCCCACAATTGGCTCCTGATCCATCGAAAACCCAAGCAATCCCACGTGCTCCGATTCCCACACGCAGTTCTTCAGTGCTGGGACCAGTGTCATCAGTCTGCGCGCCGCGTCGTCGCGCACCTTCGTTGGGGTACACAGTTCCGACATGTTGAAGTCGAGCGATTCGACGCGGTACTCTTCGCGACTCTCATCGGAGGTGCCGACGAGGATGCGATTGCCCGAGGCCGGGCGAAAATAAGCATCGTGCGAGTGTGCATTGACGGGCGGCCAGTCGAGCCGTTGACTGATCGGGGCCGTGAGATAGCGTTGGTGAACGAAGTACTTGACCGGTATCTTCCTGTTCAGTCGCTGCATCAGCTTGGATGCCCAGGCGTGCACCGCACAAACGACCGCGCCGGCTTCAAATACTTCTGATTCAGTGCGCACGCCCCGCACGCGATTCCCATCCAGCTGAAAATCCACCACCTTCTCGCCTTCGCGAATGTCGACGCCCAATTCGCGTATCCGACGACTCAGGGCAGCGACGTATTCGGGCGGCTCGCTGTAACCCCCGTTAGGGTCGAGGACTCCCAGTGTGTCTTCCGCGGGTGACAACGCGGGCCAGCGAGAGCGAATCTCGTCCGCTTCCAGAATCTCGTATGGCACGTCGAGCCGATCGTACATTGGCATCAGTTGCTGGAATCGCTTCCATTGTGCTGGCGCATAAGTGTTCAGGCATCCGTGCTCGTTGTGATAGGTGTAGCCTTCCAGTTCTTCGGACAACTGTCTGAAGATTTGTGCTCCGATCAGTCGCGCCGCGACACCGGTGCTGCTGTACAACAACCCGCACGTGATGCCGGCCGCGCGGCTGCTGGACCCGTCACCCACGGGGCCCTTCTCCAGCAATACGATCCGTCCGGCCTGTTTGCGGGCAAGATGATATGCGGTGCTCAGCCCGATCACCCCGCCGCCGACTACCACCACATCTGCTGCTGGCATATTCGATTTACTCCACGTCCTTCAACCTGACACGATCGACCAACCAGCGGCCTGAAGCCAATCGAGACCCACTGTGCCGAGCATTATACCGAGACCATTTGCGACGTTCTACGAGGGCCCAGTCGGATCGAACGTCGAACGTCGAACATCGAACGTCGAACATCGAACGTCGAACATCGAACGTTGAACGTCGAAGTTGTTAGGCCGGTGCGAAATCGTCGCTCCCAGCTCAATGTTCAACGTTTCCCGCGTGTAGTCTACTTCATCACAAGGATTCATGCAGGATTTCGAGTTTCTGACTGAACATGGGTAGCAAGAGATCTCGAGGTGCGGAAAAATGAATCGGCACCGTTACCACAGCGCGTCGCATCCAAGTGTTGACCATTCAATGTTCGATGTTCAATGTTCGTGGACAATCAATGGTGAAACACCGTTTGGCGGTGATAACACGCAATTAGCAGGACATTCCTAATTGGCCGCGGCATACCCGGTTGATATCAATGCGTGTCCTGAACTGACTCTGAACAGACTTAGCTCATTGCCTACTCCTGCCACGAACGTGGAGTGGGTGACAATGGTAATGGCCAGACAGACGCTATTTGGCCAAAGTCCGGTTTAAAGGCCTGGAAAGCCAATAGAACGTGGTTTAGGGTGTTACAGCTTTCGAAATCCAATTCCGCACGTTTTTCACCAGAGGAGAATTCCATGCGACACTTGAGTCATTCCTTGTACATTGCGTTGACAGCATTCGCCATCGTTAGCATGACCCACACCGTTTACGGTGACAAATGGGTCCGGGATCACGAGAAGTTTGAGGTGGTGCTTAGTTCCGAGATGAAAGGTACCGACATTGGCACGCGCCGGGAACTTTTTGTCGAAGATACGCTGATCGAGTCGATCACCGGCGACGCACAACAGGTGCTTCATCATCCAACGCCACGTGAGGTTGTCTTGGTTAATGATCAGCCTTGGGAAGGAAATAGCTTCGGATACGTTAGCGTGGTCCAGGATGGCGACACTTACCGGATGTACTATCGCAGCGGCAATACCGATGTCTTGAATCAGTACAAAATTGTCACTCCAGAAGTAACCTGCGTCGCGCTCAGTAAAGACGGTGTACATTGGGAACGTCCGCTCCTCGGGCTGATCGAATTCAACGGTTCCAAAGACAATAACATCGTGATGATCAAGACCGATATGGAGCGGTGGTTACACGCCCCTCACCATCTCTGTGTGTTCCTGGACAAGAATCCCGACACACCGCCATCAGAACGTTACAAGGCGACCGGTGGGCTGCCGCTGCGTGCTTGGGTTTCTGAAGACGGCTTTGATTGGAAACTGGCCCGACGAGAGCCAATCGTCAGAAATAGCTATTTCGACACTTTGAACACCTGCGTCTGGGATCCCATCCGGGAAGAATATCGGATCTTCTCTCGCACCAAACGCGCAGGCGTTCGCGATATCCTGGTTTCGAGGTCGAAGACGTTTCTCGAAAACTTTTCGCGTCCGGTCATCTTGGAGTACACGCCGGCACGCAGTGGGCATCTCTACACCAACCAGATCATCATCTATGACAGGGCTCCGCATTATTACCTGGGCTTTCCTACTCGGATCGAAGGTGAAAGTCGCGGCATAACTCCCTCGACGAAGTATCTCGCCGACTGGGAGTGGCGACAAGAAAGGGAACATGCGAACCAAAATGACTATCCTGGCGAGGGCGCGGCCATCACCGAAGGGCTCTTCATGGCCAGCCGCGACGGCGAGAATTTCCGACTGTATGAAGAGGCGTTCGCCCGACCTGGACTGCGGACAAAATATACCTGGTTCTACGCGGACATGTACCAGGCCCGTGGGCTGATCGAAACGCCGTCGACGGTTTTCGACGACGCGCCGAACGAGTTTTCGCTCTATTTCACTGAAAGCAACCTGAGGATGGACCGGCCGGGCATGATGCGCCGCTACACCCTGCGGCTGGACGGCTTCGTGTCAATCTATGCGAAGATGTCCGGCGGAAACATCACGACCAAGCCAATCCGCTTCGCCGGCAACAAGCTAACGCTGAACTACTCCAGCTCCGCGCGTGGCGGCGTTCGCGTCGGCTTCCTCGATGAGGTCGGCGAGCCGATTGAAGGGTTTTCGTTGCCAGACTGTCCGCGGATCTACGGTGACCAGCTGGACCGTCCGGTCGAATGGTACCGAGGCGAGGAGGTTACTACCGACGTCAGCTCACTGGCGGGTAGAACAGTCAAGATCGTCTTCGAGTTGAAGGATGCGGATCTGTACGCGTATCAATTTGTAGATGCATAGGTGAACTCGATGCCGCGCCTGATGTGGAAATTGACCGTGCTCGCGCTGAATGTCGAATGATATCAAGTTGGGTCGTTTGTCGAATAGCGAGAGTGCAACTCTGTTAACCCGCTAATGTCCCCTTCATCGGCTGCGTTCATCGCTTTGAGATATTCCGGCCGAATTGAGGAGCCTACATCATCCAGTGACGATTCCGGCCAAATGACTAACGGCAAAACGGCGCCACCCACTGTCAGATCCAGGACAACCGCATTACTGACCTACGAACTGATAGGAGTACAAATCAGCATCCTTTAGTTCGAATATGATTTTGACCAGTTTGCCAGCCAATGTGCTTACGTCGTTTGTGACCTCCTCGCCTCGGTACCATTCGACTGGACGATCGAGGTGATCGCCGTAGATCCAAGGACACTCGTCGAGCGAATAGCCGGCGATCGCCTTCCCCGCGGTGTCGACCAACCCCACACGGATGCCGCCACGTGCTGAACTCGAATAGTTCAGCGTCAGCTTCGTTCCGGAAAAGCGGATTGGCTTGGTCGTGACCTGTCCGCCCTCCATGGTGGCGTGGATCGAAACGAAGCCGTCCAGCCGCAGGGTGTAGCGTCGCAGCTTGCCCGGTTTTCCATTTTGCAGGGTTCCTTCGGTCAGATACATCGACAGTTCGTTGGGAGCATCTTCGGCGATCGACGATTTTGTTTCAACGAGTCCGTTGTTTTGGTACATGTCACCGTAGAACCAACTGTCCTTGGTCCTCAGCCCCGGTCGAATGAAGGCTTCCTGAAACACGCGAAAATTCCGGCCGTCGCGGCTAGCCATGAATAACCCTTCGGTCACGGCGTTTCCCTCACGTGGATCGGCGGTGCTGCGGAACTGCCGAACTTTCCACTGCGGAAGGTGTTTCGTTGAGGGCGTCAACCCGCGATCCTCATACCGCGTGGGAAAGCCCAGAAAGAAATGGGGTGCCCGGTGGTAGGGCGTGATTTGACTGGTGTACAATTCCCCACCGCGACTGGGCGTATACTCCAGAAAAATCCTTTCCGACCAATCTTCGGAAAACGTCTTGGAGGTTTCGGTCATCAAGTCGCGACCATGTCTGGGCACTCGATGATAGGCCCGATATTCGCCGCGCAGCCCATCCCAGAACGCCACGTTCATCGAATCGAATTCTCCTCTGGTTTTTGACAGGATGATGGGATAGTCCTTTGCCTTCTGCCATCGGATTCCATCCGCAGAAACAAAAGCAAGAATCGGGCCGCCTCCGATGGCCTTGTACCGCTCTGACTCCGGCGTGGCGGGGTTGTGATCCAGGAACGGGGCGAAATTATAGGCCGCGAAGCCCGGCCCCCCTCCCGCGGAGTCTTTGACAGCTCCCGGATGCCCGAACGCCTTGTCCTCCTCGGTCAGGATGATGTTGTTGATCTTGGATCCGCCGAACTCGACCAGTCCAAGATTCGGTCGTTTCCAATGCACTCCGTCACGGCTCTCGGCGTAGCAATACACCGTCTCGTGAGTCCGCCAGATGCCACGGTCGGCGTCGATGCCGCGGTAATACATCCTGTAAAGGTCACCATCTTGGAAGACGGTCACGTAGTTCAATCCGTTGCCCTCCCAAGGTTTATCACACACGAGAACGATCTCTCGCGGCGTGGGGTGATGCAGCAGCTGTCGTGCGTCACCGGTGATGGACTCGATCAGTACTTCATCGACAAACAGCTCTCGACGCGTTCCAATGGTATCGGTGGAGGGGAGAACCTGATTCTGCGCGATGGCTGTGCCGCTAAAAGCCAGCAGCGCCAGGCCCGCGATAAAGCGTCCTTGATTCAATGAATTCGTTCTTGTGTGTGTTGTGATCATTTTAGTTGTGAATGAGGTACTCGTTCAGTTTTAGATAGTGAACGGTGGGCAATCGATGTGCTCGACAATCGCAATCCCTAGCTCATGACACCCCGAACGACGTGACCGTGAACATCCGTGAGGCTCATGTCCCGGCCACCGTGGCGGTAAGTGAGTTGCTCGTGATCGATACCCAGTAAATGCAGGATGGTCGCGTGCAGATCGTACATCGTCACAATGTCCTCGACGGCATCCATACCCAGTTCGTCAGTCGCTCCATGCACGAATCCGCCTTGGATACCACCGCCGGCTAGCCAAACCGTAAAACCTGCCACGTGATGATCGCGCCCGTCACCATTACCCGTGTGCGGCGTCCGACCCATCTCGCCGGCCCAAAGGATCAGGGTTTCGTCAAGCAACCCTCGTTGCCGCAGGTCTGTAAGCAAGGCGGCAATCGGCTGGTCGGTTACCTGGGCGTTTCTTTCGTGACCTTTCTTGAGGTTGCCGTGCTGGTCCCAACTGCCGACATTAAGGTTCAGTGGGTTTGCCGTAATCTCCACGAAACGCACTCCTTTCTCGATCAGCCGGCGGGCACGGAGACATTGCGTTGCATAGAGACGCAGATCTTTGTCTGTGGAATCCACGCCGTACAATTCATGTGTGGCCCGCGTTTCCCGTGAAAGATCAAGAATATCCGGAATGGCAGTCTGCATGCGGAAAGCCATTTCGTAGTTGCGGATGGCGGATTCGATCGCGTCGTTGTTGCCCAGCGACTCGGCAAGCTCCCGATCTTGTTGCAAAAGCAGACTGAGCTTGGCGTGTTGCACCGCGCGCGAAGGGTCAGCGGGGACAATATTCTCGACAGGCACTCCCTCCGCACGTATGGACGTAGCCTGGAAGTCGGCCGGCAGATAGCCGTTGGAAAAATTCTCCCGGCCACCTGGCGGAACGGTTCCGCTCTCCAACAAAACGTATCCAGGAAGGTTCTTGTTTTCGCTGCCCAGTCCGTAAGTGATCCAGGAACCGAGGCTGGGCGAGCCGGCTCGCAGTCGTGCGGTATGGAGAAATAGATTTCCAGCGGCATGCAAGGGAAGCTCAGCCACCATGGACCGAATCACGGCAAGCTCATCGATACAGCCACCGATATGTGGAAACAGCTCGCTGACGGGAATACCCGACTGACCGTAAGGTCGAAACTCCCAAGGACTCTCCTTCCAAGTCCGGTTGC
>Ga0310121_10001173_pt1 | contig 27454 bp, 15 predicted proteins | sample CB27_Tmax_986_MG_FD_203504 | JGI IMG/M metagenome (GOLD analysis project Ga0310121, IMG submission 203504) | Marine microbial communities from Western Arctic Ocean, Canada - CB27_Tmax_986 | ecosystem: Environmental > Aquatic > Marine > Oceanic | place: Canada: Western Arctic Ocean | collected... | reverse complement strand
CGGTCAGTCGCACCGAGGCCGCGACCGGATCGCGAAACGCGATAGCGGATACGAGCTGTTCTAGGTCGGGTGGAATCATTGCGTTGGACAGCGCCATGTTAGGTAGCGCCATGTTAGGTAGCGCCATTTTGGAAAGGGGCGTGATTCAGAGATTCAGGAGTTCTCCAACATGCCCGCACTGTCGCCGAAAGGGAAATTCGCAAGATTACCTGTCAATTGTACCGGAATCGTTTGTCCTTCCCAAACGGCACCCAATTGAACGCCGACATTAAAGGGCAACACGCTGAGTGCCGCGCCGCTATCAACCAATGCGGAGACATTGGCAACATTGCCATCGAGCTGCAACGTGAGTGGAGCATATGGCAGCGCGCTCGCAGCACCAAGTGATTGATCGAATTCGACATAAGGGAACCGTTGAGCATCTGGCATCAGGACGCGACCTTGTCTTCGTCGAGCAGGCGCAATAATGCAGCCGCACCTTGGAACGAATCATGAGGCGACCAAATTGGGACGGTTTTGTGGGCCACGTCGAGGACGATCGCGTCATCGCGAGCGACGTCCGCAGCGAGTAGTTGAATGAGCCGCAGCTTGTCGGCACGCGGTAGCGAATGGATTGTCGGCAGCATTTCGGAGAGTGTCATATTGCCACCATTTGGTAATTGTGAGGTTTAGCCTCACAACTTCATTTTAACTGCTTTATGCACCTAAGTGAATCAGTGCCTTTGAGGTGTGAAATAACCTAGCAAATCGTCAATGCGCTTCCAGCCAGTTCTTACCGACACCTGATTCGACGACGATCGGCACTTTCATCGGAATGGCTGTCTTCATGGCCTCTTCAATGCGGGGGACGACTTCGTCCCGCTCCTCGACGAACAGGTCGAACACAATTTCGTCGTGGACGGTCAGCAGCATCTTGGTCTTATAATGGCCTTTCTCCAGCACGGCATGGACGTTGATCATGGCCAACTTGAGCATGTCGGCCGCGGTACCCTGAATCGGGCTGTTCATCGCCAGCCGTTCGGCGGCGCTACGCAAGCCGCGATTCTGCGAGTCAATATCCCGCAAGTACCGACGTCGTCCGGTCAACGTACGGACATAGCCGTTGTCGCGCGCGAACTGGATCGTTTTCTCGATGTAGGCCTGGACGCCGGGATACTTTTCAAAGTAGTTCGAGATCAGTTCGCCCGCCTCTTTACGAGGAATGTTCAATCGCTGCTGCAGTCCGAAAGCGGAAATGCCGTAGATGATCCCAAAGTTGACCGTTTTCGCCTTGTCACGCATCTCCCGCGTCACGTCCCCCAGCTCCACTTTGTAAACCTTCGAAGCCGTGACCGTGTGGATATCGGTCCCCTCCAGAAACGCTTGCATCATGGCCTCATCTCCACTGAGTTCTGCCATGATGCGCAGCTCGATTTGCGAGTAGTCAGCGGCCAGCAATAAATAGTTGTCATCACGGGCCACGAAGGCCGCCCGGATTTCTCGACCGCGCTCTTTACGGACCGGAATGGTTTGCAGGTTGGGGTCGTTGGACTGCATGCGACCAGTCGCCGTCCAGGCCTGGCTGTAGTGCGTGTGCAGCCGCCCCGTTTTGGGATTGACCGCCTCAGGCAACTGGTCGACATAAACCGATTTAAGCTTAACCGCGTTGCGATATTCCAGGACATCGCGAATGATTTCATGTTTGTGAGCCAGTCGCAGCAATTCGGACTCGCGCGTTGAGTACTGGCCAGTGGCGGTTTTTTTGGGTTTGTCCTCCAGTTGCAGTTCGTCATAGAGGATCACACCCAGTTGCTTGGGAGAATTAATGTTGAATTCGCCCCCCGCGGCCGCGAAGATTTGTTTCTGAAGCTCTTCAATCTCTTGCGCCAGCTTGCCTGAATATTTCTTGAGCGCTGCGGAATCCAAGCGAATGCCTTCGTATTCCATGTCGACCAAGACGGAAATCAGCGGGCACTCGACTTCCAGGCAGACCTGTTCGACACCGCGTTCCTTTAATTGTGGCCGCAAGAGTTGGCTGATTTGCAGCGTGACGTCCGCGTCCTCGCACGCGTACTCGGCGAGCCTTTCCAGCGGCACGTCGCGCATGTTTTTCTGATTGTCGCCGCGCTCGCCAATCAGGGCACTGGTCGGAATCGGTTCGTAGCCGAGATAGAGGCCGGCGAGATAGTCCAGCCCATGTTTCATCTCGGGCTCTTTCATGGCATGGGCCAGCATGGTGTCAAATACCTTTCCTCGCACCTCCCTGCCCTGCCATTTCAGTAGCGTCATATCGTATTTCAGGTTATGGCCGATCTTCTCGATGCTTGCGTCTTCCAATAACGCGCGGAACTCGTCGAGGACTTCGCGACCGCCGTCCGCTTCTTGTGGCACCACGACGTAGTACGCTTGATGCGGTTGGAAGGAGATGGCGATACCGAGCGGTTTGGCCTCGCGCGGATCGAGACTGGTGGATTCAATATCAAAGCAAAACGAGGACAGTTGTTGTAGCTGGTCCAACAGCCCGGCCCGCTGCTCGGCGGTGGTGACTGTTTGATAATCGTGCCGGACATCGGCGATCGACGTCGCTTCCACCGGCTCGTCAAACAACCGTTGCTGTATTTCTTGCTCGCGTGCTTCACGGGCCGCGGTCGCGCGGGTGGGAGCCGCCGTGAACGAGGGGCCAAACAGCCGCTTGCCCAACGTATCGAATTCAAGTTCCATAAACAGCGATTTCAGTGCGATCTTGTTAATGTCATCGATGCGTAGTGCGTCGATATCGACGTCGATCGGTACGTCGGTATCAATGGTGACCAGATGCTTGGACAATTTCGCGAGCTCGACGTTTTCTTCAACTCGTTCCTTCTGCTTGCCTTTGAGTTGATCGGTATGGGCCAGCAATTCTTCCAGGCTGCCGTGTTGGGCGATGAGTTTTTGAGCCGTTTTGGGTCCGATGCCCGGTACACCGGGAATGTTGTCAGAGGAATCGCCCATCAAACCCAAGACATCGATCACTTGATCGACGCGTTGGATGCCCCATTTGTCCAGCACCTCGGGCTCGCCAAACACTTCAAACTGCGACCCCTGTCGTCCGGGTTTGTAAACGAAGACGTTATCCTCAACCAATTGGTCAAAGTCTTTATCCGGCGTGACAAGATACGAAACAATCCCCTGCTGGGCCGCCTGGCGCGACAGGGTGCCGATAATGTCATCGGCCTCATACCCCGGAATTCGCAAAATGGGGATGTTCAGCGCCTCGAGCAACTTAAATACGTAGGGAAGTTGAGCGCTGAGGTCCTCCGGCATCGCATCCCGATTGGCCTTGTAGGGCTCGTACTCTTTATGTCGTCGCGTAGGCTCCGGCGTGTCGAAGGCGGCGACCAGATGCGTGGGCGACTCGCGGTTGATGACGTCTTGGACGGTGTTGAACAGCCCAAAAACGGCCGATGTGCACAGGCCCTTCGAGGTGTGCCTGGGACTTCTGATCAAGGCGTAATGGGCTCGGTAGACGAGCGCCATGCCATCCAGCAAAAACATGCGGCTCTCGGAGTTGTCGGATTTGCTCATGGCAGGCCAGCTCGCGACGAAGTTTTGTCGAATTCTTTCACTCGACCGTATGATAGGCGTGTGGCGGGAGCGACAAAAAGGGGAGGCTTCCCTTTCTTTTCGCATCTTTCTTTAGTGATTTCGCTTGGTGTTGCGCAGGTTTTGTGTTGTTTTGACGTCGATTGTGCCACTGGTGGTATCTACGGCGACGCCGTAGACGTTGCGAGCCCGCTCGACTGAGACCTTACCGTCGAGCACGTCCTGGAGCACGTCCTGGGGTTCGCGCTCGGACGGATCGCCGTAACCGCCGCCGCCGGGTGTACGGTAGCTGACGATGTCATCCGGCGCAAGGTCCAAGGTGATTTTGGATGCGAGCTCGCGCGCCTCGCCAGCGGGGTTCAAGGTGTACGATGACGGTTTTCCGGCATGTCCGCCGAACAGTCCCCAAGGCCCCTTTTTCCGATGGCCCGAAAACACCGTGAGCGTCGCCTCGTGGTCGGGGAACTGCCAGTCACGTCGCAATCCCAGTCCACCGCGTTGGCGACCAGCCCCTTCTGAGTCCGGCACCAGCTCGTAGCGAGTGATACGAATCGGATAGTTGTTTTCCGTTTCCTCGATGGCCGAGTTTTCCGTGTTCTGAATATGGGCCTGGACGGCATCAATGCCGTCTTTGTTGGGACGTGCCCCATAACCACCTGCCAGCGTCTCCATAAACGTGTAGTAATCACCCGAACGAGGGTCGACTCCACCGCAACCCATGTTGCAGATGACGCTTTTGCTGCAGGCGGTCACTTTGTCCGGCAGGGCCTCGGCCAGCGCCTTGAAGCCCAGGTCGGCAAGTCGCATAGCGATGTCATTGCCCCCCATGACTCCAGCGGGATGGACCGCATTGACAACGGTCCCAGCCGGCGCGGTCACATGAATTTGCGAATAGAACCCATCGTTGATCGGAATGTCTGGATCGATCAGGCAGCGTACGACGTAAGACAGCGCTGAGTACGAGTAGGTCAGGTTGGCGTTCATGGGTGAGCGTCGTTGAGCATCGGATCCGGCCAAGTCGAAATGGACTTCACCATCTCCGATCATGGCCTTCACCGCCAGTTTGATGGGCCGGTCGGTGACACCATCATCATCTAACTCACATTCAGCATAAAACTCACCGCGGGGAAGCTTGGAGATCGCGGTTTTGGTCCACCGTCGCGTATACTCCATCAATTCGTCGTTAAATTTTCCCACGGCCTCCGTGCCAAAACGATCGTGTAGTGCACAGACACGTCTTTGTCCCAGCATCGCCGAGGCGACTTGGGCGCGAAAGTCTCCCCCGATCTGCTTTGGCGAACGGATATTGGCGACGATGAGGTTGAAGACGTTGTCGATGATCTCGCCGTCTTGCAGAATCTGCGTGGGCGGGATGATGACCCCTTCCTGGTAGATGTCCTTGGAGATGCAGAGGCCACCCGGTGCCAGTCCGCCAATATCGACATGATGGGCCACGTTTGCAGTGAATCCGACTAGCCGCCCCTGGTGGAACAAAGGGACAATGATCCCGATATCGTTCAGATGCATGGCGCCGCGATGGGGATCGTTTATGGCAATCCCGTCACCTGGCCGGAGCCGCTGCACGCCGAACTCTCGCACGGCCGCGGGAATCATGCGTACCATGGAGGCCAGGTGGATCGGTTGGGAGAACGATTGGGATACGACGCGCAATTTGTCGTCGTAAAGGGCGCAAGAGAAATCAGCCCGCGTCTTGATGTTGGTAGAGTAGGCAGCACGCCGCAGGGCGATCCCCATCTCCTCCGCCGCGCTGTTAAAAGCGCTGCGCATCACCTCAAAGCGAATCGGGTCCATGCCCAGACGTGGTCGCGTTTCGTGTTCAGGAGGACTCCTAGTTCTCACCTCTCTATCAGACGCTGTTTCATCAGCCACTGTTTCATCAGCCACTGTTTCATCAGCCACTGTTTTATCAGACGCTGTTTCATCAGACGCTGTTTCATCAGACGCTGTCGGCCGTTTTAACCTCAGGATCAAATTCCCTTTCGTGTCGACCTCTGCCTTAAAATCGGGAGGAATCACTGTTGTCGAGTCATACTCCTCGACGATCGCGGGACCGGTAAGGTGGTTTCCGGCGGTCAGGGCCTTGCGATCGTAGATAGCGCACTGGAACTGCCCCGCTTCCTGTGCGAAGTAGACGCTGCGGTGTCCGGTCACGGCCGTGGAGGGGTCCGTACCTTGTTCAACCAGTGACGGGAGCGTGGGTCGGCGGATGCGGCCCACTGCCGTGAGACGGACATTGACCATTTCGGAGGCCTCGCGGCGATCGGCGAATCCGTAGACCCGCTCATGTTCGTCGCAGAACGCCGCATGCAACTGGCCAAGAAACTCATCTCGATCCATCGTCGCGCGGTTTGGCAAGTCGATCGTCAGCTCGTGAGATTGGCCTTGAAAGCGCAAATCGGTTTGGGCGATGAATTCCCGATCTGATTCCGCAACGTGTTCGGCCGTGAGCAACCCCGTTGCTTCCTCTTGAAAGCGTCGCAAAATCTCCTCGATTCCCGCCAAATCGATATTATCCGTTGGTGACAGGCAGGCTTGCACGAAGTCATGTTTGATATCGCCGACCAGCAGCCCCAGCGCGGAGGCGACACCTGGATGCGGCGGAATCATAACTTGTGGAATCTGCAATTCTCGAGCAATGGCCGCTGCGTGCAGCGGTCCGGCGCCGCCGAAGGCAACCAACGTGAATTCGCGGGGATCGAATCCGCGCTGGACGGAAACGGTACGGGCCGCTTCGGTCATGTTCGTGTTGGCGATCTCGACAATTCCGTGGGCCGCCTCCAGCAACGACATGCCTAACGGTTCGGCGACGGTCCGCACAGCTTCGGCGGCCAGCGCCGAATCCAATCGTTGCTCGCCGCCAATGAAGTTGTCAGGGTTGATCCGGCCTAGTGCGACATTGGCATCGGTGATCGTCGGCGCAAGCTGGCCATTGCCATAGCAGGCCGGTCCTGGCATGGCTCCAGCGCTGCGCGGCCCGACGCGCAGCGCTCCTCCGTCGTCGATCCACGCGATGCTGCCTCCTCCAGCGCCGATCTCGACGAGATCCACCACGGGGGTCCTGACTGGATAGCCAGCCGCCGTGTCCGCGACCGATGCCTCCGTGCCTACTTCGAAGTGCTGGGCCACGCGCGGAGATTCGTTTTCGACCAGTCCCAACTTGGCAGTCGTTCCGCCCATGTCGAAACTGATCACCTGCGAGTATCCTGCCAAGGCTCCCAGATAAGCGGAGGAAATCACGCCCGCCGCTGGTCCCGATTCGACAAGATGGACTGGCTTCTCGCGGGCAATAGATGAGGATAGGATGCCCCCGGAGGAGGTCATCAAGTGGAGGACGTCCGGCACCCCGACGGTCGCCAGTCCCTTTTCTAGTCGCCCCACATACCTGCCGACGACCGGGACCAGCAGCGCGTTGACCGCAGCCGTGCTGGCGCGATAGTACTCCCGCATTTCGGAACAGAGATCGGACGAGAGCGTAATGGAGACTTCAGGAAGGATTTGGGAGACGATATCGGCCACTCGTCGTTCATGCGTGGGGTTGGCGTAAGAGTGCAACAGACAAACGACGACTGATTCGACATGCTGTTGGCGAAGTAGGTCAGCGATCTTGGCAACTTCTGCTTCGTCGAGCGGCTGCAGAATCTCGCCTCGGGCATCGAGCCGCTGCGGGACTTCGAAGCAAAGCCGCCGGGGCACCAGCGGTTTGGGTTTGTCACAGAACAGATCGTACAATCGCGGCCGAATTTGCCGGCCGATTTCCAGCACATCGCGAAAACCTTTGGTGATTAGCAGTGCCGTTTTCGCCCCCTTACCTTCGATAATGGTGTTGGTCGCCACCGTCGTTCCGTGAACCAAATGGAGGCAATCGTCGGCTGCGAGGTCTTGCTCCTTCAGACAGCGGTTCAACACCTCCATAAAGGCAATGGACGGGTCCACCGGGGTGCTGGACATCTTCACCAACTCGATGCGCCCGGTGGTTTCGTCCATCATAACCAAATCGGTAAACGTGCCGCCCGTGTCTATGCCGACCCGGAAAGGTTTGCTTTTCGTCATCTCGCCACAATTTCCTTTCCATCCTGAATCTTGTCACCAGGATGAAGTATGACGGTGTCGTCTGGCGACAACCCATCGATTGCTTCGGCTTCTGTGTCATTCTGATGGCCCAGCTCTACTTGGCGCAACTGTGCCACCGTGCTGGCGACGACGAACACGGCCCATTGATCGCCATTGCGGAAAAGGGCCCCCGTAGGGACTTTGAGGATGTCGTCTCCCTCCCAAACCACAATTCGCGCCTCGACGCGAAAAAGGTCGCCAAGCGTCTGGCGAGTCTCGGGAGGATCGACGAGATCAATGATGACGTTGACGCGTTGTTCTTCCACGCCCAACGCAGACACTTTCGTATAGGCGGAGGGTTCGACCAATCTCACCTGCCCCTTTAACGGTTGGTCCCCACCCCAGCGTTCCAGAAACGCATTGGCACCTGGATGGATTTTTACCGCGTCACTGGAGAGCACGTCAACTTGTACCTCCAAGTCGGTGGGGTCGCCGATTTCCAACAACGGTGTCCCTGGGGTCACGATGGTGGCACTCTCTTGGAGTAGCCGGAGCACTCGGCCGTCAATGGGCGAAAAGATTTCCAAATCCGAACCGTTGTCCACATCCTCACCGCTCGTATGGATGAGAGCCGATTTCGCCAATTCCAATTCGTACTTGGAGATTCGTTCCGCGAACACCGCCGAGCGGTAATCTTCTTGGCGCATCCGATAGTCCGTCTCAGCTCGATCCAATTCATTCTGCGTTACCGCCCCTTTTCGGCCGACTTCGCGAATGCGGCCCAGGGTGGATTCGGCGAAATTCAAGGCCGCCCGCGCGCTCTCCACAGCTGGTCTGGCCTGAGCCAGCGCGGCCTGTTCGGCCTTGACCCTCATCTCCGCTTGGCGTAGCTCTCTGGCATCGAGCATCTCTGGGGCGCGCGGCGTGATCGCAGCCAGCAGCGACGACGCTCTGACGATGGGGTCACCCGGCTCCAACTCGACGCGCAAGAGGCGGCCGGACAAGGGTGCTGAGACGATGTAGCGTTCCCGGATGCGCGTCTTGCCATCTTCCTGGACGGACACCTGCAGGCTGCCGCGGCTGAGCTTGGCCAGATCGACGCTCACTGGTTTGGGCTGGAGCGCATAGTAGACGGCCCCTGACAAACCGCCAAGGATGACCAACGCGACGCACCATCGCAGCAATTTCCTTATCATCTTCATCGGTTCGTCATTCTTTGCTCTTGAGCACTGCAATCAAGTCCAATTTATCCAATCGTCGACGCACAATCAGGCCCGATACCAATACCGCTACCAGGACAACCAGGTTGGCGTAGGCAAAGGTTCGCATTTCCACGACTAGCGGGATGCGATAAATCTCGGTATTCAGTCCAAAAGTCGCTAGCCAAGCAAAACAATATCCCAGCGCCGAGCCGACAGGCAGGGCAGCGGCGGTCAGCACGCCCAATTCTCCCAACAGTATGCTTGATATTTCCGTACGAGTGAAACCGATCACCCGGAGCGTCGACAACTCTCGCCTCCGTTCAGACAGGGATATTCTCGCGCTGTTGTAGACGACTCCGAACGCAATGATGGTGGCGAACAGAATGTTAAAAGTGCGCATGCGCAACAGGTTCTCGGCCACCGACGACTGAAAACTTTCCAACATGGCTGATTTGATCGTTATCCCCACGACGCGCGGCGTTTCCTTGAGCGTCCGATAGAGATCATTGATGCGCGTCAAGTCGACTTGCAAGAACACTCCTGTTGACGTATCGCCTTCCTGCAACATACGGCGCAGCGCATCGAGCGACATGTAGGCATTCATCCCCGAGAACTCCGTGATCAGCGCCGCAACCGGAACTTTCTGGACCTTTCGTTCTCCCTCGAGGATCTCGACCGTAACCAAATCGCCAGGAACGGCAGCAATTAGCTCGGCCAATTTAGACGAAAGTAACAACCCGCGTTCGGGAATCGCCACTTCACGCTCTTGATCGTCAATCAGCCGAAATAACGTGTTGGGCTTGGGCAGCCCCATGATGCTGGTTCGTTCATGCCGATGTCCATAGCGCATTCGTACCGGCAACGCGCGAAATGGCTCGCTCCGCAAGACGCCCGGAAGGTGCCTGGCGTCGTGAGTTGCGCGGGCGGAACTGGGCTCCACAAACGTCAGAATGACATCCTGACGCTGGGCAATGCGAAACTGGTAATCCATGATGTAGTTGATGGCATCCAACATGAAACTGCCCACGATCAACACCGATACGCCCATCCCGATTCCCAGAATCGAAAATAGGGCCTTTAAAGGACGTCTCTCCAGGTTGCGCAAAATGATTCTTAAGGTGTGGGGCAGGATGAGACCGAAACTGCGACAGATTTTCCAGGAGGTGATTGAGAAGATCAGCATTAAGGTGAGCAAACGCAAGGAAGGGAAACGCCATCGGTACACGCTGCTCGGCGGAGAAATCCATCTCCAACTTTTAGAGGCGCCCAACTTACACAGCCAGGAGAACAATACACGTCATAAACTTTAAAGTCCTTCCATAGCAGGAGTTACGACATACGGTCCCACTTCTTGGCGATGAGTTGCTGGTACCAGCGCAGAATCGTATCCGGCATGAAGAGCGTGCCGACCTCTTCGAGCATCGTGCGACCGAGCACCTTGGCCATTGATCGCCAGGCGCCGGCGCTGGTGGTCATTTAGCAGGATACGCTTCTTGCCCAGCTTCTCCTTAACCATGAGATTCTCGGCACAGAGGTACTCGACCACTTGCTGTTGCTGCTGATTGATCCAGCTGGCCAGAGTGGCCAGTACACGCTGCCGGGACTGCAAGAGGAAGGTCATGATGCCCGCCGCTTCGTTCGCGGCAATTCTGCAGGATTGGGCGGAAAGGAAGGCCTGTCAATCGGCCGAAATGGGTCTAACGCCCAAGTTCGTAACTGCAGACAGCTGGCCAACTTACGAGCTGGCTGAATATTTTGACCATACGCGATCACGTCACGATATTTCTGACGACGTCGCCGTGCACATCCGTCAAACGATAACGTCGACCCTGATGTCGGTAGATCAAACGCTCGTGGTCTATTCCGAGCAGGTGGAGGAGAGTGGCCTGAAAATCGTGTACGTGGACACTATCCTGAACAATATTGTAGCCGTACGGGTCGGTTTCGCCGTAAACCATACCGGGTCGCACACCGCCGCCCGCCATCCAGATCGAAAAGCAGCGAGGATGATGATCGCGACCAAAGTCGCCTGGCGTGAGTTTGCCTTGGCAATAATTCGTACGACCAAATTCGCCACCCCATACGACCAGCGTATCGTCCAGCATCCCGCGCTGGCGCAAATCGCGAATCAAGGCCGCGGAAGGCTGGTCTGTGTCTTTACATTGTCGAGGCAAACTTGTTGGCAACGCGCCGTGATGGTCCCACTGTTGGTGATAAAGCTGAACAAACCGAACTCCGCGCTCGGCCAGTCGCCGCGCCAGCAGACAATTCGCCGCATAGGTTCCTGCTTCGTGAACGTCGGGTCCATAAGCATCCAGAACGTGTGCCGGTTCGTCTGAAAAATCAGCCACGTCGGGAATCGACGACTGCATGCGAAATGCCAATTCGTACTGGGCAATACGCGCTTCGATTGCAGAGTCCGAAGTGCGCTGGATTTCCAGTTCATGAAGTTCCCTCAGGCGGTTCAGCAAGGCGCGGCGCGATTCTGCATCGATGCCGGGAGGATTCCCGAGGTAGACAACTGGATCTTCACCCGATCGAAAACGAACTCCCTGGTATTTCGACGCCAGAAAACCACTTCCCCAAAGACGCGCCACGATCGGTTGGCCGGAACGGTTCTTGCTGATTAAGACCACAAACGACGGCAGGTTCGCGCTTGAGTCCCCCAATCCGTAATTCAGCCAGGCACCGACGCTGGGGCGACCCGGAAATTGGGAGCCGGTCTCAAAGAAAGTAATCGCCGGTCCATGGTTGATGGCTTCGGTATACATCGAACGAACAATACAGAGTTCGTCCACCACCTTGGACGTGTGCGGCCATAACTCACTCAGCCACGCCCCGCTCTGACCGCATTGACGAAAAACAAACGGTGATCCCACCAACGGAAAACTCGACTGGCTGCCCGTCATGTTGGTCAGTCGTTGGCCACGGCGAATCTCTGCAGGCAATTCCGTGCCATGTAATTCGTTCAGCAGAGGCTTGTAATCAAACAGATCAATCTGAGACGGCGCACCACTTTGAAACAGGTAAATAACACGCTTTGCCTTCGCCACATGATGAACATTGTCCAAAACACCGCCAGCGCCCGACGCCGTGGCCGGATTCATCAAATCAGCGAGCGCAATACTCCCCAACCCCAGCCCCAGGCGCTCGAGCATCTGTCGACGACTTAAGCCGAACAAAGGGTCGTGCCCAGTACAATATCTATCGTTCATGGTTCTGGGTTCTCGGATGGTAAAAGGGGAAGATAAGAACCAAGACAGGATGAACATGATCGACATGATAACGGGATGCGGGGCATCCTGCTAATCCTGTTCATCCTGTCTTAAAAAGGTTATCGGATCTCATTTTTCGTTCCTCAGTTCTCAGTATAAAGTCTCTAGTTGAATTGTGTTGAATCCATCCATCGGTTCAGGCGCCCGGCGGGGGTCAGCTAATTGTGGCAACCGAGAACCGAGAACGGAAATGAACATCATCTTTTCATAACGCACGCATCAAAGTTGAACAAAGCACTTGCCACGGCCCCGGCCGCAGCGACGTGGGCCGCTTCCAGCTGGTCGCTATGCGGCGCGTTGCCGATGTTGAGGAATGCCTCAGCCTGTTCCGGGCGATCCCTAAAGTGTTTCCATTGTTCATCGTACATGGTCAGAAGCAATTCGTGTTGCTGGGACGTTGGATGGCGACCGGTGAGAGTCCGAAACATTTCGTCCAGCAGTTGTGACGTGTCGTCTCCGTACTTGTCGAATAATCGCTCGCCAAGTACCCGTGCGGCCTCGACCACTTGTGGAGAGTTCAGCATGACTAACGCCTGCAGAGGCGTCGACGTTTGTTCGCGCCGGACGACGCAAACGTCCCGCTTGACGGCATCCAGGGCCATCATCATCGGTGGCGGCCCGGTGCGCTTCCACGTTGTATAAAGACTCCGGCGATACAGCCCATCGCCTTCGTCTTGATTCACGGGTTTGAAGGATACGGCGACCTCGTAGGGTCGAACCGGCGGGCCACCAATCTGTTCGACCAATAATCCACTGGTCGCTAAGACGTTGTCACGAATCAACTCAGCGGACAGCCGCTGTCGAGGTCCGCGGGCGAGCCAGCGGTTTTCCGCGTCGCGCAGCTCCAGGTCGGGTCGCGGACGAGAGCTTTGTCGGTACGTCGCTGACATAACCACCTGCTTGAGAAAATGTTTTACATTCCACCCTTGGTCGATGAAATTTTTGGCCAGCCAATCCAACAAGTGAGGATGCGTCGGCAGCTCTCCCTGGCTGCCGAAATCCTCGGGTGTGCGAACTAAACCCACACCGAATAAAAGTTGCCAAAATCGATTCGCCGCCACGCGTGACGTGAGCGGGTGATGAGGATCTGTTAGCCAGGCGGCTAATCCTATCCGATTGCGAGGTTGGTTTGCGGGCCAGTCGAACAAGGCGGCGGGCGTCAACGGCTCAACAGGCTGCCCAGGCGCGTCGTAGGCACCGCGCTCGAGAACGAAGGTTGGACGCACATTTCGCATTTCCTTCATCACCATGATCTCAGGGATCTCGTCAATAAAGGCACCCCGTTGTTGGCGCTGCTCACGAAGCCCTGATAAATGTTCACGATAGGGATCGTCAACCGTGGACAGAAAGTAATCGAACAGTCGATCTCGCTCCTCTTTGGAGATTTCGTCCAACGGCTTACCAAGCACATCCGCCAGACTGTGCCCGTCATGCAAATGGCCCACTTCAATCGCAGTCAGCTCGCGCTCGAAAATTTGAAACTCGTCGACCAGTCCTTGCGTAAATCCCGTGTCGCGATTGCGGGCACCGATGATTACCTGCTTGGCGTTGTCCAAGATTGTTTTGACAAGCTGATCGCGGACGATTTCAAGATCGTCTGTTTGCCCGTCTCGATATATCCTCAGGCCTGGCGCGCGGCTAGAACCGTCATAGGTTACGACCACATGGGTCCACTGGTCGAGCGGAATGGGACTTTGTGAACGGACCCGGATGGCGTCTCCGGGCCAGAAGTGGATCAAAGCCGCGCTTAGCCGGCCTGCTTCGAGCAACAGCTCATATCCTCGACTGGCAGCATCCGTCCAGCCCTCTGTTCGGTGAAAGACGACCATCCGCTTTTTGACTTGGGTCGGTCGCAGCCAAAGTGAAACAGAAAAAGGATCGTGACGTGAGAACTTTCCGGTCGAGATAGTGATCGTGTCATCGCCAGTGACGCGGATCGCTTGTCCAAACCGCCCGGCCACAATTTGATTGTGCGTGGACGTTTCCGCTGGAGTCTCAGCATCGACGAGATTTGGCAGTTTGCCCTCGACTCGTTCATCAAACGAATAATGTGCGAGGCAATCGGGAACCAGTGGCGCTTCGGAATTGGTTCGTTCTGAAATCCATTGATGGAACGCTTCACGGCGGGACTCCTGCAGGTCTGCCAACCCCGTCTCGGATGTGACGATGGCCGCTTGCATATCGGCCAGTTGCGATTTTTGATCGTTATCAGCTAACAACAATTTTGGGGGGGGAACTGTCGACTGACGGTGGTGGTGGTCGTTCAACCCTGACTCGTCAATGTTGTTGAAAAAGGCGAACAGACTGTAGTAATCTCGTTGTGCGATAGGATCGAACTTGTGATCGTGGCACCGCGAGCATTCCATCGTCAGTCCCAACATGGCAGTGGCGAACGTGTGCGTGCGATCGGCCACATACTCGACGCGGAATTCCTCCTCGATACTACCCCCTTCAACCTTTTGCGGGTGTAATCGATTAAACGCGGTGGCCAGCCTTTGCTCGTCGGTGGGGTCCGGAAGCAAGTCTCCAGCCAATTGCCAGGTGATGAATTGGTCGTAAGGCAAGTTGTCATTTAGCGCGCGAATCACCCAATCGCGCCAGGGCCAAACACGGCGGTCTGGGTCGACTTGATACCCGTAAGAATCGGCATAACGAGATAGATCAAGCCAGTGGACCGCAAGGTGCTCACCGAATCGTTTGCTCTGGAGCAACCGATCCACAACTCGTTGATAAGCATCCGGCGACTCATCGCTGAGAAAGTCATCGATTTCCTCCAGCGTGGGAGGTAAACCGTTGATATCGAACGTCACTCGGCGTATTAGCGTCTCACGGTCCGCTTCGGGGGCTGGTGCGACATCCAGCGCATCTAAACGGGCCAACACAAATCGATCGATCGAATTCCGGATCCAGGATTCGTCTTCTACCGGCGGTAGAACGGTTTCAGTCAAAGAATTAAAGGACCAATGCGGCTTCCAGGTGGCACCCTGCTCGATCCAAAGTCGAATCCGCTCGATCTCGTCGTCAGCCAGCGGCGGAAGTTTGGCACTGGCCGGCGGCATCCGCTCGGCAGGATCCGTCGAGCTAATTCGCTGCCATAGTGGACTCCCCTCCGGATTGCCCGGTTGAATGATCTCGCTCGCAAAAGGATTGTGCGGGCCGTCGTCAACATCTAGTCGCAAATCGGCCTTTAGCTGCTCAGCATCCGGACCGTGACATTGATAGCAGCGGTCGGAAAGAATCGGCTTGATGTCATAGTTGTAGTCGACCTTCTTCGAGCCGTCCGCGCCAGTGACGGTTCCACACGCGATGCAAATCAAGCTGGCCCACGACCAGATACACCTAGTTGTAACTACGGACTTAGACATGGATTCCATGATAACCGATCGACGCTAGACGGATATCGCTATCTTGGATTTTGAATTTGGCGCAAGTTGATGATGCCAAAAGGGTTGGGGTCAGGCGTACAGAATTAAATTTTTGCCGGCGAGCCTCTTGCTATCTCGCAGCGTGTTGCCCGGCAGAAATTGAATTCTGTACGCCTGACCCCTGCCATCTGACCCCTGCCACCCTATTCGATGGCTCATGGATCGAGAATAATGCGGCAATTGAAACACAGCAACGCTTAGAGGACTGAGATGAATAGCATCCACCGATCTCCACGAAGGTTACCAAGTATCGTTCTCGCGGTCACGGCAAGCATTTCGATGCTCGGATACCAGCGGAGCATTCAAGCTGATCAGCCGCTTCCCCAAGCGTTTGTTGATGGCAATGGTGCAGGATGGGTAGCACTTGGTGAAGACGACTTCGTCAACGTGAATTGCGCCGAGGACACTTGGAATTGGACCGACGGCATGGTGCATTGCACCGGCAAGCCAATAGGTGTGCTTCGTTCCAAGCAACAATATGAAAACTTTGAATTGGTGGTTCAATGGAAACATCTTCGGTCCGCAGGCAACTCAGGCGTGTTTGTGTGGGTTACCGAGGACTCGGTGAAAGACCTCCAGCCGAATGGCCTTCCTGACGGTATCGAAGTCCAGATTCTTGATCATGGCTATGCGGAACAATACGAAAAGACAACTGGGAAAAAGGGGGACTGGTTTGGTACCAACGGTGATGTCTTTCCAGTCCGCATTAAAATGACGCCCTTCTCTCCCACGTCACCGGACGGCAGCCGAAGCTTTCCGACCAAGCATCTTGCCAAGGGCCATGGCCAATGGAATCACTATTACATTCGCGGCATCAACGGCGAGGTGCGGTTATGGGTCAATGGCGAAGAGGTATCCGGCGGGAACAACTGCGATCCGAGCCATGGTTACCTCGCCTTGGAATCAGAAGGGTCGCCGATCGAGTTTAAGAACCTGCGTCTACGTGAATTGCCCTGACCTAGGAGTTGCTCCGAGGTAACAACCGCACCTTGAAAACGAAAGTTACGCACGATGTCCATGATCAAACGAACCGTTCCATCGGCTAGCCAGGTGAATCGTCGAAAGTTCCTGCAGACAACAGCGGCCATAGGTGTCGGAGCGACGCTCGGCGCCCCAGCATTCGTGCGGGGAGCCAATCTCAATGACAAGCTGAATATCGCCATCATTGGCAGTGGCGGTCGGGGCGCTGGTAATTTGGCCGCCGTCGCTGGCGAGAACATTGTTGCCTTGTGCGATGTCGACCAAAATCGTTTGGATGCCTCCGCAGAGAAACATCCCCAGGCGAGGAAGTTTGCCGATTTTCGCAAGTTGTATGACCACGCCAGCGAGTTTGATGCGGTTGTGGTGAGTACCTGCGAACACACCCACGCTTTCGCCACGCTGCCGGCATTACAACTTGGCAAACACGTTTATTGTGAAAAGCCTCTCACGCACAGTACTTGGGAAGCCCGAGTGATTCGCGAGGCGGCGGAGACGGCCAACGTGGCGACGCAAATGGGCGTCCAGATCCATGCCGGCGACAACTTTCGTCGAGTGGTCGAGCTGGTTCAAAGCGACGTCATTGGTCCCATTCGCGAGGTGCATGTCTGGGTCAGTCGTGCCTGGGGACGGCATGCCAGCCCTGAGGATGCGCAACAGGCGAACGACATTCTTAATGTGAAAGAGCGACCGACGGAGTCCCAACCCGTGCCGGCGGGATTGAACTGGGATCTTTGGCTGGGACCGGCTCCCCAGCGGCCGTTCCATGAAGTTTATTTCCCGGGTCCAAAATGGTACCGCTGGTGGGATTTCGGCAGCGGCACTATGTCCGATTTGGGCAGTCACCACATCGACCTTTCCTTTTGGGCGCTGGGTCTAGAAACCCCGTTAACGATTGAGGCGTCAGGACCGCCGCCTCATCCGGAACTTGCCCCCGCCTCGATGCAGGTCACCTACGAATACGGCGCCCGCGGCGACGCGCCGCCCCTTAAGTTGAGCTGGTATCAGGGCCGCAACAAACCGGCGATCTGGACCGACGGGGGCATTCCCCAATGGGGCGACGGTACCCTCTTCATTGGCGACAAAGGCATGCTCCTTTCCAACTATGGAAAGCATGTCCTATTGCCTGAAGACCAATGGCAAGGATTTCAACCGCCCGAACCGTTTATTCCCCCGTCGTTAGGGCATCATGCCGAATGGATCCACGCCTGCAAAACGGGCGATCCGACCACGTGCGACTTTGAATACTCGGGATGGTTGACCGAGGCAAATCACCTCGGCAATGTCGCGTATCGGACCGGCAAGAAGCTCCAGTGGGATGCCGAAAATCTCAGGGCTAAGAATGCGCCCGAGGCTGAACGATTCATTCGACGCGCGTACCGGCAGGGATGGAATTTGGTTTGATGCGCGCTCACGCTCAAGCCGTGTTACGCAGCGGCTGCCCGACCAACCAGCTCTGCCCCAGATCGTGAATCGCATCATCGCCAGTCGATTCGTGCCCGACAACGGCCGCCAACTCACGCTTCAGCTACGGCATCATCCGCCGCGCGGCGCGGACTCCAACCTCAAACAACTCACGACCTTTGGTGAAATCCTCAAAAGCGAAACCCGACGTATCGGGGGCGATGAGAAAATCACCGTCGGCTGCGTGAAGGGACGACAAGTGTCTCATCTGAACATCCGCCACCCGCAGAAGACCCTGGCCGTCTCATTCTCGATCGCGGCGTCTGCGGCGTACTCTCGGCGAAAGAGCTGCGCAATTCCGAACTGACGTCGACCGCCACCACGAAATCGCAACCCCGCTCGCCCAACGTTCACACTGGCACGCTAGCCAAGATTCCCGTTCGCGCCGTGGAAACGGCGGCCAAAGAACATTTCACCAATACAACGATTCAACTGGCCGGACTACCAGTTTTCAATCGGGCGATGTTGGAATATTCCAATCGTGATGTGCTACTCGTAGGTGGATTAGCCGCCGCTTTGGTGTTGGTTACCACGTGGTGGATGTTCCGGAGTTTGATCATGGCTTTGGTTCCACTGTCGGTCGTGCTTACGGCAGTTATCTGGGACCTGGGTCTGATGGCGGCCTGCGGCTACCAGTTGACCATACTGGGCACGCCGCTGGTCATGCTCATGATTGTGGTGGGCGTCGCGGACGCCATCCACGTGATGGCCGCCTATCGGCGCCGCCTGGCACTCGGCGACGACCAGCGCAAGGCGCTGATGAAGGGGGTCGGTTCGGTGCTCGTGCCCTGCTTGTTCACAACGCTGACCACGATGGTGGCTTTTTATTCGATGGGTACCAGTCGACTTGTGCCACTCCAAGAGTTTGGCTGGTTCTCAGGTTGCGGCGCGCTCATCGCCTTCTTGCTTTGTGTTACCTACCTGGTGCCCATGCTGTCCTACATGAAACCACCGCCGACGGCTACTGTCGAACGCGATCAACAGAATTGGACATCCAAATGGCTAGGCCGACTCAGTCGACCGACGGTGCGGTCCAGCTGGTGGGTGGTGGGACTCACCTTGATGATGTTGCTCCCCTCCTTGGCAGCCATCACGTGGCTCTCCGCGACCGCCAACGTTAACTACTATTTTCGTCCGGACGATCCGGTGTCCGTATCCAGCAAGGCCATCGATGAACAATTCGGTGGCTCGGCGTCGATTGAACTGCAGGTAACGACCAGCGAGTGGGGATTGACGGATACGGACAAACTTCGGCGCATTGAGGCTTTGCAGGAATGGGTCGAGTCGTTGCCGGGTGTTACACGCACCACATCCATCGTCGACGTGCTCAAAGAGTACCAACGGATTACGACGGGGAAGGATCGTCTGCCGAAATCCAGCCGCATTGGTGTCGTGCTTCGCCAAATGCGCCGCCGTAACCCCGAACAGTTCGGTCAGCTCGTCCAGCAAGAATTCTCAGTCGGCCGCATTACCGCCAACTTGCGATGGGACGAAGTGGACCAGCTTGTCGAACGCGTTCCCGAACTGGACCGCAGACTCGCCAGCCAGTTCGGCGATCCCGCGGACCTGCGCGTCACGGCGACGGGATCCGTCAAACTGATGGCTCGGATGCAGGAGTATTTGGTCAGCAGTCAGATCCGCAGCCTGTTGGTGGCGGCCGTGACCATCACCGTCATGATGATGGTCCTGCTGAGAAGCTGGAAATTGGGATTGCTCTCGATGATTCCGAATCTGGTCCCCATCGCGTTGGGGCTCGGCTTCATGGCCCTCTGCGACATCCGACTGAATCCGGGAACCGTCATGATCGCCGGCGTGGCCATGGGGTTGGTTGTGGACGATTCATGTCACTTTCTCACCCATTTTCGTCGGCATCTCATTGCAGGCGTGCCGCTTCATGACGCGATTGCCATGACGATTGACGAGACAGGCCGACCGATCATTATGACCAGTCTTCTGCTAACACTTGGTTTCGGTTGCCTGGCGTTGGGTAGTTTCGTTCCCACGATCCATTTCGGCGTGATTACGGGCCTGGTGATCGTCTTGGCCTTGGCGGCGGACCTGCTGCTGCTGCCAGCGGTACTGGTGCTGGTTACGCCTCGAGTTGCGCCGTTGCGTAGTGTTGAATTGGCCAACGGACGGGCAGGCCGTCTGCCTCTAACTCCGACCCACGTGGCTCGATCGTGCCAGATCGACTAAGGGCTGAGCCGTGCACGCGAAGCTGATCTAATACAAATCCGCGACGATATCATACATCGCGTTGAAGTAATCTTGAGCTTCGTCCAACGGCATGACGAGCGGCGGCGCGATGCGGATCACGGTGCCGGCCAAGGGGCCTAAGAGGTGGATGGCCCGGCCAGAACGGTCACCCAAATAACATGCCTTGACCACATCATTGGCGACTTCCTCAGCCGATCGGTCCCCGATCGCTGCAAACTCAACGCCCCAAACCGTTCCCTCACCGCGCACGTACCGTACACATTCCAGTTCGCCGAGTCGAACCAGTCCCTCTTCGATCACTTTTGCCAACTCCGCGGCGTGTCCCATGATGTCACGCTCCTCAAATTCGTCGAGCGTCGCCAAGACCGCCGCGCATCCCAGTGGATGAGCGCTCCAGGTGTCTGAGGCTTCTCCATATTTCAAATTCCCGAAGACATCCGCACGACCCACCGCGGCGTCCACCGGAATGCCGTTTCCCATTCCTTTACCCAACACCACGATATCCGGTTCCACCCCGTATGTGGTGAACGCATACATCGAACCGGTGCGGCCGAAGTTGGCCTGGACTTCGTCCAAAATGAAAAGCATGTCGTGCTCGCGGCAAAAGTTTTCGAGCAACTGCAAGTACTCGTATTGCGGATGGTAGGATCCACCACCGCCAAGGTACGGTTCGGTGATCAAGCAGCAGAGTCGATCGCCGAACTCTTCGGCTAATTGGTCCAGCTCGCGTCGGTAAGGTTCGAGGTCGAGAGGTTCTCGACGACGCTCAATGCAGCAACAATGCTCCCGCGGGAAATCGATAAACCGCACGCGGTCATCGCGTTCCTTATCGGCTTCAGAACCGGTCACGGCGCCGGCCAATCCCTTCTTGCCGTGAAAGCCATGGCGGGTGGCCAGCATGATGTCGGCGCCCTCGCGATACGCCATAGCGGCCCACAGCGACTTTTGAATCCCCTCGCTGCCACTGGCCGCCCACGTCACCCGCTCCAAACGCCCACCTCCAGAATGAGCGCGCAAATTGGACAACAAACGGTCCGACGCTGCTACCTCCAATTCAGTAATCGCGTTGTAGGAAGATAGGGCAACGGCGCTGGTGAATTCTTGACTGGAATCGAGCTTGTCCAAACCCATGTATTCGTTTACACGTTGCCACCAGCGTGTTGGGTTGTGGCCAAGGTTGTTGACCAGCACTCCGGAGGTGAAATCTGCCAGCTTGCGACCTTCGGGTGTGAAGTGGTAGGAACCGGCGCTGCGCGAAAGCACGGCGAGCGTTGGTGTGTAGGTCCTTAGAGCGCGGGGTTCGCTATCGACAATCGACTGGCGGATTTCGTTGGATTTCGTTTCGCCAGCGTGCTGGACGATCGTGGGAGAATCGGTCTTCAGGTTTTGGGCCATGGCTTGGTCGTGATTGGTGTCATTGATGGTTATTTGGTGTTGACTGTCGAACAGCTACTCGTTCGAACTTGACGCCAGCCAACGGAGTTTCGAGCCGTCTTCGTGATTGTAGCAGTTTATCGCGCTGTGGGACGGTCACATTGAAGACCCCCTTGAGCTTGCGGGCTGTTGATTTAGTCGTGGGATAGGCTTCCAGCCTGTCAGTTGGGAGAGTTGTGCAAAATCGGTAATTGAAGTTAGGACGTCCTGACAGGCTGGAAGCCTATCCCACGATCCCTGTTGGATTAAATCAACAGACCCCAAGCTCAAGGGGGTCTCTCAAGTCCTTCAGACACTTTGCAATTCTTGCACCGAACAGTACTGCGCTCTCAGTCAAACAGACCGGATTCGACCTCGGCCAAGGTCGCATCGATCGAAGCGGCGTCAACAATTTCGTGTTCGATCGCCTCGCTCGTCGATCCCCCATTTCGGAAGGGAGCTATACGGTATTGGCCGAAATATCGATCCGCGTCGAATCGGCGCAATTGCAGAACGTCAATATGGCCGTTGCTGGTAACAGGACTCACGGTCAGCGGGTGAGGTTCCCCGTCGATCACAGAGGTTTGCCAGCGGACGACAAAGATCTCTCCAAAGATGGCAAGTCGATCCGACACTGAATCTGGCTCAATCACCACCTCTTTGTCGCCGCTGCTGAGAGCCGCTCGCGGTGCGCGCTGTCCACTTGACGACGTAGCGCTAACAAGCCCTTGCCCGGAGAACTTGCTGGCGTTCCAGATGTTAAAATCTCGCACATCGGTCACGCCGTCCCCATTGAAGTCGGCCTGGTTCCATTGTCCTGTTGTGGAGAACTTGTAAGTGTTCCAGATTCCGAAATCAGAGGCATCCACATTGCCGTCGGCGTTGGCATCCCCGGCTCCGGCAATCACGATCATATGAGTATAGTCATCGCCGCCGATGCCATCTCCGTCTCCATCCAACGAGTTGCCAAGCATGTCGGTGATGACGGCAGAGTCGAGCGTCGCTTCATAGGTGCTGGCACCGATCACCTGGACCGCGTCGAAATACCAGGTCGCGGTGTACGTCGCCGGATCGTAGTTGAAGGTGACACCGGTCAAATCAATACTGGCGAATCCCGCATTGGCATTGGCGAGATAAAGATTCTCAACGGCGACAACGACTTCCTCGTCGAAGGTGTAGGTGAGTGTGCTAAGCAAGTTAGATGCCCCGGCCGTACCATTCTGTTGAAAGTCGATCACGCGCGGTGGTGAAGTGGAGCTGGACGCAGTCAGGATCCCTTCACCACCAATGGCCAGGAAGGCGACGGCCTCGGTAGTGTGCGCCAATTCCGCGTCGAACGACGTATCTTCTTCCACCTTCAGCTGCACGCTATTGCCCTGCGAATTCCTATAGCGAACATGGGCGTTGTCCCCGCTGTCATAAGTCGACAGAGATGTCAACAAATTGGGTGTTTCTTCGAACGCACGGTCGTAGGATAGTGTATGCCACGAATCGGTAACCGCGTTGTTGGTTTTTCCTGCTTCGTAGGCGAGACCATTCCAGGTCCCGGTTCCCTCACTGATAGCCAGGTAACCGACGGTCTCGGTTTGAGCCGTGGAGGTGACCGATTCCTGTTGTTCCAGTCCAAAAATAAACGAGGAAGAGGAAGTCGCCAGATACCGCGTTTGTAGAAAGTCTGAAGTGTTGTTGGTTTGGACCTGACTCAATACGACCGGTGTTGAGCCGAATGAAGTGCTGAAAATAACGGACTCCCACGAATTGGACAGCCGATTTCCGACGGTGGCTGAGGTCTCTACCGTACCGACATGAACTTGGGTGCCATCGCTAAGCTGATGGGTGCCCGCTTCCAGCACAACGTAGGTCACCGTCTCGCTGCCGTGACTGCTCCCTTGATTGGACGGTTCAGCAATCTGGATGGTGAACTGACCGGATTGCACGTTGGACACACGCACGACCGCCGGTTGGCTGTCATTGCTCGAAGCCGATTGGGAAAAAACTACCGGATTTGCATAGTCCCGATCGAGCTGAATCGTTTGCGCTTGATGGGTCAAATTTGTGATGCTTCCGACCTCACCAACCTCGATGGGCGGCAGAGGCGCTGTGAGCCTTCCCTCGCCGCCAATGGCAAAAAAGGCAACGGCTTCGGTGGTGTGCGCGGTTTCCGAGTCGAAAGTCGTGTCTTCCTCGACCTTCAATTGCACGCCTGTACCCGACGAGTTCGTGTAGCGGACGCGCGAGTTGTCGCCGCTGTCGTAGGTCGATAGCGACGTGAGCAGACTTGGGGCGGATTCAAACGCCCGGCCGTAAGAAACCTGGTACCAGGCGTTCGTAACGGCATTGGATGTCACTGCGGCTTCATAGGTGAGGCCGCTCCAGGTGCCAGTTCCCGGTTCGATCGCGAAGTAGCCGATCGTTTCCTGGATGCTTTGGCTTGTGGTTTGTTCCTGGGGCTCCAAGGCCAGCAACACCGATGAGGCGGAGGTGGCGAGGTAGCGAGTCTGCATCAGTGGCGCGCCATTGGTTGTCTGAATCTGACTCAAGACAACCGGTGTCTCCGAAAAGCTCGACTCGAAGCTGACGGACTCCCAAGAATTCGACATCCGATTACCGACGGTCTTCGTGGTGTCTACCGTGCCCGCCTCGATCCAAGTGCCGTCGGCCAAACGATGCCTCCCAGCCTCCATGACGACGTACGTCACCGTTTCACTGCCGTGGGAGGAGCCTTGATTCGACGGTTCGGCCAGGTAGATCGTAAACTGATTGGATTGGACGTTGGTCACGCGAACAACCGCCGGCTGGCTGTCGTTAGCCGACGCCGACTGGGCAAACACAACCGGGTTAACGTAGGTACCGATCAGCGAAACGGTCTGCTGCGAATGGGTCAAGTTGGTGATCTTGCCAACTTCCCCGATGTTCAGCTGTGGGACTTGTGCCGTCAGCATTCCCTCGCCGTCAATGGCCAGGTAGCTAACGGCTTCCGTGGTATGGGCCGTCTCGGCGTCATAAGACTTGTCCTCATCGATCTTTAGCTGAACGCTACTGCTGGTCAGGGCGCTATAACGAACGCTGCCGTTGTCGCCGCTGTCATAAGTTGAAAGCGACGTAAGCAAACTGGGAGACGCCTGAAACGGAACTCCAAAGGAATGCGAGTAGAAGGCATCGGTAACGGCGTTGGGAGTGACACCGGCGTCATACCGCATGCTGTTCCATGTACCAGTGCCTTGACTCAACGCCAGGTAACCGACGGTTTCCTCGACACTCGGCGTTGCAATCGATTCCTGTTGTTCCAGGGCAAGCAGGATCGAGGACCCGGAAGTCGCCAGATATCGGGTCTTCAGATATTCCGAACCATTCGTCGTCTGGACCTGGCTCAAGACCACCGGTGTCGCCGAAAAGCTCGACTCGAAGCTGACGGACTCCCAAGAATTCGACAGCCGGTTGCCGACGGTTTTCGCGGTGTCGACCAACCCGACTTCCAACGCCGATCCGTCGGGGAGCAAGTGCCGGCCCGCTTCGAGCACGACGTAGGTCACCGTTTCGCTGGCGTGCGGGCCGTTGCTGTCCGAGGATTCGGCCAGATATATCGTGAACCGATCCGATTGGACGTTGGTCACGCGCGCGACCGCGGCTTGGCTCTCGTTGTTCGACGCGGACTGGGCGAACACGACAGGATTTTCGTAGCTGCGGTTGAGCGTGATGGTTTGGGATGCATGGGTCAGGTTCGTGATCTTCCCGACTTCGCCGATGTCATACACCGCCGTCTCTTCGAGGGCGCCGCCACCGTAGAAGTATTCAAAGCGCTGATTAGGGACGGCCGTGATATTCTCGACCGTGCCGTCCATCCAGGTGATCTCCAGCGGCACGGAACCGGAAAAGCTGCCCAAGCCGAAATGCAGCGTCTGGTCGTTCTGGTTTCCTTGGCCCGATCCTCCATCGACTTGACGGGTGATCGTTTTGCCGTTCACGTCGGCGCGGACCACGGCACCGATCGACGTCGTGCTGACGTTAACACCGTCGCCTCTCAGGGTGACTTCTAACCAGTTATTTCCCGTGGAGTCGTTACGATAAAGCACACCCGACGTTACCAAATCCAAATCGCCGTCGTTATCGTAGTCGGCCCAAGCGGCCTGGTAAGTTCCAGGTTGGCCCCCTAAGCCTTCGCCGCCAGTCACGTTGCTGAAGTTCCAGCCTCCGTTGTTGGTGTAGAGACGAGCATTGTCACCGCCGTAGACGGTCGTGAAGTACAAATCCAGATCGCCATCATTGTCGTAGTCGGCGAGGCTGGATGAGGCGTAGGACTCCTGCCAATCCCCTGAATGAGCACCGTTGTAATTAAACTCCAGCATTAACTGAAAATTGGATCCTGCTTCGGGACCCGTATTACGCAGGAATTGCCCCCCCTTTTGGTTGTCCCGGGCGTGTGAAAAGTTGCCGACGAAGATGTCGAGATGCCCGTCGTTATCAATGTCACCGATCGAGGACCCGATGGTATGACTAAGGTAGTTGTCGGAGCCCGTCGGGCCCCCCACATCGGTAATATTTCCGTTGCCGTCGTTTTGCCAGAGGGCGTTGGTCTCAATCCGGTAATTAGAGACGTAGATATCCAAGTCGCCGTCTTCATCGTAATCGAAGGGATGGACACCACGCGCCGGACGAGGCCGCCCTCCCGTAATGACTGCGTCGTTGCCTTGTTGCCAGGCGATGCTAAACGACTGACCTGCGTTGTTCAGCATCAGCACGTCGGGGTAATAGGCGGATGGCCAAGTTTCGTACCCACCTACGTACAAGTCCAGGAAACCGTCACCGTTGAAGTCACCAAATGACGATCCCAACCTTGACGGCAAATGGTCTAGATTGGGAAGCATTGACGAGACGTTGGTAAAACTGGTGCCGCCGTTGTTTTGCCAGAGGGTGTTACCGCTGTGATTGTAATAGTCGTTGAAGCCGTCGTTATTGAAGTCGCCCCAAACACCGCCGCCGCCCAGCCCCTGAAATTGAGTGAGGTTGCCTTGGACGTTGCGATAGAGTGTGCCGCCGGCCAAGAGATCCGACCAGCCATCATTATCGAAATCGGTCCAGGAAGCATGACTGCCGCCCACACTGCCGGCGTTACTGAACGACAGCAAATATCGCGGCTCCAGATATTCGGGCGCGGCGCAAAATCTTCGCCGCCCAACTTGAGCCGATCTGCTTATTCCGCGCTGGCGGCGACCTCGGCGCGATTCTTGCCCCTGCCATCGCGCACCATTGAACAGATATTTTCCCATACGTCAGTGTTCCTCTTGTGCCGTTCCGTGAATGCGTAGGTGAGCAGCTTAAAGTGCTGTCGAAGGTTGGCCAAAGTCTATATCGTACTGCCGCGGCCCGTTGTATGTGGAGAAACATACAGACTTCACAGTATCGGGAAGTTTTTTGGGGAAGTCAAATCTTGCTCATTTTGCGCCCTTTACGGGCCGTGATACATAACTCGTTTACTTGTCTGGACTTATGGGAAAACCAGGTCGGCTGTTAGACAATGTTGGGGCGTTCCCACTCACTTTCCCGCAGGTGCGGGGCTAATTCAACGTGAATTTTGGGGTGGGTTTCGGCGACTGGCTGGGCTGGACAACAAGTTGGTCACCGTCCACTCCTTGAAAGTGTTGTCTGCGTTGATTTCCCCGTTTGATTCACGGGACATGAAATACGTGGCCTCCGTTGCTTGTGGGAGTGCTTTTTTGGGGCCGCCTAACTCAGCAAGATTCTCAACGGCTTCAAGACGCGGTTCACAGCGCTGATGACTGCGCGTCAATCACTTCATCACTTCCTTGCCAGGTCGCTAACCAGGGACCCCTCCTGTCAAGCGATTGTC
>Ga0310121_10001172_pt1 | contig 27459 bp, 24 predicted proteins | sample CB27_Tmax_986_MG_FD_203504 | JGI IMG/M metagenome (GOLD analysis project Ga0310121, IMG submission 203504) | Marine microbial communities from Western Arctic Ocean, Canada - CB27_Tmax_986 | ecosystem: Environmental > Aquatic > Marine > Oceanic | place: Canada: Western Arctic Ocean | collected... | reverse complement strand
TTTCGCTTTAATATCTATTAAAGCCAGCTCTATACCCGCAATTGCCTTTGCTGCTATGCCGCCAGGGCTTTGTCTAGTACCTCTCAGCATATCCCAAAATCGCATTTCAAAAGGTCGGACATCCTTCCCTATAAGCAATGGTTTCAGATCTTTAATAGTTCCCACGATACCATGTGGGTTCCTACCATCACTACATTCACCATAACCAGTAACGCCTTCATCTGTCTCAATCTTAACAAAAATCCAAGGACGCCATCCGGCATCAACTAATAAACTTTCGATATTAATGATTTTCATCTCTCTCCTCGCTGATTCTGATCTATATAGATACAAATGTTACCATATGGCTCTTCTATAAGGCAGTTTATATTGATCCCCAAAAAGCTAGTCTCCCTACTTGAATCCACGAAACTTACCGATAGTAATCCTCTCCTTGACACATAACGATTTGACCCATAGGATAATTCTATTGCCTACGATACTTACCATTATTATTTGTAAGGAGACTTCGCGCAATGGACGAAACCTTAGTATTCTTACCTGCTACCGAATTATTAGACTTGATTGCTTCCAAGCAGATATCGCCCGTGGAACTAACCAAACTTTATTTCAGGCGTATAGAACGTTTAGATCCGCAATTAAATTCTTACCTGCTTACAATGGAAGATGAGGCATTAAAGACGGCTGTAACTGCTGAACAAACCATCATGAAGGGTGAAGAATTAGGTGCATTACATGGCCTGCCAATTTCTATTAAAGACACGCAAATGACCAAAGGAGTAAGAACAACGACAGGGTCGCTTGTTTTCCAAGATCGAATTCCTGACAAAGATTCAGCCGTGGTGGAACGAGTTAGGAAAGCCGGAGCAATATTACTTGGTAAAACAAATACTCCCGAGTTTGGATTGGTAGGCACATGTGCAAACAATTTGGGAGATCACGGTCGTAATCCGTGGAACACTGAGTATACTCCAGGAGGGTCGAGTGGTGGAGCCGCAGCAGCCATGTCTGCTTGTTTATGTGCTTTATCAACTGGCGGAGATGGAGGAGGTTCAATACGTATTCCCGCAAGTTTCTGTGGTATCTACGGCATAAAGCCAACTCAAGGCAGAGTATCCGGATACACAGGAATCCAAACACCACCTATTCTTAATATATTTGGCCAACAGGGACCGCTAAGTCGGACCGTTAAAGACTCCGCTCTTCTTTTACAAGTTATGGCTGGGTACGACCCTAGAGATCCCTCATCATTGCGTGAGGCTACACCCGACTTTCTCGCAGCTGTTAATAAAGACATACGCGGATTACGGATAGCGTGGAGTCCGGATTATGGCTTCGCGAATGTAGATCAGGAAGTAAATGAAGTAACCCAGAAAGCAGCAAAGGCATTCGAAGATCTAGGGTGCCACATAGAAACCATAGACTTGAGATTAGAATCACCGTACGACGCATATGGACCCATCTATGAAACTGCCGCATACGCATCCTACGGTCAATACATAGAATCGCATGGTGAACAACTGACTGAATTCTCCAGATTTTTTATAGAAGCTGGATCGAAAATCTCCGGCTCGGACTATGCTAGAGCGCTTGGTCTGATAGATAGACTTAGATCGCAAATGGACGATGTATTCACCGAGTATGATCTACTACTGTCACCCACCCTATCCGTACCCGGTGTTCGGGTCGGTGAATTTCCTGCAGAGGTAGCTGGAAAGCCTGCTTATCCCCACCGATATTTTGGCTTTCATCCTTTCACTTATCCTATTAATGCAATAGGTCACGCAGCGGCCAGCATCCCAGCCGGTTTCTCCTCAACAGGATTACCTATTGGTTTACATATAGTGGGAAAAAGAGACGCCGAAACAACAGTAATAGCTGCTTCGGCCGCTTTTGAGAAGGCAAAGCCATGGATCCACCATAATCCACCTGTGTCTTAAGCTCCATTCGTTATTGAGGCTCAAGCGAGAGGGCTTTCAAGGTACTACAAACCGCGTAGCAAACCTCGTCGCCATCACTCCGGTGCCGTTAACCTAATCATGAATGGTAGTGGTACTATCCGCACTCTGCAGAGCTATATGGGAAAATTCGCCCTCGGAAGTGGCACCGTGCCAATGTTTCTCTCCAGCAGGGATAAAAGCAGTATCGCCCACATTTATCTCAACTTCCTCTGTCTCAGAAGCTATAATGCCGGTGCCATTTGTGACGTATAACACTTGATCACTAGTATGACTATGAAACTTATTCCGTGCACCCTTAGCAAAGCTCACAATATTGAAATTAAAGTACCTACTATCCTTCTCACCCACAATTGGACGCCTACCCACCTTGCCTCCAAAAAATATAGGCGCTTCAGACATGTCTTCTTCAGCGTTCTGGTTTTTCTTGATAACGTTCATGATACTCCTTACTACCGTTAGTTCTTTTACAACATCTCGTTTGAACAGCAATGAAGCTTGAAATTCACCTTATGTTAATATATAACTTGTTATATATTCAATAGATAGAGGTGTATCCTATAATGCGAGCAGCTCGTATAAACGGACCAAAACAATTTGAAATAATCGATGTTGATATTCCGGCAATTGGGGATGAACAATGCCTGATCAAACTCGAATGCTGGTCTGTATGCGGTAGTGATATCAGGCATTTTTATGATCCGGTTTTCCCAGAGGAACGATATCCCTTAGGTGTTGGATCACCTTGCCATGAAGCTGCAGGTACAGTAGTTGAATCAAGATCAGATAAATTTAAGGTGGGACAACGTGTTATTGCTCTCCCTAATTTCGATGGTACAGGCGCCATGGTCGAGTATCTATCCACCGACTCGGGTCGTATGGTAGCCGTACCAGACACGGGAGATCTTACAGAATGGGTTACATGCCAACCTGCTGGAACCGTAATACATGCCTGCCAGAAAGCGGGATCCCTTTTAGGTAAGGTGGTGTTAATCGTCGGTCAAGGGAGCATCGGTCTCTCTTTCACAGCTATAGTTTCCAGGTCAGGAGCTAAACAAATCATTGCCATTGATCCTCTGGATTACCGTCTCGGATATGCCCGAAAGTTCGGGGCCACTCACACAATAAATCCCGAGAATACTAATGTGGTAGAGGCAGTTGCTGAAATAACAAAAGGATCAATGGCGGACATTTCGGTTGAAGCTACTGGCTATCCGGATGGTCTTAATTCGGCATTTAAGCTGGTTACCGATATGGGAATCGTATTGATGTTTGGCATGCAAGGTGAGTATTCTCCTCACAGGGAATTTACTCCTGTGCAAACAAATTTACTGCACCAAAGCACACCGACGATCATACCTATAGCAGCCAGTCGTAGTGCAGATCCCATAAGTCATATAGAGGCTATGGTGGATCTAAAATCAAGAGGATGGTGGGATCCCGGTGAAATGGTAACTCACAGATTGAATTTTAATGATGTGAAAAAAGCACATGACATGTATGAGAAAAGAGAGGATAACATTATAAAAGTAGTGATGACCTCATAGCTTCTAGTATAGTTCCACGTTTATAATCTCGGTCTTTTTATCAACGTTTTCCTTACATTTTCTTTCATGGGTCCGCTAACCGACTGCAATACATGACTCCTTAAGTAAGATTTTCCCATTCGACATTACTCTCGAAAGTGTATGCGGCGTTCAATAGGCCACTATCATCGAAATGTCGGCCTATCAGCATGAGGCCCACAGGTAGACCGCTAGGCTTTCCACAAGGGACGCTAATGGCCGGATGACCCGTAACATTTGTTGGAGCGGTATTCCCCGACATATTCGAGCTATACTCCATAAGTTCACTAAGGCTTGCATTAGACCTGTATTGATGGGCCTTCATGGGAGTTGTAGGCATAGCTAGGATATCTACTTGCTGAAAAGCACGATCATAACTATCTCGCAAAATTTTAGCAGCGTTCTGAGCTCGACCATACACACTACCATGATAGGTTTGATTTAGGTAAGTTCCCAATAAGAGCATAATCTTTACACTGGGGGGGAAATCATTGCCGTTCGTGATACGAGACTTACCAAGAACGTTGGCAAATGCGACATTATGGTGTCCACCAGAATGGTATCCTACGCCATTTTCACGGATCCCCATTGCACCACCTTCGGCCGCAATTGCCCACGCAATGACTTTTCCGAGATCTCTGTGCTCTGGAATTGATACTTCTTCAATTTCTGCACCCAAATCACCCAAGACAGTCAAAGCATGACGAACCGAAGTATCCACCTCAGGATCTGATATGTTAAGACCGAAACCTTCTCTAACCAGTCCGATTCTTAGGCCACTTATATCTTTTGACAAATTACCAACATAGGATTGTACATTAAATTCAATTTGACGCGGATCCTTCTGATCATTACCAGCTATAACTTCTAATAACAGGGCAACGTCTTCTACATTACGAGCCATGGGACCGGTATGATCGATGGTCGCATCTGCTCCTACTATTCCAGTATAGGGAACTAGTCCAAACGTTGGCTTTAGACCCACCACACCACACCAAGAAGCCGGCATACGGATGGATCCACCTTGATCACAACCGATAGTCATATCAACGTAATCATAATATAGAGATGCCGCTGACCCTCCTGAAGAACCTCCCGCCAGATAATGAGTATCATGCGGATTCAAAATGGGACCATAAGCACTTATCGCCCCTGCTCCGGAATAGGCGAAATCGTCCATGTTAAGTATCGCGACGATTTTCCCGCCTTCTCCCAAGATCCTCGTAACTATCGTTGCATCGTCATCCGGTACAAATCCATCTAAGACTGTGGATCCACATGTCAAGGGTATGCCAGCAACACTTATATTGTCTTTCAAGCCAATTCTTTTTCCTGCCAACTTACCATTCCTGCTGCCAGAAACCAAGCATCTACGTATAATGGCATTGAAAGGATCTTCCTCTCGACTCGGCTTGCCTCGAAGCGAAACATTCCTGGTTATACTTGATTCCTTAGTGGATGTGATATCAAAAATTTTATCGAAAGATTTTACCATTGGTTTAATTAGTGACTCAAATACTTCTAGTTCCTCATCATTTAACTCCATATGATTTTCGTTGGCTAAACGGTACAAATCATTTTTTGACGGTGGCCTGATTTTCATTAAGTTACCTCTCGTGTTTTATATAATTGATTCACATTGCCTCAACTGGAAACTCAAGTAGAGTCACTTTAGTAAATGGACAGTACTGTTAATAGTGATTTGAGCATGAAATCTAGGTAATAGATCCCTAATGTATTAAGCCTAAGCCTTGCCTAGCATAGATGCCTCTAACGACTTGCCTTATAGTTTGCGTAATTTAGGCAATACCAGAAGACTTACGATTGCCGTGATACCAAGAAGCGTACCATGACTCACTAGAGCGAGTGTAACACCAAACATCGAGGCAAGAGCACCGGCCTGGATGTTACCTGCAGGCATGACTCCTATCGCAAAATTCCAAACCCCCATAGCACGTCCACGAAATTCATCTGGAACAGCAAACTGCATCAGGCTCTGTGAAAAAATATCAGATAGTCCAGTCATACTACTAACCAATATAATAAAGAGTATTGCCAAGTATAAATTCGTTGATAACCCCAGCCCGATGAGAGCACAAGCTAATCCTAGTAAGACTAACAGCCACAATAAACCCTTACGCCTAATATCTTTGAAAAGGGATAATACAACAATCCCTAACATACCTCCTCCAGACATAAAAGCGAATAATACTCCTAATCCTTCAGCACCTATGTTAAGTACATCCTTAGCCAAAACAGGTAACAATGCCATATACGTAAATCCAAACACTTCTACGACTGCTACTAATACGGCTAGAATTCTCAATTCACTGTTGCGACGCACCTCGATCCCAAGGTCCCTTAAATTTCCCCACACTGTTCCCTTCTTGGTTAATCCTGTCCTGCCGACAAAACGAATATGGATAAGGGTTAATGTTGAAAGAACATATGACAGTACCATCACGAAATATGCAATATCAGCACCGAATTTTCCTAATATAACACCTAATACTAACGATCCTATCAATCCTCCCATTCGCATGCCAATATTGGTAAAAGCTAAGCCCTTAACTAATTTTTCTGGACCTGAAATATCGTACGTGAATCCTGAACGCGCCGTCATATATAAGGTCATCATACTGCCACTAAGAAACGTAAGGGTGAGTATATGCCAAATCTCGACTATATCAAGGAATATCAAGATACCTATGGTTCCATTGGCGAGAGCATTAATTAGGTTGACTAATTGCATCAATCTCCGCCTGTCAAACATGTCAGCTATCGTTCCGGCTAGAATCCCCAAAAAGAAGTTAGGAGCGAATCTAATTCCCATAGCAATCCCAAGCATTAATGGTGACTCGGTGATTTCGAGAATTACCCATCCTAGGACAACCTGGCCTCCCATCATTCCAACAGAATTGCAAAGTCCTGATAACCAGAGAAATCTCATATCCTGTATCTTAATATGGGACAAACCCAGAGGATTCCTTATAAAGGATAAAAAGGGCTTAAGCGTAGTAATCAAATTTTCAATTCCGCCTTTAGGATCACATGTCACCACTCATATATATAGAGTCTAATAAGCTGCTCTATATGCTAGATATCATCATATCGTTTCTCACTCTAGTAGGTTCGGGCCTAGTTCGCATTCATATCGTCCAACGATTCTGAGCGGTACTCTACTTGCATGTATGCATCCTTTTCTCATAACGTATGGATGAATCGTCACAGGTCCTAGTTAATATGTTCGGCTAAAGATTAAATATAAGAGCTAATTATGCACTGACCTTTAACTATGTACAATATACAGGCAAAAAGATCCTTACGATTAATCCTCCATATTGACAGCTAGAAGGTCCAGAGATAGTATGGTGCGCAGTTAACTAAAGACCGCAATCTCCTTTCTGTAATTGAAAGATTATGACTCTCCGAGCTTCTAGCTCTTTAAATAAATTTATGACCGAGGTAAGCATGAGTGAATTAGAGACCACCAATTTGAAGATTAAAGTTGCTGGCAATGATATTTACCTAGAGAAAGGAGGATCCGGACTGCCTTTGATCATATTACACAACGATATGGGTGGGGCTGGTTGGGTAGAGTTCCACAACAGACTTGCCCAGGATTTCACAGTCTACCTACCATCCCTCCCTGGATATGGCAAATCCGGTCGCCCTGAATGGATGAGGAGCATACGGGATATGGCCTTAGTTCAAAACTGGCTATTAAAGGAAATGGGAATAGATTCCACAAATATACTTGGAATCGGCATTGGTGCCTGGATAGCAGCAGAAATGGCTACAATGTGCCATGAGCAGTTTAAGAATATGGCTCTCGTATCACCTGTTGGACTCCAGCCAAAATCTGGAGAAATAATCGATCAATTTCTACTGAGTGCCGAGGAATATGTCGAACTTTGTTTCCATGACAGCTCGAAATTCAGGAAGTTTTTTGGTCCTACTCCGTCAGATAAACAGAAGGAATCATGGGAACTAAATCGGGAAATGACCGTTCGTGTGGCGTGGAAACCTTATATGTTCAATCAGTCGTTACCCCATTTACTACCTGGAGTTACCACTCGAACTCTCATTGTGTCTGGCAGTGACGATAAAGTTGTTCCTGTAAGTTGTAGCGAACATTATAAAGACATCCTCCCCAATTCCAGACATGAAATCATTAAGGATTGTGGACATTACGTCGATATGGAAAAACCGAACGAATTAGCAGGGCTTCTAATAGATTTTTTTAAAAATGCCTAGGATATGTAATCAATGATCTCGATCCAATAAACCTATCTCGTATTGGAGGCCTACAATGCATTTGATGTACTTTACAGAGCAGCCCATGTCAACGTATCCGGAGCAAGAAGCTCGAAATGCAGGCGGTGTCAGCGCTTTAATGCTCTCAAATAAACACTTCAACCCAGAAGAAGGGAGCAGACTGTATAACGAACGTTTAGAAGAGTACATTTACGCTGAAAAAATGGGTGTGGATGGAATCATGTTAAATGAACATCATAACGCCCCTTTTTGCATGCAAGCCAGAGTCAACATTTTTGCAGCGGCATTGGCCGCAGTAACCAAAAGAGTAAAGATAGTCCTTCTCGGTAACCCCTTGCCCATCAATGAAAACCCACTACAGACTGCTGAAGAAATAGCTATGGTAGACATGATGAGTAAAGGGCGGCTAGTCTCTGGCTTCGTAAGAGGAGGTGGAACGGAACAATTTGCTAACAATACAAATCCCGCCTATAACCGTGAACGTTTTGCAGAAGCTCATGATTTACTAATTAAGACCTGGACTGAGCCTGGTCCTTTTAGGTGGGAAGGCAATCATTACCAATTCAGGGTGGTAAATCCATGGGCCTTACCCCTACAAAAACCTCATCCTCGTATCTGGATTCCAGGAGTAGCCAGTTTGGAAACCATCATATGGGCGGCGGAACATAGATACCCTTATATATGCTTGAATACTAGTATCGAACAAACGAAACAAATTTGGGAACTCTATGATCGAACAGCTGAAAAATCAGGTTATGTTGCAGGACCAGAACAAAGAGGTTATCTAATCCGATGCCATGTAGCCGAAACGGAAGAAAAGGCAATTAAGAATGCTAGAGAATTTATGTGGATGCAAGGTGAATTCACTGGTCTAGGGCATCCAACATGGTTTAGCCCTCCTGGATACACTTCTGCTGCGTCACGTAAACGGGCTTCAGAAGGACAAAAACTCAGGAGCAAAACTACCTTCGAAGATATGCTACATTTGGGCATGATAATTGCTGGAACGCCAGATCAAGTCGTAGGAAAGTTAAAAAAAATAATGGAGGAAACGCGGCCGTCCATTTTAGCCCTTTGGGGCAACGACGGTAAAGTCGATCATAAAGACTCTATGGACTGTATACGTTTATTAGGCCAAGAAGTCATGCCAAAAGTAAGAGAAATTGGTGATAAGCTTGGTCTTCTAAGTCCATTCGAGATAAATTCTCCTGTCAGTCTGTTAGCCTCACCACCAAATAACGAAGAGAATGCCATAGCATGAATAGCGAGGATTTTGAAAAACTAGTTCATCAAGCTTTGCAAGACGTTCCAAACGATATTCAGTCTAACTTGGCCAACGTTGACATCCTAATAGACGACTGGCCTTCAAAGGAACAACTATTTGGTTCCATCATTGATGATGATCAGTATTTGCTGGGTCTTTATGAAGGGATTCCCCAAACCGAACGATTTGGGTATGACATGGTTCTTCCTGACAAGATCACTCTATTCCAGAAATCCATAGAAGCTATATCTACCAACGAATTAGACATCATAGAGAACGTCAAAACGACCATCTTCCACGAATTGGCCCATCATTTCGGTATTGATGATTCCGCTCTTAAGAAAATGGGACTGTGAAAGCAAATTGTGATGTCTCAAATAGGTGAATCCAGAAACTGGTAAATCATGTGTCTAAAATAAGCAAAGGACTCTACCAAACTATCAAAATTAATGGGCAGTAGATCAGACATGAAATTTGAATCGCTTGTAACTTCAATCGATTTGAAGTTGGTCTCCCTCTATCGTAATGACTTGGCCACGAAAAGATACTGTTGCCCTTGTAAAACGTCTTAATTCCTGGCGAAGGCCATCCATACGTCGTATAACTTCTGACTCGTAAGGTTCATCACGTGCTATAGCCATGGACTTCCCCCAAAGTCCAGGTTGGGGTAAATTCTTTAGGAACTGACGAAAATGCTCCAGGAAAGCCTCGAAGGTTTGTGAAGACACCTCATACATTGGCCTAGCATTACGCGGTTCTTTAAACACCAACTGTAATACCCATTCATCATTTGTAATTCTGCTAGACATAACAAGACTAGGCCACGGTTGGATAGAAAAGACATCTCTAGTGCCGTCGTTATCTTTTCCTACCTCTCTAAGTGCTGCTTGTAAAACTCTTAGCAAGGAAGATACATACGACACTGGCAAATGCTTGGATCTCAAAGAGATTTCGAGTTCTGGTAACTCATTTGGTTGTTGGTTTTCGGTTTTCATATCAAATGTAATTCCTAACTAGCGGAGTATACGTACATCTCCCACACGACGAGTAACACGCTGTTTATCCAGATAATCCATAAGAGCCAAAGCGTATTTACGACTCGTTTCGAATATATCCCTAACGTCAGCGATTGTTATCTGACCATGCTCGTTGATATATTTGGAAATTCCGTTTACCATCTCCAAATATGCAGACGTCGAGAATGTCACACTGTTACTCACTCTCACTACTTTACCTTGATCAACAAGAGCATTCACCACTTCCGGATCAATCATTACATCTGTTGGGGGCGAAAATCTATCTGATTCCAATAGACTAATGTATTGCCTCACAACTTCTTGATGTAACTTACTAAAATTAGCACTGTGTTCATTGAGTCTAATTATGGCACCACTTTCAACTAAATTTGAATTCTTTACCAGCATCACCAGTATTTGATTAAATATTTGAAGTGTCATACCTAGTCTACTGCGAACCTCCTCTTTTGGGACTCCTTTGCGCAAAGGAAACTTTCCATGATAATCCTTCAAGTATTTGATGACCTCCTCGACAACACTATCAAATCCTGTCTTTGTATATATGTAGGCACCTGATCTGACAACTTTTTGTCCAAGGACTACCAACAGGCTATCTGATGCCATTTGTTCTATCATATGTTTTGTGTCATCGAACTCAAGATTAGCCTTGGAAACCAGTTCTCCAAACTCGCAGGGCTCTGACATTTCTATGGTTTTTAGAATAATATCTCTTTCAGATCCCTTTGACATGATCTCTAGTCTTCCCAGAGTAGGGGAGTGCATTCGCCTATGACGACGAGCATGAGCGTCCACTATAGTTCCACCGCCGAGTGTAGTCCTATTGGACCTTACAACAAAGTAATCGCCTTTTACAACGGCTATAGGAGAATTTAATTTAAGCTGGGCCCACGTGATATCTCCTGGATCAGAACGTTGTTTATCCAGTAATCGAACTTTCCCTATCACTTCGTTGCTTCCTGAGTGTACGGTCACAAACATGTTATGTGATATGGGAAATTGCGAATCAGCCACAACTCTCAAACTAACATCAACCGCCGTGGTAGGGTTTAACCAGCCTGGAGCCGCCATCACTTCACCGCGACTAATTTTATCTGGAGATATACCACTCAAATTGGCAGCTACCCGGTTTCCTGGAAAAGCCTGAGTCTGATTTCGTTTGTGTGTTTGTAATCCTCTTATGCGGGTCTTCTCACCAGACAACACTAACTCCATTTCAGTCCCAACACGCAGAGAACCATCCGTTAGGGTGCCCGTTACTACTGTACCAAATCCCTGTACCGTAAATGAGCGATCAATGGGAAGACGCGGTCTCCCTATACTTCGCTTAGTCGGTACATCTTGTAACAGGCTATCAAGTTTTAAAATCAGAGAAGGTACACCTTCTCCCGTTACGCCTGAAACCCTCAAGACGGGGATTCCTTCCAACGTTGTACCTTTGAGAGCTTCTTGAATATCACCTTCCACTAGTTCAAGCCAGTCGTTATCTACGAGATCACTTTTTGTTAGAGCGACCAATCCATGTTTGACTTGAAGAAGATCTAATATTGCCAGGTGCTCTCTCGTTTGTGGCATAACGGATTCGTCAGCACCCACTACTATCAAAGCCAGATCTATACCACCAACACCTGCTAACATGTTATTAATAAAACGTTCGTGACCTGGGACATCAATAACACTTACTTGGTTACCACTCGGTAAATCTAACCAAGCAAAGCCTAAATCAATAGTCATCCCTCGTTCTTTTTCTTCGGCGAATCTATCTGGATCTATTCCAGTGAGTCTCTCAACTAGTGTTGACTTACCGTGGTCAACATGACCAGCAGTCCCCACAACATACATATGGTGACTCCACGTTTCAAAGTGACCGTAAGAGTAACATAGGCGTCTGTTGGGAGCAATTTAAGACAGATTGCTCATTCCTACTAACACTTGTTAGCTTTAGAAGACACTACTGATTGGCAAAGTGTCAATTGACATCTCTCTATCTCAGTGCCTCGAGGACAAAATCTGTGTAATTACGCCTTAAACTAGTCAATAAAGAAGCTACTTAACTTTCTCAAACCCAAGTTATCTCATAAAAATACTTATGTTATGTTCCTACAAAACTTTTATACAGTAGGCTACACCCATGTGGTGTAGACTCGTTGACATTCATAGCATACAATCCTAACTGGCCATACAATTTCGAAATTCTTGTCATGCAAATAACAAATATAGTGGTAGCTTTTATTGACTTTTGCCAATAAAAGCTACCACTAAACGGAGAATACAGATGCGACATGCTGTAATTGTAAGTGGAGCGCGAACACCTGTAGGTAAATTCGGAGGTGTATTTAAAGATGTATCTGCTGCGGATTTAGGAGCAGTCTCCATAAAAGCCGCTATAGATCAAGTTGGACTACGTCCAGAATTTATCGATGAGGTTATTATAGGTAACGCTCTTCAAGCCGCAGAATCAGGATATGCAGCTAGATTATCCTCCCTAAGGGCAGGTATCCCTCAAGAAATTCCTGCCATTAGTATCAACCGCCAATGTTCATCAGGTCTCGAAGCTATTAATTTCGCCGCTCAAATTATAATAGCGGGGGAAGCCGATATTGTAGTAGCAGGTGGCACCGAGAATATGAGCCAGACACCCTTCTTACTACATTATGGTGCTCGCTTCGACGGACTTCGTCTCGGCGACTCTACACTTAAAGATGGTCTGATCGAAGGTTTGGAATGTCCAGTAAATCGTTATCACATGGGGGTTACCGCGGAAAACGTCGCTGAACGATTTGGAATAAATAGGAGAGACCAAGATGAACTAGCCCTGATAAGTCACAAGCGTGCCGCGAAGGCAGTTCAAAATGATCTTTTCAAGAAGCAAATAGCTACTGTATCTGTACCTCAAAAACGATCTGCTCCTCTTATCATTTCACAAGACGAAGGTCCAAGAGGTGACACGACGATGGAACGTTTGGCCACTCTCAAACCCGCCTTCAAGGAAGGTGGTTCTGTAACCGCTGGTAACTCTTCCAGCATTAATGACGGAGCTGCAGCCGTAGTCGTGATGTCGTCTGAGAAAGCCAAAGAACTCGATTTAACAGCCAGACTACGATGGACGACCCGCTCTGTTGCAGGAGTAAGCCCCGCCCTGATGGGAACGGGCCCAATTCCTGCCGTTAGAAAGGTCCTAGAAAAGTCGGGGATGCATATTAATGATATAGATCTATTAGAACTTAACGAAGCATTCGCCTCACAGGCGTTGCATTGCATACGTGAGTTAGAATTAGATATTGCTAAGACCAACGTCAATGGAAGTGGTATTAGCCTAGGACATCCAGTAGGAGCTACTGGCGCTATTCTAACGGTGAAACTCATGGAGGAACTGGAAAGGACAGATCAACAGCTCGGTCTGGTTACTATGTGCGTAGGGGGTGGACAGGGCGTCGCCACCATTTTCGAAAGAATAGGTTAAGGTTTTACTACCCCTGAATCACTGTAGCGAATATTAATTAAACAAGCTCCAAATACTTGAGTCCAGATCCCGTATTGAGTAAGAGAATTTTTTCGTCCTCAGTCAGAATATTCTTGTCTAGTAGTTGAGCTAAGGCAGCAGTAATAGCGCCACCTTCTGGGCAAACGAAAATCCCTTCCAATGACGCAACTTGCGTCATCTGATATAAGAGATCATCATCACTTACAGTCACTCCATCACCTCCGCTTTCACGGATTGATCTTAATATAAGATAATCGCCAATAGCAGCGGGGACTCTTATACCTGCCGCTACCGTCCTAGCGTTAATCCATATGTCTGCAAATTCTGACCCGTCGTGTAGAGCTTTCACAATAGGGGCACAATTTTCCGACTGCACGCAAAACATTTTTGGCCGTTTATTCCCAATCCAGCCTAACTCTTCCATTTCCTGAAAAGCTTTCCACATGCCTACTATACCCGTGCCTCCTCCTGTGGGATAAATAATGGCATCCGGAAGATTCCATCCCATCTGCTCAGCTATCTCATAACCCATTGTCTTTTTCCCTTCCACACGATAAGGTTCCTGCAATGTGGATATGTCAAATAATCCTTTTTCCCTGGCTACTCCCTTTGAAATACGTCCTGCATCGTTAATCAATCCATCAATCAAGTTCAAAAAGCCACCCGTTATCAGTACTTCTTTTTGATTGGCTTCAGGTGCATCTTTAGGCATGAAGACATGAGCTTCCATACCACCTTTGGCTGCGTATGCTGACATGGCTCCTGCGGCATTACCTGCTGATGGCATAGCTATTTTAGTTATTCCTAATTCCTTAGCTTTAGAAACGGCTGCTGAAAGACCTCTGGCTTTGAAGGATGCCGTTGGATTAAGACCTTCATCCTTTAGATACAGGTTGCTACAGCCCATCTGCTTTCCTAAACGTTCAGTTTTAAATATTGGTGTTAGTCCTTCTCCGAGTGTGAGGATATTCCTTTCGTCTCTAACAGGCATCATTTCAAAATAGCGCCACATGTTTTTAGGACGGTGTTGAAGTACATTTCGATCGAATTCCCGCTTTGCTAGCGATAAATCATATCTGGGATATAGAACCTTACCACAATCTTCGCAGACGCTTTGGGGTACATCTGCATTATGAATGCGATAACAAAAGGTGCATTCTAAGTGGGTGATATAACTTTTCAATTACCTACTCCCGATCTATTATTTGAGCTTCATAGTACCAGAGCAATTTGCAAACCGCACGTTTACATTATTCGTAGCTACGTATATAATTAGCGGCTAATGAATTCGATCACCTTTGTCATTACCGAAATATCGTCATTCTGATAAGGAGATTTCTCAATGACAACTCCGGTAGAACAGCAATATATAAATTCCCATCCCGGGTCAGCTGACAGGGCATCAGTTGCTAAGGACCTATTCCCGGATGGAGTTACCCACGATGCCAGACGTCTAAATCCATTCCCTCTGTATGTGACACACGCAAGCGGATCTTACAAATGGGACGTGGACGGAAATAGAATTATTGACTATAGAACTGGTCACGGTTCTATGATTCTAGGACACTCACATCCCGACATAGTAGCCGCAGTCACGAATCAGATATCAAAGGGCACTATGCACAGTGCCTCTACAGATCTCGAAATTCTCTGGGGTCAATTGGTAAGAGAACTAATTCCAAGTGCAGAGAAAGTACGATTCCACAGTTCTGGTACCGAGGCAACCATGATGGGTATACGTATGGCGAGAGCATATACGGGTAAAACAAAAATAATTAAGTTTGATGACCATTTTCATGGATGGAGTGACTATCTCGTTGCAGGTAGTGACGGTCTTGGTGGTATACCACAAGAAACTCTTAGTACTATGATAGTCTTACCACCTAACGACATTTCAATCGTCGAACATACATTACAAAACAATTCAGATATAGCTGCAATAATACTCGAACCCACTGGTGCTCACATGGGCCTATTCCCTATTAGGCCTAGTTTCCTAAACGAATTAAGGGAAGTCACCGAAAAATACAACGTTATTTTAATGTTTGACGAAGTGGTTTCAGGCTTTCGAACTTCCAAAGGTGGTGCTCAAGCCTACTACGGTGTAACACCTGACATGACAACGATGGCAAAAATTCTCGGAGGAAGCCTTCCAGGAGGAGCGGTTTCTGGGAAGGCCGACATAATCAACATGATAGAAACGAGAAACGATCCGGTTTGGAACAAGACTCGACGAATTGCCCATAACGGTACATTCAATGCAAATCCATTGTCTGCAGCAGCTGGCACAACCGCTTTAAATCTCGTAAAAACAACTCCTGTCAATGAAATAACAGACGCAAGGGGAAAGCGTTTAAAAGAAGGGTTAAACGACCTACTATCCCGAATGGAAATACAAGGTTGTGCAAATGGATTGGACTCGTTGGTCTTCTTAAGGCTCGGAGTTGATGCAGAGAACGCAGACATTGAAAAAAATACCAATGCCTTGGAAGCGATTCACAAGGCGTCTAATTCGATGATAGAACACCAACTGAGCCTAGCACTCCTAAATCATGGCGTAGACTCCGGCACCAGGTTTATCCTCAGCATGGCACACAGTGAAAAGGATATCGACGACACAGTTGATGCCATTGAGAAGGCACTAACGGATATACGTCAAGAGGGATTAATTTAGAGAATTTTTAATGGTAAACTCAGCTTATGACCTAGTGATAATCGGTGGTGGCGCCTCTGGGTTATCCGCTGGACTTTTTGCCTGCCGATCAGGTCTGAAGGCAATATTACTAGAACGTCTTATGACTGGCGGACAAATAATTAACGCCGATAGTATCGAAAATTATCCTGGATTCCCTGATGGTGTTACTGGTGCGACATTAGCCTCGCTCATGCAGGACCACGCTCTTAAAAATGGACTCGACATACACTTATCGGAAGTAACATCCCTGCAAAGAAAAGGACACCAATGGGTAGTAAAGGCATCTGAAAGAGAGTATTCCGCTAAAGCAATTATTATTGCTGGAGGCTCTTCACTAAAGAAATTGAATATCCCCGGAGAAGACGAGTTCCTGGGCTCGGGTGTTTCCTATTGTGCTACCTGTGACGGTGCCTTTTTTTCTGGCCAGAAAATAGCTGTTGTTGGGGGCGGAGATTCGGCCATTGATGAGGCTCTAGTGTTATCTGAATTTGCCTCAGAAATCCTGTTATTCATTAAAAATCACGAACTTACTGGCCAAAAGATTCTACAAAAGCGATTAATTTCTAACAGCAAGGTGACAATTGTAACCAATACTAGAATTGACAATATTTTTGGAACGTCACTAGTTGAAGGCATAGTTACAACGAACACTTTAACAAATTTGGAATCCAAAGTTAGTTTGTCCGGGATCTTCATTTACATCGGACTGGAACCTCATACCAACTACTTGAAAGATTTACTACCTCTAGATAATAGGGGTCACATACCGACCGATCTGTGGATGCGAACGCCTGTAGATGGTATCTTTGCAATAGGTGACATAAGGCAAAACTCGGCTTCTCAATTAATCAGTGGTGCCGGTGACGGAGCAACCGCAGCTATTGCTGCCTTCCGTTATATTGAAAACGGCAAATTTCCAAGCTAAAATGATTGAATATAGTTGGATCATTAGCCTTCACGAGTTAACGTTAAGACTTAAATATATATAGTGCTTTTTGATTTAACTATATTATTATCTAGTGACAAGTATCTCCTACACACCTGGTTCAGCAAAAGTATGCTCGTCTTGTTAAATTATTAAGGGTTTATAATCTGATGACATTGATTTTAGTAGCAATTGGCGGGGCCTTTGGAGCTTTGTCAAGATATGGCTTAGAGCGTATATTAAGTGCAATTGTGGAACCCACATTTTGGACGACTATGGTTATCAATGCATCTGGCTCATTAGTGCTAGGAGTGTTCATATCTCTTTCCGACTCCAAATTTGAACCAAGTTCAAATTTAAGATTATTGATCGCTGTCGGGTTTTTAGCTTCTTACACTACATTTTCAACTTTGACTGTGACCAGTGTGAAACAGTTCATTGAAGGTGATATAACCCATGCGTTAATTAACATAATAGCCAGCCTAGCAGTAGGTTTATGTGCCGCATTATTAGGTTTATTGATAGGTAGGTCCATACTATAATAATGAGGATACTGTGCTAAACAAACACTCGGATACAACATTGTTTCCTAAGGTTTTTAAAATTGTACTTAATAGTTGATAACATCTATAATGAACTATATCTACATTTATAGGTATTTATATGACTACCAGTAAACGAGATTCTTATCAAGTTCTTGGAGTATCAAAAAACGCCTCCGATGAAGAAGTCAAAAAGGCTTTTAGGAAGCTTGCTTTAGAATATCACCCAGACCGAAATAAAAACAAAGGTGCTACAGAAACCTTTAAGGAGATAAATGAAGCATATCAAATCCTTTCTGACCCAGGAAAACGGTCAGAATATGATCGATATGGGCATGCCGCGTTTACTGGGAATGGCGGAGCCAGAGGATTCGACGGATCTGAAGTGTTTGGAGGGTTCGGTGATATATTTGACGCCTTTTTCGGTGGCAGTAGCCAATCAAGTACAAGGTCCTCTAGAAATCAACCTAGACACGGATCACATTTACAGACAAGTTTGACTCTCGATTTCGAAGAAGCTATTTTCGGGACAGATCAGGAAATAAGCTTACAGAGAACCGAGTTATGTCCCCGCTGTAGAGGATCTAAATCTGAACCTGAAAGCACACCGAAAGCTTGTTCCAATTGTAAAGGAAGAGGACAGTTACGACGCTCACATCAGAATATTTTCGGTCAGTTTGTACAGGATGTCCCTTGTCAAACCTGCCGAGGAGAAGGCAAAATCATCATTGATCCATGCTCTAGGTGTAGGGGCCGAGGACAAGAGCGAACGAATCGGAAATTAGTTGTGACTATCCCTGCTGGAATAGAAAGTAATTTTCAGATCAGGTTGACTGGTGAAGGGGAGCCTGGTTTCGGAGGGGGACGTGCTGGAGACTTATATGTCTCAATAAAGATTAACCCCCACCTCTTGTTCAAGAGAGAGGGAAGTGACATCGTATATGATGCCACCATAAATATTGTTCAAGCTACTCTTGGATCCAAATTGAAGATACCTACCCTAGAAGGTGAAACTTATATTAATATTCCTCCCGGCACTCAATACGGCTCTGTACTTCGGTTAAAAGATAGAGGCGTCCCGCACTTAAGGAGTAATCGTAGAGGTGACCAATTAATTAAAGTGAAAGTCGACATCCCCCGTAATTTAACGAAAGATCAAGTTAAGATACTTACCGATCTTTCACAGACCATGGACAATAACGATTTGATAGGTGACGATAAAAGCTGGCTGGGAAAGATACGAGAAGGTTTTTCATCGGAAGAGGAGTAGCCCTCTAATTTTTCTGAGCACCTCTTTTATACAATAGAATCATGTATCCGCCTTATTTAGGAACAGGTACGTTGAAGTGGTTGGAACTAAGCATATCTGCCCCATCAGAATATGTGGAACCTTTGTCTCACATATTCTATCGTTATGGACATGGTGGGACTGTGATAGAGCAAGAGGGTGGATTTAATCCAGACGAAGGAGAACTCCCTCCGGTATCCTACAACGCAACACTCAAAACTTACCTTCCGATAGACCATACTACTACAGATTTGCGTAATCGGATCGATATTGCAGTAAGACTAGTTGCACACTTTAGCCCGATAACTGAATTGCACGAAAGAGTGTTGGAAGAAAGTGAATGGGCCAATAGTTGGAAGAAGCACTTTAAAGTTCTACACATTGGTAGATCCCTGGTCATATGTCCTTCGTGGCTCACATATAAAGCTGATACATCTAAGATAATGATACAGTTGGACCCGGGTATGGCTTTTGGAACAGGGCATCATCCTACAACGAAAATGTGTCTGCAATTCCTAGAAACTAACGTTAATCCCAGTTCCACTGTTCTAGAACTGGGTGCTGGTTCTGGCATTTTATCCATAGCTGCCGCTAAACTAGGCGCTAGCCATGTGAATGCTATAGAAATTGAATCTATGGCTGTGAAGGCATGCAAAGAAAATGTCGCTGCTAATAAAGTAGATTCTATCGTAAACGTTTTCCATGGTAGCCTCCCCCATGAAGAGATCGGACCTGATACTTACGACCTGGTTGTATCTAATATATCAGCTAAAATAATAATGGAGAAATCAGCTCTTTTGGCTGATTACATAACCTCCGGCGGCGCATTGATTGCTTCAGGCATTGTAAAGGAACATAGATTGGATGTAGAACAAGCTCTCATCGCACATCATCTCAGCCTTATCACGGTTACCGAAGATGGCGATTGGATCGCTTTACTAGCCTTCAAAAAGCCAGGATAGAACCACCATGCATCGCTTTTTTATCCGTCCGGACCAGTTCGACGAGCACGAAATAATCTTTACCGGTGACATAGCACATCAAATGTCCAGAGTTTTACGGTTTAGAACAGGCGATCAGGTTATTGTTTTAGATAATTCAGGCTTTGAATACCTAGTAACCCTGTATTTAACTGACCCTACTCTCATTAAGGGAGTGTTAATAGATAAAATGAGGTCGATCACCGAACCTCGATCAAAAATTACTCTCTATCAAAGTGTATTGAAGACAAACAAATTTGAACTAGTCCTCCAAAAAGGCACAGAATTGGGTGTGTCGGTATTCTCTCCTACTTATTTCTCTAGGTCGAACGCAGCGTTTAAAGCAACCCAACAGACAAACATGCGTACTGAACGATGGCAAAAGATAATACGAGAAGCCGCTGAACAGTCAGGGCGAGGTCGACTTCCTTTGTTGAATAAGCCCACTGAATTTAAACACGTGACAAAGAACTTAAATGGCTTATCCATAATACCTTTTGAACATGAATCAGATACCACCCTTAGAGAAATCTTAATTAATTGGAGTTGTGATAGGAACTCCAATAACATAAATGTTTTCATAGGACCTGAAGGTGGATTTACATCTGATGAGATAGAGCACGCCAGAGACAATGGTATTATACCTGTTACGCTGGGGCCTAGAATTTTAAGGTCGGAGACGGCGGGCCTTATTACGTCCGGTATAATTCTTTACCAATTAGGAGATCTAAGTCAGGTTAGTTCATGACATGTTATGCTTTTGGTAAACTGGGACAATTCCATCCATAAGTCCATATTCAGAAATGCCTTGATGCAGTAAATGTTCACGTTAGAGATAATTTGGACAAGATATGATTACCATAGAAAAGATCCACATATCGCCTGTTAAGTCATTAGGTCTTATTAACCGTGATAAAGTTTACGTATCTAAAACAGGCATCCCCGAAGACAGGAGATTCTTTCTATTAGACGACGCCAACAAATTAGTTACTCAACGACAGATTGGTAAACTGACTCAAATATTATCCGATTATTGTCCCAATTCGGGAAAGCTATCACTCCAATTTCCAGACGGTTCAACTCTAGAGGATACTATTGTCTCGAAAGATACAGTCAAAGTGATAATGTGGGGACGTAGAGTTACCGGTGACATCTTAGAAGGCTCATGGAGCAATAAACTATCAAATTATTGCGGGCGATCACTACGAATTGTGCGAACTCATAAACCAGGAGCTACCTATGATGAATTCCCCATAGCGATTATGTCTAAATCCACAATCGAACACATCTCTAACCTCACATCAAATAAGAAAGTCTTCGAAAGTGAGAGATTTAGACCTACTTTCGTATTATCTGGATGTAATGCCTATCAGGAAGATGAATGGATTGGACAGAAAATTAGAATTGGTGATCAACTAAAGGTCAAGGTGGTCTCTAGAGATCCTAGGTGTGTAATAACAACATTAAACCCAATGACTGGCGAACGAGACTTCGACATGATAAGACTCATCTTGAACGACAGGCCGAATCTAAATGCAGCCTATCTTGGAATTTATGGTATCGTAGACCAGGCTGGAACAGTGGCGACAAATGACAAGGTATCAATTTCATGATTGTTACGTTTCCTGGTTTTCGCCTGTTCTTTGAACAGGTTGACCGTATCATAAACTTTTTTGAGAAACTCTTGTTTTATAACTCATATTCGTATTTTAACCGTTAACCTTACTTTAAACATCAATGCGAGACAGGTATCGCTTACAAATCAATCCATTCCACGAGTTCCTGGTCATATTGATTTCACCGCCTTAACGGAGAATATCACATATAAACATTTCCTACTCACGATTGATTTGCCGCAAAACTCCGTCAGCAGACATATGACTTTAATCTAATCTCTCACCTCTAGGTACGCGTTCCAATAAATCCGAAATAGCTTTCTCGACAGACAGGCCGCGAAACATGATGTCATATGCGGTGTTTGCTATTGGCATATCTACGCACAAATTGTCAGCAAGACGAGTAGCTGCTAAAGTTGTGTCGACTCCCTCCGCCACGTTATCCATTTTTTCAGTTATTTCAGCCAGATTCATCCCTCTTGAAAGTTGAACGCCAACAAAGTGGTTTCGGCTTGAAGTACTGGAACAAGTAGCTATGAGATCACCCATGCCAGATAGCCCTGCCAGCGTCAAAGGATTCGCTCCGGAGGCGACTGCCAACCGGGATATCTCTGCAAGGCCTCTAGTTATGAAAGCTGCTTTAGCATTATTCCCAAATCCCAATCCATCGCATACCCCAGATCCTAAAGCAATTATATTCTTCAATGCCCCTCCTAGTTCAACACCAACAACATCATCAGTAGTGTAAACGCGGAAGTTATTGGAATTCATGATGGACTGTGCCAGAACAGCCATATCATTACATGGGGAAGCTATTACGGCTGACGAAGGTTTGTTTTGAATTATTTCACTTGCTAGATTGGGGCCGGATAAGACACAAACGCATTTCAGGCCTAGTTCCTCCTTCAAAATCTCAGTCATCCGTTTAGAAGTTCCAACTTCCAGTCCTTTAGTCGCGCTAACTATCGGACTGTGCGGATTAGCAAATGACGCTATCGCCTGTATATTTTTTCTGAAAGACCTAGATGGGACTGCGATTAAGGTTATATCGACACCAGCAATAACGTCTTCTGGGGAATATGTCACAGTCAGGTTGTTAGGAAATTTTACACCAGGAATGAAGCGGGCGTTCTCTCTCTTCTGGTCTAGAACGTATGCCTCTTTCTCATCACGCGCCAACAATAACACTGCTACATTACTTCGTGCTAATGTAATAGCCAAGGTTGTACCCCAGGTTGTTGTACCTATTATACCAACTTTGGCCATAGTAACCTTAATGCACCTTCTGAAAAACCTCTCATTATATTGGATCGGCGGGTCGTCCTAATTTGCGTTCCGTACCTTTTATCAGTCTTTTGATATTGTCGATATGTTTTATAACCACAAGAGGACCACCAACTATTCCATACAGGATATATTCTGAAGGAACATTTCCGAATATTGCCAGGATGATAAGAGTGACACATCCTAAACAACAGGCTACCAGTGACCCAATAGAAACATACCTTGTCATCCAAACCAAGAAGAGTCCGACGACAGTAGCTACCACACCTGCTATAGGAGACAGGATAATTAGCGCGCCCCATCCAGGTGCTGTCCCTCGTCCTCCACCAAATTTTATGAAGACAGACCAACAATGTCCAATTAGTGTAAAAACCGCAGTTGCTGCCTCCACACCCGGCGAATCCAGAATAATCCTCGCAATTACTACAGCTGTAATTGCTTTAGCCATATCCAAAAATAATACTAGACTGGCTGCAGGGAGTCCGGCTGTGCGTAGAACATTCGTCATACCAGTCTTGCCACTCCCGTAAGTTCGTACATCGACTCGTCTGAAAATCCAGCCGATGATTAATCCAGTGGGTATGGAACCCATTAGATAACCCACCAGAATCATGAACAGGTAATCGATCATCTTTCGCCTCTACCTTTGAATCTCATTCTAAGAGGACTTCCCTTGAATTCATATACAGCCCTTAAGGAGTTCTCTAGGTACCGTTTGTATGAGAAGTGTACCATGTCTGACCGATTGACGTAGAAAGTAAAACTCGGCGGGCCAGTATGATCCTGAACTACACTATATATTTTAAGAGATTTTTTTCCGGTAAGAGACGGTGGATGTTCGGAGATAGCATTCATGACAGTTCTTCGAAGATCATATCTTGGAAGTCCTTTGGTCCATTCTTCGTAAACACATTTAGCAGTATTTAAGACATCGGATACACCCGTCTTATTCAAAGCCGACGTAAAACATACCGGCGAATAGTCAATGAATTTAAATCGTTGACGAATTTTTGCCAAAGCATCCTCTTTATTTAAACCCAACTCAGATGCAAGATCCCATTTATTGACTACTATTACGATTCCCTTAAAAGCATTTAAAACGAACTGGGCTATGTGGGTATCTTGGCTTGTGGCAAGCTGCGGGGCCTCCAGAATTAGAATAGCAACATCGGCCCTGTCAATAGCCCTGATGGCCCTTAGTACACTGTAGCGTTCAACACCTGGTTCGATACTTCCACGACGACGTATTCCTGCAGTATCAATCAATAGCGTCGACACTCCGTTATGATATATCAATGTATCTAATGCATCCCGTGTAGTGCCAGGAATATTAGTGACAATAGATCTGCTATTGCCAGTAATTGAATTTACCAGCATCGATTTCCCAACATTAGTGCGCCCAACAATAGCCAGTCGCATATCAGCTTTTGGCTCTATGTATTCATTTCGAACATCTATGGATGAAACAACATTGGAAATTAAATCCTCTATTCCTAAATTATGATAAGCACTTATCGGTATAGGGTCACCCATTCCCAATTCGTAAAATTCCAGTGATGAATTCGTCCTTGTGTCATTATCTGCCTTGTTCGCCGCGAGAATAACACGCTTCCTCGTTCTCCGTAAGGATTGGGCCACGTCTCGATCTGCTGGAGTGGCTCCTACACTGCAATCTACCACCATGATTATAACATCAGCATCGTCTATAGCCGCATCAATTTGGGCTTTTACCTGCTTCCATAAGTCAGTCTCTGGAAACAATTCTAGACCACCAGTATCGACAAGTATGAACGAACGGCCTGCCCACTCAGTGTCTGCGGTAACACGATCTCTGGTGGTTCCAGCAACATCAGACACTATCGCACTGCGCCGTCCAATTAATCGATTAAATAATGTGGACTTACCTACATTAGGTCGCCCAACAATTGCTACAAGAGGTTTCAACTCTGATTGCATATAATATCAACTTCTCATCTTGATGGATTCACCTTAAACAACATAATACCCGTGCTTCGCACTGTATGTCTTCAGAAATGAAGACATACCTACAAATTCCTAATGCTCTCCAGGGAAACGAATAATGAAAGATTCAGCCCCGTTTATCAAAACCTTTCAAAGAGTTCCTTCAATATAGCATTCTGAGCATGTAAGCGATTCTCAGCCTGATAGAATACAACTGATTGCGGATGATCGAGCATTCCACTCGTTATTTCTTCGCCCCTATGAGCTGGCATATCATGCATAAATAAAAAATCTTTTTTCGCTCCTTCTACTAAGCTTTCGCTCACTCTATAACTAGAGAAGGTCTTTAGTCGTTGTTCTGTTTCGATCTCTTGCCCCATACTTATCCATACATCAGTATAAACGACATCAGCGTTGGCTACGGCGTCTTCAGCATTTTCTTCCCATAGGACTCGTGACCCCGTAGTTGAAGCTCTAGATAAGGCATCTTCCCAAACTACATCTGGTATGCGATACTCGGACGGAGAAGCAATTGTGAAATTAGCACCAACAGAAGCACAAGCTAAAGCCAGACTCCCTGCTATATTATTGCCATCTCCCACATAGGCAATATTCAGACCTTTAAGTCTGCCTTTGCGTTCTAATATAGTCAGCATATCGCCAATTGCTTGACATGGATGAGCCAAATCTGAAAGCGCATTAATGACCGGTATCGTCGTGCACTCCGCGAGAATCTCAAGATTGCGATGAGAAAACACTCTTGCTACAACACCATCCACTAGACGATCTAGTACACGAGCTGAGTCCTCAACAGGTTCCCTCTTGCCAAACGCTATATCTTGTTGACTTAAATAAATAGTATCTCCGCCTAGTTGGCGAATACCCACCTCGAAACTAACTCTTGTACGCAAAGAAGGTTTTTCAAAAATTAATGCTATTATCTTACCATCCAGCAGACGCTCTGTTATCCCTGCCTTAAGTATTAGTGCTTGTTGAATCAAATCTTCAACTTCATTAGGAAGTAGATCGGCTATGGTAAGAAAGTCTTTCCCTTCCATAGTTACTCCTTCATTAAAATATCGATTCCGTCAGCCTTATTTACGCGCAATATCCCGTTATTTCTGAAATGCTGTGTATTGATTTACAAAGGCGACGCCTATAAACAGGCTTAAACGGGGGATTCTCTTTTAAGGCATGATAATCATCCCATAGAACCATGTCAACACCCAAATTCCTGGAAGAGTATTATATTGTGTATATTTTAGTGGTACACTTCCGTATATAGATTCGCGAAAAGGAGTCTAAGATATGTCTATCAGCGATGAAACTATGAAAGCTATGATCAAAGATTACGATGGGTTCGAACTTTCTGACAAAGAACTACAATTAGTCAGACCTGACGTAGACAGCTATTTCTCCGCAATGGAGATTCTAAATGAGTTAGACCTTTCTATGGTTATGCCTTCTCGACTTTTACGTGTTCAAGAGGGAGATGTAGACTGATGGCGACATTCGATTTGCTCAAGTTACCTATTTCCGAAATGGCCTCCAAAATAAAGTCAAAGGAAGTCTCTCCTGTGGAACTGACGTCAGAAGCCTTGAGTTACGCAGAGAGCCAACAAGCTAATTTGAATTCCTTTATTTCGATTCTATACGATCAAGCATTGTTACAAGCCAGAAATGCTGAATCTGATATAATCCAAGGCAATTACAAAAGTCCACTCCATGGGATACCGATAGGAATAAAAGATAACATTGCCACCGCCGGTATTCGTACCACCTTGGGTTCTAAGGTTTTAAATGACCACATCCCTCAGTCTGATGCTCATGTCGTTACGCGATGTAAAGATGCCGGTGCCATTATTCTAGGTAAAGAAAATATGGAGGAATTCGCTATGGGGGCAGCCTCCAACAATCCACATTTTGGCGCTGTACATAACCCCTGGAATTTAGATCATACACCTGGAGGTTCAAGTGGCGGTGGTGCAGCCAACACAGCTTCATTAGTTACATTTGCTTCTCTCGGTACTGATTTCGGAGGATCCGTTCGAATGCCTGCTAGTTTCTGTGGTGTTGTGGGACTAAAACAAACATTTGGCCTTGTAAGCCAACGCGGCATGCTAGGCACCACATTTAATGGTGACCATATAGGTCCATTAGTCCGTACTGTCCGTGACTGTGCCATATTACTTCAAGTCATGGCCGGATATGACGCTTTAGATCCGAGTACAGTACCAGTGCCTATACCTGATTATATAGCTAATTTAGATAGTCCTTTAAATGGTATAACAATCGGTATACCTTCCAATTATTATTTCGAAGTCATCGATACTGAAATACAGGATAATGTTTTAAATGCTATTAAAAAGTTTGAAGACTTTGGAGTAAAACTGAAGAACATCAGCCTGCCCAACATGAAATATGCGGCGGCTATCCGTGCAGCTGCCCTAGCAGATAGTCTAGTACTTCACGAACAGTACATAAGATCAAATCGACGTGACTACTCCGACGACAGTCTTTATCGCGCTTTAGCTGGACAATTTATACTGGGTCGTGACTACGCCAAAGCTTTGAAAGTACAGCG
>Ga0310121_10001171_pt1 | contig 27493 bp, 30 predicted proteins | sample CB27_Tmax_986_MG_FD_203504 | JGI IMG/M metagenome (GOLD analysis project Ga0310121, IMG submission 203504) | Marine microbial communities from Western Arctic Ocean, Canada - CB27_Tmax_986 | ecosystem: Environmental > Aquatic > Marine > Oceanic | place: Canada: Western Arctic Ocean | collected... | reverse complement strand
AAAAATGGGCAGACACAGACTTTGCAAGGAAAAGTTAGGACAAATGGGGTGACCTTGATTGCCTACGTGTCAAAGCAAAAAAGAATCCAGCCAATTCTGGGGGTTCAGTTTCAAACGCTGGAGGATCGGCGGCAAGTCCGCTGGGATCACTCCCCGCTTTCCGCTACGAATCATCCGGCCCACGATGTCCAGTAGCGACAAATACTGGTCGCACGTCATGGGCAGAAAACCCATATTGGAAATCTGTAGTGTCTTGCCGGTTTTGTTCTCATTTTCTCGTGGTGCTCGGTGGCATCGTTGTCGGTGTGATAATCGGTACCCCATCCTAATTCGGCAACGGGTGTTTAGCATTTACATGTCCATAGCATTGGACGGCGTAACCGATATACCAACGTACTTCTTTTAGCCCTTTGTTCGTCATTAGGCTTTTTGAAATCGGCGAGGCCCCAAAACCCATATTGTTATACTGACATGATTTACGAGGAGAGGGCAAACATGATTTACGAGGAGAGGGCAAATGATGTGTGGGCGCAAAAATCCATAAAAGCAAGTGGCCGAAGAGGGGCTCGAACCCTCACACCGATTACTCGATACGGGATTTTAAGTCCCGTGCGTCTGCCAATTCCGCCATCCGGCCAAGGCTCCCTATCAACCTAGTGCAGTTCCGGCCCGTGCAGGTTCAGCCAACGTGTGCCGTCCAGCTTCGAGCCATCTTGCCAAGGGACCTCATTAAGCTTCAATACTATCCTGCCGGCGTCTCAGATTGTCCAGATGGGGCCGCGGAGTGAGTGACGGCGCCGCTACATCGTTTAGAATGGAGCGGAAGCGATGAGGGCAGGAAGCGCACGGCCCTCGAGAAGTTGTTTGGAGGTCGCCCACTAGAGCGTTGTCGAGGTCAGCGTAGCTTAGCAACCCGACGCCTTGTTTTCGAAGTTGCGATATTTATCGTAATACGCTGCGTTAGCGAGTATTTTCGACGATGAAATTGTCCTCGCTAACGCTTCGGGTTGCGTTTCGTCGGGGTTGAAGCCACTAGCGCAACTTCGGCGCGTGATAGCGAGTTAAAACGGGCGTTTCTTTTCGCGTTCGTGTCGGATCACCCTATACTGACACTCGGTTAGCTCTCAAAATCTTTAATAGTGCTTCCGGAGGGAGTCCTGGAGCCGTCTTTTCGAGCATCAGCTGCGAAATCAACTGACGGAGCCGTGTGTTTTCCACTTCCAATTCCCGCATGCGCCGGCCGTGCGTCGATCTTGATGCGGTTTGCTCGGCCTGCCAGCGATTAAAAGTTTGCTCACTGATTCCCAACGTCTGGAAGATTTGTCCCACGGTATCGCCGGCCAACAACATTCGCTTGGCGTGTGCCCGCATTTGGCCCTCGTCGGCTTGCGGTGTCGGCTGTGCAGTGCTTGCCTGGGAATGTTGAACGGGCGGCGCTGGAACTGAGAGTTGTGGTGCGGACTTGTTGTGCGATGGATTCAACCGGCTGGCCAATCGTGGCGTGCGCCGAAGTAGATCCAGATGGCGATCGGGCACCAACGTCTCCTCGTACTGCTTTACGTTATCACCGTCGGCCAGTTTTCCAATACGATCGTTCGAGTGACCGGATGGGCTGGCCGGATTTCGATTTCTTGCCATCGTGCTGTCGTTCTTGGCAACTCGATTCGACTTGGTGGCGGAGGCGTTGCTCGCCGGAGTAAGTGATTGAGACAAGTCCTTGCCGCCCTCTGCGTCGTAATGACTTGTCCGATCGCTGATCCCGGCGGTGGGAGATACCGACTCACCGTCGGCCTTTTCCTCGTGGGCGACCGTTGTCGCCGGGTACGAGGCCAAACCGTTGGCGGAATCCGCCTGTCGCACGGTACGCTGAATGCTCGCCGTTGCGTCAAACCGTGATCGATTCGTTTCGTCGGCTACGAAAGCGTTGCGTTGTGCGTGGGACTGACCCGGGTGGATGTCTGCATCCAGATCGGATTGAGTGTTGGTCCAGTTGCTCTCAACGGCAGCACACTCGCCTGCACCGTCTTGACCATGTCCGAGCGGTCCGCGTCCGCCATTGCCGATTGCCGCGCAGGGTCCGCAATTGGAACCGCGACCATGATGAGCCCGGCCGGCGTACAACATTCGGTAAAGCTCAGGATCAAGCTCCTGCAGATTCGTGATTGAAGTATCTGTCACCGGCGGGGCTCGGGTAGAACTGCTTAACTTCGGTCCGGTTAGTCGTAAGCGGAGCCAGTTCAGACCGCTCGGGTCTGAAAATACTGGTCGATGGCGTGTGGTACTCGTACGCATCGCTGGAAATATCATCGTCTGCCGTACAGGCGACGGATCCGATCGCCGTGATGACCGTTGCCTACAGGCTTGAAAATACATGGCCAAAGACTATTCGCGTTCGCTGCATGGTATTAACCACTTGGGCTGAAGTTTCCTAATCCACCGCATCCATCTTGACGCGGCTCAAAATCATCCAGTCAGTGTCGCCCTCCTGGATCGGTCCAGCCAACGACGAACAACGTGATGCCGATCGTCCATCAACTAGTCGAGCCAACCGCCGTAGGCATTACTCGTCTTACACCGGAAATATCGGAAGATATTCGGAGAACTATAATCCGGTTTGAAGGGTTCGAAGCAAATAGATTGGTTGCTTCGCCGCAGATTGGGATTGACAAGATTTTCCCGAAGGACCGTCTACATCCGGATCCTACGAATGACCGTTAGGTTCGCTACGGAATTGACGGTAGGACCCCTACAATCAGCAGGGGAACAACTGCATAATCCGCACTTCCAGAGAAGTGCGAAATGACTTGAAAATCGGCAGGCGAGGCAATATTCGGATATGTCAGATTCGGCAAGGGCTGTGGAAATTATGGGTTGGCACGGTTTTTTCGGCACCCGGGGTTCGTTTATGCTGGATTTTGTCGTGTTGGCCATGCTGATCGTGCTTCCTGTGATGGCGATCAGCATTGCTGCGGTAAGATACCGTCGGCGGTACCAATTGCATAAATGGCTCCAGACGTTGCTGGGAATCGCGTTACTGGCCACGGTGATTGGATTTGAAATCGAAATAAGGACCTTTGATTGGACGATGCGGGCACGTCCTTCGCCGTTCTGGATGGAGGGACGCTGGAACGATTGGGTGGACTTCAGCTTGGGAATCCACCTTCTGTTTGCCATTCCCACACCGCTGTTGTGGACCTACGTGATTTTGGCAGCCTGGCGTCGTTTTCCCAGCCCGCCGGCGCCCTCTGTCTACAGTCGGCAGCATCGGTGTTGGGCGCGCCTGGCGGCTCTGATGATGACGGGGACTGCCGTTACCGGATGCGTCTTTTACTGGTTTGCGTTTGTGGCCACGTGATTGCCGCTTTCGAGAAATGCGCGCTTAGCCCCGGCGGCTGAGTGAAATCAAATTCACAGCGTTGAGAATGGCGCGTATGGTGGCTTCGACCGTGTCCGTGGAAACTCCGCGACCGCGAAAGGTTTGGCCATTATGTTCGACGTCGACCGAGACCTCTCCCAGCGCGTCGTGGCCGAGCGTCGCACTTCGCACCTGATAGTCATGGCAGCTCAGTTTCATCCCAGTCAGCTTTTCGGTGGCCAAAAAAGCTGCATCGACTGGCCCATCACCGGCAGTAAGCTCTGCGGTTGATTCCTGATCGCCGTGACGTATTGTCAGACGCACGCGCGGTTCGATCCCGGTACCGCTGGTAACTTCGAACGAGACCAACTCCCATTCTGGTTCGTCAACATGGTGGATTTGCTGTTTGATCAGCGCGGCGATGTCACCGTCGTAGACTTCTTTTTTCTTGTCAGCCAACACCTTGAATTGCTCGAACATGTTTTGCAATTGCTCGGCCGTAAGATGGAATCCGAGTGCCTTCGCGCGATCGTCCAGTGCCGCTCGGCCGCTATGTTTGCCCAGCACCAAATCGGTTTTGGCGAAACCGACATCTTCGGGCCGCATGATCTCATACGTCGTGCGTTCTTTGAGCATGCCATCCTGATGGATGCCAGCCTCGTGGGCAAAGGCGTTGCGTCCTACGATCGCTTTGTTCCGCTGGACTTGTATGCCCGTGATCCCCGACACCAGGCGGCTGGTCGGTACCAATTTCGTCGTGTCAATATTGGTTTCGAATCCGTAGAAATCATGGCGCGTGCGCAGCGCCATCACGACCTCTTCAAGACTGCAGTTTCCCGCGCGTTCACCGATACCGTTAATGGTGCATTCGATCTGCCCGGCTCCACTTTCCACGGCGGCCAGGCTGTTGGCGACGGCTAATCCAAGGTCGTTGTGACAGTGGACACTGATCACCGCCTTGTCGATGTTGGGGACACGATCGACAAGGTTATTGATAACCGCTCCAAAATGCCGAGGTGTGGCGTAGCCCACCGTGTCGGGTATGTTGACCGTCGTCGCGCCAGCGGCGATGGCGGCTTCGACCACCTCGCACAAAAAGTCAACTTCGGTCCGCGCAGCATCTTCAGGAGAGAACTCAACGTCGTCGCAATAGCCGACCGCGCGGCGAACCGCTTCCACAGCCCGCTTAATGATTTCTTCGCGACTCATCTTCAGTTTGAACTCGCGATGAATGGCGCTGGTGGCAAGAAAGACATGGATCCGCGGATGGTGGGCTGTTTTCAACGCTTCCCAGGCACGGTCGATATCCTGATCCCGGCAGCGCGCCAGCCCACAAATCGTGGCGCCTTGGATTTGCGTGGCCACTTCGCGAACCGCCGCGAAATCGCCAGGAGATGAAATCGGAAATCCAGCCTCAATGATGTCGACGCCGAGATTGACCAGCGCATGGGCGATCTTCATCTTCTCGTCGAGGTTCATGCTCGCGCCGGGTGACTGCTCTCCGTCGCGAAGCGTCGTGTCAAATATGCGAATGTTGCGTGATTCAGTCATAGTCTTCTTTCTATCCAGGCCTCTTTAGGATCGCGAAAAGAATAACTGTCGCATCTTCCCGTCCCCTCACCCTACCCTCTCCCAAGGGGAGAGGGGACAGAGGAACAGTTATTGTTTTCGCGATCCTTCGCGGTCAAGGTAGTCACTGGAATGGGTCGACAAAAAAACCCCAAAGCCGCCGGGTTGGCTTCGGGGTCGGTTGCTTGGCAAGTTGCAATTCGTGGAAAAAAACCCTACGGCCTACCTTCGGTAAGCAAAAGCAAAGCTAGTAGTAGAAGGTTTTGGCGATTCATGGGTGACGGTTCTCGGTTCTACAGATGGCTAGTTCTGGCGTCTATTAGCTATCAGGACTTTAGTGCGCATCTTTCGATCGGTCAAGTTCGGGACTTGTGGAACGGCTCTGACGGTTCCCGTTGATCGACGTCTTTGCCACGGCTGAGGCATCCGTTGCGCCCAGGTCGGTCGGTCAGGGTGCTATCAAGCATGCGTTTCTCGTCTTTGTCAGGCGTCTATTGAGCGGATTAATTGAATTCCTTACGATCCTGCCGTCAGCGGCTCCCGGCAAAGAGCAAAGATGCGGGCACGGAGGGTAACGGACCTGACTCGATTTGAATGGCCAAGGTTCGCGCCGCTGCCGGTCCCCTCTGAGGTGCGACAACGTCTGGTAACGCCCGATCGAAGAGAGAAATTGAGAACCGAGAACCGAGAACCGTTTATCCAGGAGTTTATCGACCGTGTTCGACATCGAAATTCAACGATGTACGCGTCGTTGTGCGGCCACCGGTCAGGAACTTTCCGCAGGCGAGGAGTTTTACTCGGTGCTCGTGCCCGACGGTAAGGAGATTCAGCGGCAGGATTACTCGATTACGGCTTGGGGTGAGCCGCCAGATAACGCGATCGCCTGCTGGAAATCACGCATGCCGGACCCTGCGGAAAACCGCTTGAACTGGGCACCGAACGACGTGATCCGACACTATTTTGAAGAGCTGGGAAAAAATGGCGACCCGCAACATCAGGACACACGTTACGTGCTGACGTTACTTATGATTCGCCGCCGCATAGTGCGATTAGAGGAAGTGGATCGCCAGCACAAGGATCGACAGAAATTAGTCGTTTACTGCCCCAAGAATGAGACAGAATACCAGGTGCCTGTCATGGAACCGACGCCGGAACGAATTGTCGAGATTCAGGATGAGTTAGCCAAGCTGCTATTTTCGGAAACGGCTTGAAAAGGGTTCTCGGTTCTCCGTTCTCGGTTTTTTGCGGGATGCAGAATGCAGGATGTGGGTTGCGCGTTAAGCGTTGCGGAGAACTGAGAACCGAATAAGGAAGTTCGCTTGGAATCTGTTCGTCTTTATCGCTCACCGAGCATCCTAGTTGTGCTGGTCTTCTGCCTGAGTGGTGCCAGCTGCCCGCGTCAGTTTCGAGCCCCTTCGACGGTCACGGCTCCGGTTGTGTTGTTTGGCGAGCCAAGCTTAGAGCAGGTGATTGAAGTTATTAACGGCAATACGGAGCGCATCAGACAGCTGCAAACCACGGATGCGACGTTGGCCGCCGCCGGTGTGCCGGCTCTGAAAGCCAGCCTGGCTTTGGAGCGGCCAAGGCGCCTGAGGATTCAAGCTGGCTCTGGATTGACCGGTACCGAATTGGATTTGGGGAGCAATGACCATGTCTTTTGGTTGTGGACCAAACGAAACGACCCGCCAGCGGTCTACTATGCCTACCACCATCAGTATTCACCCACGGCGATGGGCGACATTCTACCTATTCCACCGCATTGGTTGATCGAATCGCTGGGACTGATTGAATTGGATCCGGCGGCCCATTATCAAGGGCCAACGCGGCTGGGCAACGGCCAACTGGAATTACGTTACACCGTCGGCGTGGACCAGGGTGGATTGACCAAAGTGTTGGTGCTGGACGACCAACGTGGCCACGTATTGAGACAACAAGTTTATGACCAGCAGGGCCGATTGATCGCCTCCGCGACTGCCTCGGCGTTTCAGTTTGACCCGGTCAACCTTGCCTCATTACCGCGACGCGTGGAGATTCAGCTACCCCCGGCTCAAATGAGTTTCACCCTCCAAGTGGAACATTTCGTGATCAACCAACTCTATGCTGATCCAGCCCAGTTATGGGCGATGCCGAGATTCGAGCGTGCACCGCCCGTCAATCTTGCTGAACCACAGGTGGCACCCTATCAGGTGGGTGTGACGCAACCGGTCGTGCGCCAGCAGTCTCGATTGCGAGGGACTGCCTGGCGTAGGCTCATTGGTGACTTTTGGCGACAGTGATAGATGCGCTGACGATCGGAATGTAGCCACTGATGTCATCCGATGATCGGCGATCAGGTGTCAGGTGTTTCAATACGCCCTTCGCTCCACGAGACTTCAAGTCGCGTCCGCCTCGGCTCGTCGCAGTTTTTCACGAGCCCGGCTGAGTGTCGGGCCGATGCTGTTTTCAGGCATGCCGACCTCCGAGCTGATCTCGTGGTAGGTCTTACCCTCCAGATGATACATCCTCACCACTTCGGCTTCGTGGTCGTTGAGGCCGTTCAGCAGCTGGGCGACTTCGTCTCGATTGCTCAGCCGCTGCTCGACGTTAGCGTTTTCGCCCGCCATGTTCGAGACATCCGCCAGCGACGATGTGGGTTTTCGCTTCATCAATTCACGGACGATCACGCGCCTGGCAATCACGGTGAGGTAGGTGGCCAAACTACTGGCTCCGCGAAAGCGGCGTAGGACGGCAAAGTCGTCCTGAAGAAATGTCAGAAACACCTCGGCGGTGAGGTCCTCCCGATCTTCCTCGGCCAATTGGATGGATCTGGTGGCCGCGGTGTGATTGACGACGTGGACCACCAGGCCGAGGAATCGGTCTACGAAATCCTCCCAAGCACCATTTTGCCCTGAGAGGCAGCTGTCCAATAGTTTGCGGTCGATTGCAGACAGAGCCACCGCGATTCACCTCGATTAGGGGCGAACGAATCCGAAATCGGATCGTTAAACAAGAAAAGCCGAATTAATCCCCCAAAATTCGATTGTAGAATGACCAGGAGGCCAAATCAAGCCGAACAGAACCACCTATTTTCAGCCGCTTGACAGCCAAATTCGTCACAACTACATTTCCTTTACATGGTAGTCCGAACGTCAACTCGTTCCTTGACAACGACTTGGAGCATCCGCCTGGCCTCAAAAGCGGAATATTCGTCTAAGAGCGAGCTGGGCTGCTTATATTTACCAATTAGCCGAAATTGACCGATAATTACGCGGAGTTCGATCCACCTGGCATTCCGATGCCGATCATTGGCCTAGAGGTGCGAAGGAGACGTTAAGCGATGACTCATATAGTTTGCCAACCCTGTTTCGGCTGTAAATACACCGACTGTGTCGTGGTCTGCCCGGTCGAATGTTTTTACGAAGGCGACAAGATGCTTTACATTCATCCGGATGAATGCATCGACTGCGAAGCGTGCGTACCGGAATGCCCCGTCGAGGCGATCTTTCATGAAGACAACCTCCCCGAGGGCCAGGAAGGCTTCATTGAATTAAATGCCGAGATGTCTCTCACCACTCCGGTCATAACTGAAAAGAAAGAACCTTTGGTTGACAGTTAGTGTTCGGCGGCACGTTCTCAAGGTCGCACTCCAAAGCGCCAGCCGCCAGCTGGTGATTTATTCGAAATTTAGCCAGCGGCTGATTCCATACTGCGGACGAACGTCTTCCAGCTTTCATACTTGGGATTTTGCAGCTTGCGGACCAGCAGCGGATTGAATCGCGGCTTTTTCGGTTGTTTCAGCAGCGTCATATGGGCTTCTTTGGGAGTGCGGCCCCCTTTTCGGGTATTGCAGAACAGGCAGCAGCAAACGATGTTTTCCCAAGTCGTTAGTCCACCACGGCTGCGCGGCACCACGTGATCGAGACTCAACTGGGTCATCGGTGCATGCCGGCCGCAATACTGACATTGATGCTGGTCTCGAGCGAACAAATTGCGACGATTGAAGCGTAAAGAATGTTTCGGTACGCGGTCATATTGCAAAAGTCGAACGACTCTCGGGACCTGTAGCTGGAAGCTGACCGAACGTATCCAATCATCCGACTCGTGACGTTGGTCATAATTCAATTCGCTTACCAGCTGCCAGGTTTCAAAGTCGTAGTTGGCGTATTGGCCGTCTTCCATATGGATGACCTCCGCCAATTCCCGGTACAGCAGGCAAACGGCCCGACGAACGTTGATCACGTGGACCGCCATATACATGCGATTCAAGACTAACACGCTAGTGGAAAAGAGGTGATGAGGTTCGGCGGTCACCATAGATACACTCCTCAACCGCAAGTCGCCGCCGGCAGCCTAATGGCTCCAATCGAGCACCGGCGTCATCGCCCGCAGCAGTGGACACGACGCTTGTCAAAGTCACCAATGAACTGGTGCCAATGAGCTGCTACAAATTAGCTGGCGCACGTCACGGTTGTTTTCTTAGGAGCGATGGTGAATTGACCGAAACAGGCCATCCGCTGTTAAAACAGGCAAGCCGACGCTCCCACCGTTTAGTGTAATCCGAATTATCGTTAGGTACCAGCGGCTTTTTGAGGGCCTCCCACCAGCGAAAATAGAATCTTCATGTCCGGCGTGGCCAATCGGGCCAAACCGGAGTGTCTCACATCCTGAGACTGATAGCACTGCAAAAAGTTCACACTGACCCTTGCCCGCCGGCTTGTCGGCGCATTAGGATGGGCCTAATGATTCCACGTGGTTGATCAATGTGCTTGTTTGTTGACGGAGCGTAAACCTGAACGCGGCACGTCGGACAAAGTGAGGAAATACGGTGATTCATTATTCCTGTGATCGTTGTAAGCGTTCGATTGATTCGTTCAATGAGTTGCGCTATGTGGTACGGATGGAAGTCAGCGCCTGCATGGCGGATGTCGAGGCCTGCCAGGATGAGGCCGAACGCGATCACTTGTTGGAAATTCACGAAATCCTTGAGCGGGCTGAAGACGCGGCTGATGAGCTCATCAGTGAAGACGTGTATCGTCGTCAGCGATTTGATCTTTGCCCTGAGTGCTATCGACGGTTCCTGAAACGTCCGTTGGGCGAATCCACCATCGAATTCGACTTCAGCGAAAACTAACTTGTTAATTGAAGCGATGAAGATTGCTGTAATTCCCGGTGACGGCACTGGTCCCGAAGTAACCGCCGAAGCGCTTAAGGTGCTGGCTGCCGTAGCCAAGCTTGAGGGGTTTGATTATTCCACTCAGGAATTTGACTTTGGCGGCGAACGTTATTTGAAGACGGGTGAGGTCCTGCCCGATGGGGCCGTTGCCGAACTACAGAACTTTGATGCGATGTACCTGGGGGCAGTGGGGCATCCGGACGTGCCACCGGGGGTTTTGGAAAAGGGATTGCTGCTGAAGCTGCGGTTTGAATTGGACCAGTACATCAACCTGCGACCAGTCAAGCTCTATCCGGGCGTCGAAACGCCGCTGGCAGGCAAGGGCCCCGACGATATCGACTTTGTCGTGGTTCGCGAGAATACCGAAGATCTGTACTGTGGCATCGGCGGTTTCATGAAGAAGCACACAGCCGATGAAGTTGCCACCCAGACAGCGATCTATTCACGAAAAGGCTGTGAGCGTTGTTTGCGGTGGGCCTTTGATTTCACCCAGCGCCGTAACAATCCCAAAGGAAAAATGCTGACGCTGGTTGCCAAAACGAACGTCCTCACCTTCGGTCACGACCTCTGGTGGCGGACGTTCCAGGATGTCGCCAGGGACTATCCTGATGTTAAAGCAGACTACAACCATGTCGATGCTTGTTGCATGTGGATGGTTAAGAACCCCGAATACTACGACGTGATCGTGACGACCAACATGTTCGGTGACATCATCACCGACCTGGGAGCGATGATCCAAGGAGGCATGGGCGTTGCCGCTGGCGGCAACATCAATCCGGATCCTGGCGGAACGAGTATGTTTGAGCCTATGGGTGGTAGCGCGCCGAAATATACCGGCCAGCGTGTCATCAATCCCATTGCCGCCATCGCAGCCGTGCAGATGCTTCTCGAGCAGACGAGCCAAAAGGCCGCCGGTGCGCGCGTCTCGAAGGCCATTCAAGAGGTGACTGGCACCAAAATGAAAAGCCAATCCGCTGGAAAAATGGGATATTCGACCAGCGAGATCGGGGATTTGGTTGTCAAAGCGCTCGGTTGACAATCGGTGTCAACGTCAAAAATCCTCGCCGGCGTGGCGGGTTGCCATTAATAGCGCAACTTCAAAATGCGCATCCCGGGCCACTTCGTCATTCGAACTTCAAACCCCTTCCGCCATTGCGCCGCTATCCGAAGAATTTTTGCGCACCGTCCACTGGCTCGGGGAGGCTGGCTTGGCCACGCGGTGACGCCCATCGTTTCGAGCTGTTGAGCTTGAAGGAGTAGCCGACAACCGCGCCAGCTGTGTACGCGCCGTTCGGTAAGCTTTGGCAGCAGTGCCGATTTCAGAGGGCAGGTAAGGCTCGAAGTAGTTGGCTTCGCCCGCCAGTTGGTCGGCATGATCCACCACGCGAGCCAACCAGTCGTCCGGGATTTTGGGGTCGACTAGATTCAATTCGTGCGCGACCGTTGGCATGCTGCGGCGGCGGATTTCGCGATATCGGTTGTTGGCTTGATCAAATAGTTCACGTTCGGCATCGGCCATTCTATTGGCCGCTTGTTTGGCTTGCTTGTCGCCAGCCAAATAGAGCGGAACCAGAAACGATCCGGTTCCACAGATCCGAATTTTGGTTTCCAGGTTGGCAAAGCCCCCTTTGGTGCAACCCGTCGACTGGCAAATCACCCGCAAGGTTGCCGCACGCCAGTTTCTAGGGACTCGCAGCATGAGGACAAAGTCCTTGGAACCCTCCAACGACGTTTGCTTGGACGGCCGCAACTTGACATAGGCCCCGCTGCCACGGCTGGTCGTACCAGCTGCCGCTACCATCTCCTTGGGCGGAAGCATCTCGTATTTGACCGAGGATTTCGCCCGCGTGCCGGTGGAACTGGAAAGGGAACCCTGCACGGCCTGAGGAGGCCCGGCCCCCAAGCTGCCACCCAACTCCTGGTGTTTCTCCTGTCCGTTTTCAACATGGATGTGCCCAACCACGTCACTGGCCATCGTCGTCTTGGGCAAGTAGTCGACAATTCGGCCAGTTCCAGCGGGGACCTCGAATCGATAGAAGAACTCCGTCACGTCTTCTTGCCGCCCCCGCTGCATCAATGCGGAAATTTGCAGCCGTGTTTCAATCAGCCGTTCATCGGGATTGAGCTGTTGGAATGTCTCATCCGTAATGTCCAGCGCGACCGATGTCGGGACAACATCGAATTGCACATGCGGCGAATCCGCCACCGATGTCGGTGTTGAAACCAAAGAAGAAACGGCAATGAACGTCGCGCAAACCCAAGTCGGCAACTGATGGGACATTTGCCAGGCCTCCGATGCTGTTAGAATCCGTCAAACAAGAAATGGCTGTCGTAGGGTGCTTTATGAAAAGTTACGACATTCTTCATCAAATGGTTCGCCGATGATGCTGGCCGGTCAAGTGGTTGGGTGCTCGGAAAAACCCAACTTGTTTTCTAGCGAGACGGCGATGATCGTCAGGATCGTTAAACTTCAGCCCTCGCCCTCTCGACGGAATTGAGCGGTATGGCTGTCAGGCGCCGTTCAGCTCGCCACGACGGCCTCGACCTCCGCGAAGGTGTGAATCTCCGGGTGAGGATGACCCGCTTCGACAGGTGCATTGCCGGGACGAATGCTGAGGGCGGTGGCCATGCCAGCATCGACAGCTGCGTCCAGCTCGGCAATCACGTCGCTGATGAAAAGAATCTCCGGAGCTGGACAACCAAAATCCTCCGCGATCTTGCCATAGCTGGTGGACTCTTTCTTAGGACCGGTCGTCGTGTCGTAGTGACTGGAGAATAGATTCAGCACGTCCCCACCTTCGGTATGACCAAAAAAGAGCTGCTGGGCGGCAACGCTACCGGATGAATAGATGCGGACGTCCATACCCAGGTCGTTCCAGCGCCGTAGGGCCGGCACGACATCTTCGTATACGTGGGCGACCAATTGACCGGATTCGAAGCCGGCCTTCCAAACCAATCCCTGTAGCATTTTCAGGCCGGTTGTCTTTTTATCGGTGTCCATCAACCAAAGGACTTCTTCACGTAGCTTGGTTTGTTCGTCGGAAACCGAGTCAACCGACCCGCAAAATTCAACGAAGTCGTTTCTGCTCGCGTCGACGGCCATCGTGTCTCGCACCTCGGCGAGACGGGGACTTTGCCAGTTCTGGCGGAGAAACGACTCTAAATGTTCCCGCACGTAGGGAAACATCGTCTCATAGACAAAGCTGATCGAAGACGTGGTGCCTTCGATATCCAGAAGTATGCCGTGACCGGAAAACTGCATGGCTAGAGAGGATGGGTTATGTCCGTCAAACCTTGACGACCGGGTCCAAATCGTCGGCTGGAGGCAGATAATCGGGGCCCCAGCAGACCGGCGCGTAGTTTTCGTGCACTCCATCTTCGATGTAACTCGGCGTCCAACCTGACATCTCTTCGAACAATCGAATACAGCGGATAGTTCGATCGTCGCAGAGATCAAACCAATGTTGCGTGCCTTCCGGGACGTTGATGAGGTCTCCACTTTCCACTTGAATGGCAAACACAGGCCCATTTTCGGGATGAATGTGGAAAACGCCGCGGCCCTTGACTGTGAATCGCACTTCGTCTTCGCTGTGAGTGTGTTCCTTGTTGAACTTGTTTAACATCGCATCCAAACCCGGAGTTTCCGACGAAACGTTAATCACGTCAGCGGTCACAAATCCGCCTTGCTGCTTGAGCCGATCGATCTCGGGAGCATAGGCTGCGAGGATCTCGTCGTCGGTCGGATCTGCCGAGACGCGATTTTCGACCTCCCATTTCTCGTACCAAATACCAAATGGTTTGAGAAAATTTCGAATCTCGTCGAAATCGGTGATTTTTTTGTCTTCGTCCGGTATTGATAAGCAGGCCATATTCTTACTCCTTTTTGCTACGGACTTGTTCTAATTGATGGGCAGACTCAACTTTCGTCCCAACACTTCGAACAAAAATTCAAGTATTTCGATATGCCGCCGTGCCTCGGCCAAATCATGTCCCCAAGTATAAAGTCCGTGATTACGAATCAAAAATCCGTGGCGGATTGGATCTGTCGGATCTTCCAATCGCGCGCGGACTTTTTCGGCGAGCGCTGGTATGTCTTGGGTATTCTCGAATATCGCCATTCGCTGGGACGTTTCATGGGTGGCAATCCCGGCCAACCCTTTGAGCATCTCATAACCTTCGATCAAAACGTGGCCTTGCTCGAAGAAATAATCCGAAAGCAACGTGGCCCAGACCGAATGTGTGTGCAACACGGCACCGACGTCTGGATCGGCGGCCAGCACCACATGCAACATCGTTTCGGCTGAGGATTTTGGTTGGCCGGGAAAGGACGGTTGGCCTTGGTCGTCCACCAAGACGAAATCATCGCGTTGCAAATGTCCTTTGTCTTTGCCGCTGGCCGTGACGATCAACTGGATCGGATCCCGGCCCAACACGACGCTGTAGTTGCTGCTGGTTCCTACCGACCAACCGCGTTGCCAGAGCATGTGCCCTATTGCACGCAGCGCTTCGAGCGTTTCCGCCCAATTTTCGGGAAGCAACGTTGTGGGTGGCGAAACGGCGGCGGGAGACGATTCATTCATGGGGGACAATGTAGCACAATTCCCCCGACTTTTCGCGGGGGGTCAGCTGTGCATGCGGGCGAATTCGTCTCCCGCGGAGATGATTTCGGCCTCGGCCTGGGCCAGTTCGTCCAGCCGCCGCAGCACGTGCTCTTTAGAGGCATAATCCTTTGCCAAATACACATAGGTGGAATGGTGACGAGCCTCGGATTCAAAGAGGCTGCCGTAAAAGTTTGCCAAATCGGGTTCCTTGACGTGGTCGCGGAGCCGTGAGAATCGTTCGCATGAACGCGCCTCGATCAAGCCAGCCACCAGCAAGCGGTCGACCGCGCGTTGCGGTTCCTGCTTGTCCACCAAATCGTGTAATCGGCCACCGTAACTGCTGGGCGGCAAGCGGCGAAAAGGGATGTTGCGTGCCTTGAGAACGTCCAACACCATGTGGAAGTGCTCCAGCTCTTCATTGACGATCTTCGTCATGTCGCGGCACAGCTGCTCGTTTTCTACGTAGGCCACGATCAGCTTCATGGCGGTGGCGGCTGCCTTCTTCTCACAGTGCGCGTGATCGATCAGCACCAGGTCGAGGCGCTCATCGACCTGTCGGAGCCAGCGATCGGACGTGTCACATTTCAGACCGAGCATAGAGGGATCCTAGTGCAGGGGAGTCGAAGTGGGCAAGCCAGCGGTAGCTGTGGGTAAACCTGAGGGTACCCCCCAACCCTCCACGTGTTGTCCGCCACCCCCAAATTTGTTTGCTTCTAATAACGAAAAAGCCCGCGCTTCTGAGCAAAGCGCGGGCGCGATTTTCGCCTCTTCCCATCCCTGTTTGTGCTTCCCCTCTAGAAGCCAAAGCCAATATAAAAGCTGGAACCATGGCCGCCACGGTGGCGGCCGCTGTGCGGGTAGTAGCTCCGACCGTAAGATGGGTAGTATCCACCGCCTCGATAGTACGATGATCGATAACCCGAGTTGTAGGAAGGTCCATAGTAACCGCTGCGACCGCCGTAGTACGACCTTCCGCCGTAGTACGACCTTCCGCGTCCGCTGTAGGGGCAGCCGGCCAACATCGCGTCGGTGCTGGACTCAACGACTCGCGCCGGTGCAACCGGAGTAGTGTCGATAATGCCCAGATCGAAACTGTTGGCTACCGGCGAAGCGGTCGCGGCGGAAGAAACAAGAAATGAACAGGCGGCGATCGCCGCGACCAACGTGACTGTGCGAATCATGATGATTCTCCTTTTGGGGGGATGGGAAATGGTTGCTTGCACCCGTGCCTGCATGCCCCGAATCATGCGTCTAGGGATTGCCTCAATCGCGTGTCGTGCATGAACCATGCCAAATCGCTAGCAAAAGTCACAAATCGTTAAATAGGAGTTGTTTAGGAGGCTTCGACCTAGCCTGAACTGATACTCGGATAACACAGGAGTGTCATCGTATTGACGTCAGAAGTACCGGTTTGAGACTCGGTGTGCGCCGCGGCCATCTTTGTCCATGAATGCACGAAATAACGGTCGGATCGACTAAATCGATTGGCATCGGCAGCCGCATCACAATCCGCCCTGGTGAGCTATTCTTGTTCGTGCTCTCGGACACTGGGGGACTGCACCCGCCGGTTCGACTGGAAGATTTTTCTATGGGACGATTCAAACAAGGAAAAGATATAGTAGGCGCGGGATGACAGAGGAAATTTCCCATCCAACTCGGCAACCCCATCCAACTCGGCAACGCAGTCTCGCCTGGTGCTTCGCCGCGACGATCTTTGTGAGCGCCTTTTTGGTGTTTCAGGTCCAGCCGGTGATCAGCAAAGTGATCCTGCCGTGGTTTGGTGGGAGCCCAGCCGTCTGGACAACCTGCATGTTGTTCTTCCAATCGGCATTGTTCGCGGGTTATGCCTATGCCCATTTCAGCGTCAGCCGCCTCAGGCCGAAATGGCAGGGTGCGGTTCATCTAATTTTGCTGATGTTGGCCCTGACCGTACTGCCGATCAGTCCGTCGGCTGAGTGGAAGCCGTTGAACGGATCGTGGCCGACGCTGAGGATCCTGGGAATCTTATTGTCCAGCGTAGGAATCCCCTATTTTCTGCTGGCCTCCAGCGGCCCGTTACTTCAGGTGTGGTTCGGCCAATCGTTTCGCGGCAGCTCCCCCTACCGTTTGTACGCCTTGTCCAATACCGCTTCGATGTTGGGGCTGCTGACGTATCCGTTTTTGTTTGAACCTACCTTTACCTCGACGGGACAAGGCCAGCTATGGTCGTTGGTGTTCATTGTCTTTGCCATGCTCTCGGGATGGCTGGCGTGGCGCCTCCTAGTGTGCCGCGTGTCATGCCAAGATGGTGAACAGCACGAGGAGAGAGATTCCGCCTTTGGCGCTGCTGAATTGCCCACGCTTGGTCGGCGATTAGGGTGGCTGTTGCTGGCGGCTTACGGTTCCGCGATGCTTCTGGCCACGACAAATCATGTCTGTCAGGACGTGGCCGTGATGCCGCTGTTGTGGGTTATTCCGTTGTCACTATATTTGCTTTCCTTCATCATCTGCTTTGACAACTCGCGGTGGTACAGTCGCCTCTGGTATGGTCGCGGATTGGTGGCGGCGGCCTTCTTGGCGACGATCGTAATGCGGATGGGCGGAAAGCTTCCGGTGATGATCGAGGTTGCCGCATTCTTTGTCTTGTTGTTGCTGGCCTGCCTGGTGTGCCATGGTGAACTGGTACGGCGCCGCCCGCATAAACGCCACCTGACAATGTTCTACCAATATTGCGCGGCGGGCGGGGCTGTGGGGGGCATGCTGGTCAGCGTGGTCTGCCCACGACTGTTTAGCGGATTTCTGGAAATGAACATCGGTCTGCTCGTGGCTTATCTTCTGGGGTTGTGTGTCCTTGCCAAAAACGAGTCATCGCCCTGGGTGGGTCGTCAGGCGTCGCCACAAGTGGCTCCAATCGCAATCGGCTATGTGGGGCTGTTAGTCATTGCCTGGGGCCAATTCGGTGGGAGTTCGAACACGGCCATTGCCGCTACACGTAACTTCTACGGAGTCCTTACCGTTCAAGAGCGAGATGTGGCGATAGACGGGAAGTCGCCGCGACCTTTGAGAGAGTTGTTGCATGGTCGCGTGCAGCACGGTTCCCAGTGGCTTGAGCACGAACTGCGACGCGTGCCCACAACTTACTACGCCGAAGAAACGGCCGTTGGCCGACTGCTGCGTGGACTGGTTGAGAATCATCCATTACGTGTTGGCGTCATTGGATTGGGCGCAGGCACTTTGGCCGCTTATGGAGATGAGGGCGACTATTATCGCTTCTACGAAATCAATCCAGATGTGGTGGACATTGCCCAACGTCATTTCACTTATTTGTCGGATTTTCCGTCGGCCTACGACGTGATTCTGGGAGACGCCCGGATTGCGTTGGAGCGGGAGGCCGATCAGGCGTTTGACGTCTTGGTTTTGGACGCCTTCAGCGGAGACGCCGTGCCGGCCCATTTGCTGACCGTCGAGGCGTTCAACATCTATCTCCGACACATGAAGGAAGACGGGGCACTCGCCATTCACATCAGTAATCGACATATTGACCTGCTACCGGTGGTTGCTGGTCTGAGCCATCATCTGAATTTGGCATGGAAACATGTTCCCACGCGTATGGATTTCGGACATGGCACTGGACTTTGCGAGTGGGTGGTGGTTTCGCGCAAAGGTGATCTGTTGGAAACCTTGTTTGCCGATATCGAGACGTCCAGACCTCTTAAGGGCATTGGCCAGCTTCCCGTTTGGACCGATGATTACAGCAACATTATCGGTGCGCTGCGGAAGTGAATTCGTTGTCGTTTTGCCGACAGGATTCACAGGATGGACATGATGACGGGATGCGGAGCATCCTCTTAATCATGTAAATCATGTTCATCCTGTCCACAAATGTGGGCGACCGAACAACGGAGTGCATCTTCAATGGAATGGTTGGCAAGGCTCGTGTTGGCGGCTTGGTTTTTGCTGTCGGCGATTCGTCCAGAGACGAAAGGGGCAGGGAATGATTGTCATTGCACATCGCGGCGCCTGTGGGTATCTACCTGAGCACACGTTGGCGGCCAAGGCGCTGGCCTTCGCAATGGGAGTGGATTTTCTTGAGCAGGATGTGGTGATGACCAAGGATCACCACCCCATCGTGTTGCACGATATTCATCTGGACACGGTGACGGATGTCTCCAGCCAATTCCCGGGCCGGCATCGTGATGACAAACGGTATTACGCGATCGATTTCACGTTGGACGAAATCAATCAACTTCAGGTGCACGAACGTGTCGATCATGAAACGAACCAAACCGTTTTTCCAGGGCGATTTCCGGTTGGCAAATCCCGTTTTGAAATTCCCACGCTCAAAGAGGAAATTGAGCTGATTCAAGGGTTGAATAAAAGCACTGGTAAAAATGTCGGCATTTATCCGGAAATCAAAAGACCAGCCTGGCATCGCCGGGAAGGAAAAGACATATCCATGGCGGTGCTCAAAGTACTCGCTGAATACGGCTATGATTCGCGCGAGGACGCTATTTATCTGCAATGTTTTGATCCTCAAGAGACTCGTCGTTTGCGAGATGAGCTGGAGACCGACCTCAAGCTAATTCAGCTGATCGGCGAAAACAAATGGGATGAGGCGGCTGCGGATTTTGACCAGTTGCGAACCGCAGCGGGAATCCAAGAGATCGCAGAGTACGCCGACGGAATCGGGCCCTGGCTACCGCATATCCTGAAGCCCGCGAAAAACACAAAAGGATATATATTAACCCGATTGGTAGCATGGGCTCACGACCACCAGTTAAAAGTGCACGCCTACACATTGCGGGCAGATTCTCTACCGGCTTATGCCGAATCGTTGGACGCGCTGCTAACAGCACTTGCCGGGGAAGTGAAAGTGGACGGCGTTTTTACGGACTTTCCAGACAAGGTAATCAAGTCGCTGTCGCCTCGCTGATTTGACCTATTTTTCCAGAAAGAGGATATCTTTCCAGAAAGAGGAGGCTCCCCTTTTTGAAAAAATGGGTAAAGTTAATCGCTACGGACATGGGCTTGAGTCGATCTATATTTCGGAATCGTCCTCTTAGTACCACCGGTACGCATAGTTGTGAAATAGATCCAGCGCATACTGGCGTTTGGTTAGATCGTCGAAATCCTGCCATTGGTGGCTCATCTCGCGAAGTTGTTGCAACAATCGCTTGTCCGCCAGCTGATAGGTGGTCCAACCTTGTGACTGGCGTAGATGGCCAATCGATTATAGACCGCGGCGGCCAACAGAAAGTTCTCCGCTGACCAAATCCAGGCGAGTTTTCGCATTGTGGGCAAACGAGCATCTTGAAGGACTGAACCCCCAAAAACGATCGACAGCGTCATCGTCGCCAACGCCAATGCCGCCGTGAGCCAGGCAGCGCCCTGATGGGCGTAACCGGAGTAGTAAAACCCTTCAGGGAACTCGCGGAACCACAGAGTCATGAATTCAAAAACGAGATAAACGGCGAACAGCACGATCACCGCGAGCAATGTGTTGCGATACGCCAGGTAAAAAGATGAAGGAGCGTCGTGCTTGTCTTCAGTCTGGCCGCGTTGCTCGAGCGGATGTGAATGCATCGAGAGAGTTCGTCTGGCGACAGGACGTATCAATCCAATCGAAATCCACCCGACGGCCAACCAAAACAGAATTTCCATCGGACCTTGAACGATCTCCAATATCCAATCGTGAATGGTCGTGAAGAACGTCCACAAACGTCGGCTCACGTCGGCTACCAGGTCAGGATTGGCCATGAGGAAGATGACGCTGAACACCAGGCAGGCAGCCGGTGGAAGTCCATAGGTCAGCCAATCTGTGCGTTTAATCGTTGGGCTGACTCGGGTGGAGCTCAGCCAATAATGACGGAGCCCTTCGTATCCTGATGAGATCGCTTGCGACACAAAGACGGCCAACTCGACCAGGTGAGGAGGCAGCCCCACCAACGCCATGGCGAATGCCGACAGGAGTATGAATCCTAGAAAAACATGCGCCACCATCCCGCACCAGAGCAACTTCGCGGACAAGGCGACCAGCATCAAGCTGATCAGCAGAGCATGATTACCGAAGCGCGGCTGGTACATTCCCAGCAAAATCAAGATCGGCGCGAGCATGAAAAGCAGCGCATAACCTGCAAATCCATGCCCGCGATACATCACCAGGTCACAAAAAATCACCAACGATACGATGGCGACAATCTCGATTCAGCGAGCAGGAGGCTGGGATGGATCAGCCCGCGATTGGGATAGTGAATTCGGGCGATGCTGCGCGTCTAGAGTAGAACTCATGCGACGGTTTCATTTTGAGAAACTAGAGGATGATCATTAGTAGAATCCTGCCCCGTATCTGAATTGCCTACGCAGTCTTTGGTGCAATGGTTCAATCGATCCTGTAAAAAGTTACATTTTGCACCTCGAGAACTGTCGGGGGTATCAAGTATTGGCTCATCGCCGAGAACGATGAAATGATAAGCTGATTCGTAGCTGCAAATCATTTTCCAATTACCCAACATCACGACGGCAATTGTTGGCGCGGCGTGTCCGCAGGTAAGCGAGGTTGCGGGCGGGTAAGAACGAAAGCGACTACAGCCAATGCGGAGGCAGCCACCACCACCGTACCTACCGAGGCATAGGATGATCGCTGTATGAAAACTCCCGTCAGCCATGGGCCGCAACCGATCCCCAGCCAGGCGGAAGCCATAACCGCCGTGCTCGCCGTCCCTACGCGGTCTGGAATCCGTTCACTTGCCCACGCCGTACCCAATTGGAAGCTACCGCTGACACCAAGTCCGGCCGTGAACAAAGCGGCTAACGCGACGACATAGGAACCACAACTTCGTTCAATCAAGAGTGCTGTGCTCGGCAGGAGGCTGGTCACGATCAACAGACTTCGGCAGGACCACCTGCGGCTAAGTGGAATCAGTCCTAAACGCCCGACGAGAATTCCCATCCAAAAGACAGTTGGGGCGATTGTTGCCTGTTGGTGATTGACATGGTAAACCTCTTGCACGTAGAGGTAGCTCCAGGTATTCAGGCTGCCCTGCATCACCGTCATGGCCGTCACACCTAAACACACTGTGGCGATTGCCCGAGCACTACTATTCCATTGATTCCCGGGTCCAGGTGCCGAAAGTCGTTGCTGACCTTGGACGAGTTTTGCATTTCCATCCAAAGGTTCATCGGGTGCCGAGTCCGCTTCGCCATGCGCTTCGTTCCACCAGACGAATAGACCTACGACAAGAGCCAGCACGGCGACCATGCGGTAATAGGTTTGCCAATCAGCCGCTGCCAGGAAAGCGCCGGCGACCAACGGTGCGACAACGGCGCAGGCGCTAAAGAACGAATGCAATATACCAAGGTAATAGGCACGGCGTTTTCCTGTTGCCGCCATCAGCGTATTGATGCCTGTGGCAGTCCAGGCCATTCCGGACCCGAGCAATACCAGGCAGGGGTACAGTATCCAGATAGGTGTCACGATCGTCACCAGCAGCAGGGCGACGGCGACGGTTGGTAGACCAATCAAAAGCACTCGCACGGCCCCCAATCGTTCAATGAATAGCGCCAGGGCCATCATCGATAGAAAACTGCCGCACTCAATAGTGGCAATAAACTGCCCAGCTTCGGCCAGGTTGAGTTCAAACGATTCAATCAATCCAGGAAGAACGATGGCATAGACGCGTGTCCAAGCGACTACCCACATAGGGGTTAAGCGCACGAGGAGCTGGCGATAATCAAGCTTTGGATCAATCTCTTTGATGGGATAAACCGAGCTGGCCGATTTGTGCAATGGCCGGTGGTGAGTCATCTCTCTCGTGCGGTCAACCCCGACGGATCGGAGTTCACAGATGCCGCGGTTCCCTTGGCTGCGACGATCGAGTGAAACCGTCGCGGGGCCAATGGATAAATCAACTTCTACTCGAAAGGCCGTTCATTCCCTTCATCGTCGCGAAGAAACGGATCGCGGACCCTTGTCCCTGCTGCTGGTTTAAGTTCACGAACCCAGATATTGCGGAAGCGAACTGGATTGCCGTGATCCTGCAATTGAATCGGCATTTTGTCGGCGTGTTTCGTGTAGGCCGGCGGGCGATGAAAGGGAGTGTCTCCCTGCAATTCAAAGTGGTTGAGTATCAGGACACCGTTATGCAACGCCGTCATGTAGGCCGGGGACGCGAGCGATTCATCGTCGTTAAAGCGCGGAGCGGTCCACACGATATCGTAGACGTTCCATTGGCCGGGTGGTCGCATGGCATTGGCCAGCGGCGGCGTCTGTTTGTAGATCGCACCAGCCTGGCCATCGAAATAGGTGGGGTTGTCGTACGAATCGAGTACCTGGATTTCGTAAGTGTCCATCAGGTATACACCGCTGTTACCACGACCTTGACCATCGCCAGTCGGAGGCGTCGGTGCTGACCATTCGATATGAAGTTGGCAATCACCAAACGCCTGCTTGGACTTGACGGATCCACCACCAGCAACCATGGCACAATCGATAATCTGCCAATTTTCGGCATTGTCCCAGGCGGAGAGATCCTTGCCGTCGAACAACACGACCGCGTCCGAGGGAGCTTTGCAAGGGTCTGGCACAGTGACGATTGACGGTTCCTCCCACTCGATCCCAGACAAATATTCATCAGCCACAACATTTCTCCCAACAAGAATGATTAACGTACCCAAGGCCAGGTAATTCAAAAACAGTTTCATGCGAGATCGTCTCCATTGAATCATTGGACATCATGTTATCGTTGGCACCAAATACAACGGTCTAAATCATATCAGGACAGAACTCGCGGCACGACTACGCCAGCCATTTCCGTGGCTCTATCAATTTCGTGGAGAGTGGTTGCGGAGAGAGTGCCAAATACGATCGAACTGAGGGGAAGCTGGCAGTTTACGACCGAGACGGGACAAGATTAACCCATTTGCTTGGCATCACCAACGTCCAGCCGAGCGGTTGCAGCAAGGCGTGGCGGTATTAAAATCGCTATTAGTGGGCATCCTGCCGAGTGAAATCATGCCTACAAGACATGTGACCCGACATCGTGTAATTGTGAATATGAATGGGTGAAAATGCCTCTCCTCCCCTCCGTGCCCGCAGATGACATTGAAGGTGCCTACAGTTTGATCGAACAGGAAGGTTGTGTTCTTCTCGAAGACGCCATCCCGTCGGACGATGCCGGTCAATTGGCAGAACTCGTGTTCGGTTCTCCCACACGCGCTCCAGGGGTGAAGGGCTATGATGCAGGTCTGAACGAAACACCAGCTTGGGTGGAATATGGATTTTCTGGGGGAGATTGCTGAGTGATGCGGGTTGCGCGATGCGTACTTAATTCCTCGGAAGCACGTTGCTGAGCACCAATCGCTATCCTCCCGGCGCTGACACACCTGATATCCGACACTCGCCACTCGTAACCCGCATCTCGCATCTCGTATCCCGCTACCCACCCGGTTCACGAATCTGGTGCGTCTGGTTGACCTCTAAATCCTCCACTTGCTGTACCAACCCTGAAGGCCAGCTGACCATCACCTTATCGACAAGAGTGGCCTGCCCGACCCCGAAGTGGAGAGCCATCGGGTTCTGCGACAGAAATCCTGAGCCCGAGACCACTTGATCGTAGCGCAGCTGGTCCGCGAACCTCACCTCAATACTCGCTCCAATAGCATTGCGATTGGACCGTGTACCCTCTAGTTGGAAACGCACCCAGTTGTTCGCGGTCTGTTGGTTGTTATGAAAGATTTTGGCCGGTGAGTCATAGTCGTTGATGGCCACATCCAGATCCCCGTCGCCATCGTAATCGAAGAAGGCCGAGCCCCGCGAACTTCCCTCATAAGCCAACGGGCACACCTTGGACACGTCGTAGAAATATCCATCCTGCGAGACGTAAAAGACATTTGGCTGACGTCCGTAATGGGAAATGAATTTCCGCTGTCCGATATGATCCGGACGGGACTCGAAAGGGACGGTCGGCAACGCATTCTCCGTGCCATTGAGCAGCAGTAGATCGAGATCCCCATCGTTCTCGTAATCCATAACACTGGCGTCCCATGCCCAGCCGTGATCTGCCGGTTCGAATACGGTGTTATGGACATCTTCGTAGAAACCATCCCGATGCCTTCGGTATAGCTTGTTATTGACCAGCGCGCGTAGCGTGTTAAGGTTTTCCTCCCCGAACACGATGGTGGTGTCCTCGGTCGGACGACGATAGCGCTGGCGGTGTACCAGCTTGAAGATCTCTGACACATAGATCGCTGGTTGGCCGCTATGGTCGAGATCCAAAAGGGTGAAGTTCATCGCGTTGTATGCCGCATCCAGGCGCTGGGGACGGGACACCTCAACAAAACGCTGACCTTGGACGTTTCGGAAGAGCAGGCTGGCGCTAAAATCGGTCAGTGAGAACAGGTCCATGTAGCCATCCTGGTCAAAGTCCCAGGCACCGACGCAGTGGGTCCAGCCGCGATCGTCCACACCCAGTTCGGCGCCAACTTCGACGAAAACATGTCGGTCATCTTCGAGCCTGTGATGATACAGTCGATTCGGGTCGCCATTATTGTTGACTCGTCCCATCGTTGGGGACGCTCCGTCAGGCCAGGGCCCGAAGTTGGCCGTGTACACGTCCAGCAGTCCGTCGTTGTCCATGTCGAACCAAACGGCCTCGTGTGTCACCTCCTGGCCGCCTCCAAGTCCCAGCTCATCGGTCACATCGGTAAACTTCGCCGGGTTTGCCCCTTCGCTGCGATACATCCGGTTCGCTTGCCAAACAAACGTTACGAACAGGTCGAGGTCGCCGTCGTTGTCGTAGTCGATAAAATAGCCTGCTCGACTTTCTCCCTCACCGTCGAGTCCGACGGCGGCGCTGACGTCTTCAAAGCGTTTCCCGTCGACATTTCGGTAAAGACGCCCACCATCATCGCCAGCCAAGTAGAGATCAGGATAACCGTCACCATCAAAATCAGCCGACGCGACGCCACCTCCGGCAATGCCTACTGGCGTCTCGAGCTCGCTGCGCCGCCCCCATAGTGCTCGATTGGGAGTGTGGACAAAATCGAATTGAAGCTGCTCGGTGACATCTTGAAACATAGGCTCGGGGATCGACGCCAGAATCTGCTGTTTTGTTTCCTCACTGTACGCGACTTCGCTCGCCGTCTCCGTTGCGTGCATGGATGGAGTGCGGTTGGCCATCTGTGTACATGCCGATCGGATTGCGCCGGCGTCCACCGCCACTTCGGCGGTCTCCAACCCACGTGCCGCCAGCATGAACGCAGCAACGCCGTAGACGGAAAGGAATTCGCTCAACTCTTCGGCTCGGGCGATCTGCCGTGCGTGCTGAAGAACGGCCAGGTCATACGATTTGAGAAAATCGCACAGAACATGAAGGGCTTTCTGATCGAACCCAGGCCGTAACGTCAGGCTTCCATGCGCATCGGTATGCCGCCCAGCCCAATTGTGCAACAGTCGCCACGGCTCGATCGTATCCGAGTAGTCGCTGAACGCCGCCGGCAAGATGTTGATCGGGTCCCCGGCACCATCCAAAACGAACTTGACACCTCCCGCCGCATCACGGTCGTGCGGAAAGCGCTGGTTCAAAATCGGCTGGACCGCGTCCACTTCCAACACGGAAGCGGCGGCGTGTTCAGTGACCGCCTAACGATACACGGAATCGATCAAATCCGTATGCGCCTGAATTCTGACCGCGATCGCCTGCGGCGCGATCTCGGCCCCCGTCAAAAACATTTGCAATTTGCAGGTGGAACTCCAACAGCGAACGTCCTTGTTGTTCTCCTGATTGGCCACCTGGGCGTCCAGATAGGCGAGCATGTCGAAGGACGGCTCAGCGGGGGTTGGCGAGCGTGCCACGATCTGGACCGCGACGATAGCGGCGGCAATGACGACAATCGTTGGCACCAAGCGAACGCGGATTCGCCTCGACGGTGCGGAACTGTTTTCGTGACGTAGTTTTCCCATTTTCGTAAACCTCGACCGCCATAGGACAGCCTAATCCAACTACGGTCGGGGCTCAAGAGTTAGGCTCAGACCTGGTCGACCCTATGTGTTTCGTGGCTTTGAGACAGAGAGTCGCAGTTCGAGTCCCAAAGCCAATGCATAACGTTGGAGCGTTTTAAGTGTCGGATTGGGCGCTTTGTCATTCTCCATGCGAGAGATTGCTTCACGACTCATGCCGGTCCGCTCACGTATGTCCGACAGGCTAAGTCCCTGACGCTCGCGCTCTCGTTTCATTCTTGTTAAGGCCCTCTTCGCCGACTCGCGCGCGGCCATGACGGCCCGGCCCGCCATCATGATATCATCCTTTTCGGCCTCGGTCTCACGAACTGCCTGCTTCCAGCGACGTTTCAAATCAGTCGGCATTTTTCCCATTCGCTTACGCTTAGCTTTCTTTACCATCATTCCACCTCGTAGGCTGTGACTGGAAGGACGTCCGTGTCGTTCATTATTTCGTAAATGCAGGCAATTATACCGACCATTACTTTCACCAAATGCAATCAATCTGTCGGATCAACGACTCGTCTCAACTCGGGCCGGATCGCAGACAATTTCCTCAAACTCATCAGTTTCTACGCCGTGCTCAGCAAGGTGCTCCAAATTCTCGTCGTACCAGAAAAACCTACAATACGGCATGCTGATCTCGTCGCGTGCGTGTTGATGTCAATTATAACAGTGTGAACATAAAAATCAACACCCGAACCTTTGGTGTGGAACTGACCTTCCCCCCGTGAAAAGTACCAGTGCATGTGAGAGAGTCCAGCCCGGGCTTTAGCCCGGAAAGGATTTTTTTAGATGGCACAGAAACGTCATGGAGTTGACCAGATTATCCCGATGTTGCG
>Ga0310121_10001170_pt1 | contig 27501 bp, 26 predicted proteins | sample CB27_Tmax_986_MG_FD_203504 | JGI IMG/M metagenome (GOLD analysis project Ga0310121, IMG submission 203504) | Marine microbial communities from Western Arctic Ocean, Canada - CB27_Tmax_986 | ecosystem: Environmental > Aquatic > Marine > Oceanic | place: Canada: Western Arctic Ocean | collected... | reverse complement strand
CGGAACCAGGGCAGAGCCGGGTCGCTGGGCATGGAGGATGAGGGAGAGTCTCAGGCCGTGAAGAGCAGTTGCCTGGTGGGGTCCAGGATCTGAGCCGGCGTCGCGGACAGCCTCTGGTCCAGCTCGCGCAGGAAGCGGTCTACCCGACGCGCGTTGCTCCCCCAGTCCGTCCTTCCAGGGGAGCCAGAGAGGAGGTCGACCCGGGTCTGGGCGTTGGTGTCGAGTGAGATCCGCACCCGTACCAGGGAGCGCTTCCGCCGGAGCACGCTCACCGCCTCCACAAGGATCACCCCCTGTTTGTCGTCCGCGGAGAGCAGCCGCCAGTGCGGCAGCGCGCCGCTCCCCCCCCCTCCCGCGAGAGTGAGCGCGGCGGTCCAGACGCGGTCGAAGGAAATCGCGTAGGTCCGGCCGCGCAGTCTCGGATCCGGCGCGCTCGGGTGGGTCTCGGCCTGAGGCGTCACGGGCGCCGTGTCACTGGCCGATACGGTAGCGCACGCTCACGTTCGCCCGCACCACCTGCTCGCCCGGCTCGACCGGCGTGGCTGCGACCTGCACGGCCTCCGCGTACGCCATGTTGCGCATCATGGGCATGGGCGGCGGGATGGTAAAGTCCATTCCGACGTTGACCTCGAGCGGTGGACCCAGCGGCACGCCGAGCGCGCCCGCCACGGCCTCGGCCTCCGCGCGCGCCTTGGCGACTGCCTGGCGGACCGCCTCCAGCTGCGCGGGCTCGGGATCGCGCGCCTCGAAGGTGAGCGAGCTGATCCGGTTGGCGCCGGCCCCGATGGCCACGTCGATCAGCGCGCCCACGCGCGCCACGTTGTCGGCGCGCACGCGATTGACCGCGCGGTAGGCCTCGATCGTGGGGACCTCCCGTTCGTCGCGCGGCGGGCGCGTGTAGACCGGGTGCAGCTCGTACCCGCCGGTCTCCACGGTGACCGTGGACCCGCCCCCGTCACGGACGGCGCGCACCACCCGCTCGGCGTTCTGCTCAGCCGCCTCGCGCGCGGTCCGGGCCTGCGTCTCCACCATGAAGTTCAGGTGCGCCCGATCGCTCGGCACCCGAACCTCCGCCGTTCCCTGGACCGTGATGGCGGGGGGCGGCGGCTGCATGGGCATCTGGGCCGCGAGCGGAGCGGCCGGAGCCGCCGCCGTGGCGAGGAGCACCACGCTGAGCGCGGTCCGGTGAGCGACGCGTGGTGTCGTGCGGTTCATTTGAGGCTCTCCTGCCGGTCGGAGGGACCGGCGCGTGACATGATGTCGTCTCGGCGCCCCGCGCGGGAGTCCCCCGGGGGATTCACCCCCTGCAACAGGTGCACCGAGCGACGGCTGTGGCGGGCGTGCCGGGCCCGGGGTTTGCAGCCCTGGTGTCGCCCGGTATCCTTCGCGCGCAGCGCGCAGCGCGCGAAGGATACCGGGCGGGCGGGCGGCGACGTCCGTGCGCTGCCTAGGATCTGGGGCCGTGGCCCCGGTAACGCGGTGCCCCCCACTTCTTCAGCGACCTGTTAAATGAAGGCCATCATCCCGCTCGCGGGGAAGGGCACGCGCCTCCGTCCCCACACCCACCTTACCCCCAAGCCGCTACTAAAGGTCGGGGGCCGGCCAGTGATGAGCTTCATCCTGGACGACCTGGTGAAGCTGGGGGTGCGCGAGATCGTCTTCATCGTCGGGTATCTGGGAGACGTGATCCGGGACTACATCGCCGCCGAATACCCGCAGGTTACGGCGCACTACGTCGTGCAGGAGGTCCAGGACGGCACCGCGGGTGCGATCAAGCTGGCCGAGCCCTGGGCCAACGAGGAACTGCTGATCGTGTTCGTCGATACGCTCTTCGATGCCGATCTCACGCTCGTGAACCGCGTGCCCGCGGACGTCGCCGGCATCCTGTGGGCAAAGGAGGTGGAGGACTACCAGCGCTTCGGCGTGATCATCACCGGTCCGGACGGCTCGATGGAGCGCATCGTCGAGAAGCCGAAGGATCCGGTCTCCCGGCTCGCGAACATCGGGCTCTACTACATCCGTGATCACGACCTCCTCTTCGAGGGGATCGACCATACGCTCCGGCAGCCGCCCGGTCCGGGCGGCGAGTTCTTCCTCACGGACGCCTTCCAGTACATGGTCAACCAGGGTGCCCGGCTGCTGGTGGCTCCGGTCGAGGGATGGTACGACTGCGGCAAGCAGGACACGCTGCTCGAGACCAACCGGCACCTGCTCGAGACCGGGCTTGGCGGGGTGGCGAAGAGCGCGCAAGTCGATAGAGCGGAGATCGTCGAGCCCGTGCGCATCGATGAGGACGTGGAGCTGAAGGGCGGACGGATCGGGCCGAACGTCACCGTGGGGAAGGGGAGCCGGATCACGGATTCGACGCTGCGCGACACGATCGTGGGGGAGGGCGCGACCATCGAGGGCGCCGAGCTGCGTCACTCGCTGCTTGGCAACCAGGTGACCGTTCGGGGGGTGAAGGGGCAGCTCAGCGTGGCCGACCACTCGGAGGTGATCGGGGGCTAGGCGCATTCCGGACGGAGCGAGGGGCGGGTCAGCCGGAGTCCGCCGCGGCCAGTACCGTGAGCAGCGCGCGCAGGACCCCTTCGGGACCCGCATCGTTGCGGTACCATTCGTCGGTGGTGTGCGCGAGGCCGGCCTCGCCTCCCGCTCCCATCGTCACTGCCGGAATCCCGAGCGACATGGGGATGTTCGCGTCGGTCGAGGAGACCGCCAGCTCGGGGGCCGCCCCGACGGCGCGGGTGGCGGCGAGCGCGGCACGCACGATCTCCTCGGACGCATCGGTCCGGCCGGCCGGTCGCCGATCACGTCGACCGCGAGTACCACCCGGCCCCGTCTGTTGGCGCTGCGATTCACGGCGGTGATAGCGGCCTCCGCTCCCGAGCTGATCTCGGCGTCCAGGCGGTCCAGCTCCAGGAGAGACTCGCTCCGCACCTCGAGCTCGACCCACGCCTCCTGCGGGATGGCGTTGACGCTGGTGCCGCCCGACCGGCGGCCCACGGAAAGCGTGGTCCGGAGCTCCTCGCGCAGCGGAAGCTCGGTAAAAGCGGCGATCGCGTGGCCGAGCGCATGGATCGGATTGGGCGTTCCCCAGTCGACCCAGGAGTGCCCGCCCGGTCCGCTCGCGCTCACCCGGAAGCGGCGGGAGCCGAGCCCGCCGGTTACGACCAGGGAGAGACCCGCACCGTCGATGGAAAGGAAGGCGTGGGCGCCACGCGCCGGTCCCTTCTGACGGAAGAGATGGCGGACCCCGCGCAGGTCGCCCTCTCCCTCCTCGCCCACGGTCGCCACCAAGAGCAGTGGGCGGGCGAGCGGCGGGCGTGTCGTACGGAGCACGCGCGCGAGCCCGAGCAGCGCGGCAAGGCCGCGCCCGTCGTCGGAGATCCCCGGCCCGATCAGACGATCTCCCTCCTGGCGGACGCGCACGTCCGTGTCCGGCGGGAAGATCGTGTCCAGGTGCGCCGAGACCACGAGCGGCGCGCCCTGGACGTCGGTGGCTCCGCGCCGCAGCCAGCCCAGCACGTTGCCCTCGGCGTCCTTCTCCACGTCCTCGAGCCCCGCTTCCTTCATCAGCTCGGCGAACCGCGCACCCCGAGCGGCCTCGCCGAAGGATGGTGCGGCGATCTCGGTCAGCTCGCGCTGCTGCGTCAGCGTGCGCGCGTCGTCCTCGAGGAGGAAGCTGCGCGCGCGCGCCAGCTCGGGGCGCTCGAGCAGGGCGCGGATGCGCCCGTCCATGTGTTCGTCCGGACCGTGAGGCATGCGCGAAGCTTGGCGGAGGACGTGCGGGCGTCAAATGCCTCCCGCTCGGCGGCGACGCCCCGAAGGGAACCGGTTCGACCGGATTTCCGGAACGGGGGGAGCGCAACTTTGCCCGTCCGCCCAAGTCACCTGCCGATCCTGGAAGAGAATCGACTGGTCGGCATCATCTCGATCGGCGCAGCTGAAATCCCCTGGGAGGAGCAGGATCCCCTGATCGTTGTCGAGCGGGCCGTAACCGCAGTTGCCCACCCCTGCGTTTCCGACCTTGCGCAGCCGCAGCGCGATCACCGCGCCCGCCGGGTTCTCGTCTGTGCACGCTGCCAGCAACCCGGCCACGGACGCCGGCAGCACCCTGCTGGCCGTCCGGATGAGGCTCCTGCGATCCAACGTGCTCGCCATGACAACCTCCACTGGAGAAAGAGGAAGACTGCTCTGGTCTCCAGCATCGGCGTCGTCAGATCACGCGGACCCGCGCGCGGCGTAACGAGGTTTCTCCGTGTCGGTTCCGGACGCGAGCGCGCGATCACGGGCGCAATCAAGGGATGTTCGACCGCTCCCCCAGGTCGCGGTCGAGCATGAGCAGCGCCGCCTTGTTGTCTCCGGCCATGCGCAGCTGCTCCACGATCGTGCCGACCATCTTCTCCTCCTCCACCTGCTCCGTGATGAACCACTGCAACTCGAGCTGGGTGGCGTGGTCGTGCTTCTTCACGGTGAGGTCGTAGAGGTCATGGATCATCCGGCTTACCTCCTGCTCGTGCGCGAGCGCCGTCTCGAACAGAGCCAGAGGCTGGCCAAACTCTGAGGGTGGAGCGGGAACCGCCTCCAGGCGGGGGGTCGCGTCCCGGTGGTTCATGAAGTCGAGGAGCTTCATCGCATGGGTCAGCTCCTCCTGCGCCTGCATGCGCATCCACCGGCTGAATCCGAGCAGGCTCCGCCGGTCAAAGTGCGCGAAGATCGCCAAGTAAAAGTAGCCCGCATAGAGCTCCTGGCCGATCTGACGGCTGACCGCGTCCTGTACCGCTTCGTCCATCATGATGCCTCCTGCGGTGAGGCGTTCCCGGTTGCTGCGAATGGGCATCATAGTAGCGGACTGCGGACGCGCCTCAAGTCGCACCTTCCGGGAAATGGCGCGTGACGGGCCGGCAACGACTCTGCGGCGATCGTGCCCGCGTGCTCTCCACGAGGATCGGTCGGTGGCCGCCTTCCCCTGGGCGGAGATCGCGGCGGCGCTCGGGCTGCCGCCGGAGTGCGGGGTGCGTTCGCAGCCGCGGGGGTAGCCGCCTTCCGGCCAGATCGGGACTGCACGAAAACGAGGTCGTGTCCGCGAGCATTCGCACTCCGTACGGTGTAATACAGAACCGCTTCAGCAACGAACAGGCACACGAATTCGAGGTTTTGTCGTGAAGATTTCTCGTCCGGTCCTGGCTCCTGCTGGCTGGCCTGGTGGGGCTCGCGGGCGCGGGTGAGCGTGCTTTTCCCGGGCGGCCCGAGTCAGCTGCCACCGCGGCCGAGCCGATCAAGAACCGCCCCGCGGCCGCCGTGGCGGCCACGAACCCCGCGGCCACCGACGCGGCGGCCAGCGCCACCGCGCCCGCGTCCGAGCGCACGGTGCTCGAGGCGAGCCGGCGTTGTGCGCCTCGACCCGGCCGGCGCGTGCATCCGCGTGAAGGCCTCGGCCATCTGGCTCCGGTTGGAGTTCTCGACGCAGCCGTAGAGGATCATCTTCATCGGCCGAAACCTGGGCCCCGGGCAGACGGCAAGCCAAGGGGGCAGTAACGGCTGGCCCCCGTTTGACCGGTTCGTATCCAACCTGACGCCGAGCTGTTACACGGCCTACGTATGGTTAGGCCGTGATCCTCTACCGTCTGTTTCCCGGCCGTTGCCCGGTGGCTCGCCCGGCTCCGCGCGAACCCCGTATCTTCCGCTCCGCCAAGGGGATCGCTCGGGAGCGCGGCGGGAAGCTCCAGAATCCCCCCGGTGGTGGATCTGGCCATCGGATTCGGGTGACCCGATGATCGAGGCCGCCGTCAGGAGGATGATGGAGACCGCAGCGAAGTCGCCGGAAGCGGCGCGGGTGCTGGTCGTCGAGGACGAGCCGGACATCGCGGCGCTCGTCGCGTACCAGCTCACTCGCGAGGGCTTCCGCGTGGAGACCGCGGCCACCGGTACCGAGGCGCTGACCGCCGTGCACCGTGAGCTTCCCGACCTGGTTGTGCTCGATCGCATGCTGCCCGGGGTCACGGGGGACGAGGTGCTCAAGACGCTCAAGGTCGAGCCCGCGACGCGCGGCGTCCCCGTTCTGGTGCTCACCGCGCGGCGCGAGCAGGAGGAGCGGATCGAGGGGTTGGAGCTCGGGGCCGACGACTATCTGACCAAGCCGTTCTCCCCGCGCGAGCTGGTGCTCCGGGTCCACGCGATCCTCCGCCGCGCGCGCGATACGGCGGCTCCCGCGGGCGGGCGGGTGCTCCGGGCCGGCCCCCTGTGCATGGATCTGGCCGCCCATCAGGCGACGCTGGACGGCGCCGAGATCGTGCTCACCCCGACCGAGTTCCGCCTGCTCCAGGCGCTGGTCGAGCGGAAGGGCCGCACCCAGAGCCGCCGCCAGCTGCTCGAGCGCGCATGGGACGTGAAGTCGGAGATCTCCGACCGCCTGCACACGCGCACGGTGGACATACACGTGCGCCGCCTCCGCTCCAAGCTCGGGGTGGTGGGCGATTGGGTGGAGACGGTGCGTGGCTTCGGCTATCGTTTCCGGATGCCTGAGGACCACGCCTGAGCGCTGACCCCGGGACTGGCACGCGGCGCTCTGGCGCCCGGCGCCGAGGCTCGAGAGCCGCATGCGCCTGAGGATCCACCATCCCCTCTTCGCCGGCTTCGTCGGCGTCATCACGCTCCTCGTCCTCCTCGTCGTGGTGCTGGCCGGCCGTGGCATCCGGCGGGAGCTGACCGAGACCACGCGCGACGCGCTCGTCCGCGAGCTCGCGCTCGCCGCCACGCTGGCGGCTGCCTTCCCGAATACCACCCCTCCCCAGGACGTTGCGCGCGCGATCACGGCGCGCCTCGGCTACCGTGTCACGCTCATCGCGGCCGACGGCCGGGTGCTGGGCGACTCGGACGTAAGGGCGGATTTGCTGTCCGCGATGCCGAATCTCGCGGAGCGCCCCGAGGTACAGGCGGCACTGATCCAGGACTCCGGCTACATCGGCCTGACGGAGAGCCCCGAAGCCGACCCGGTGATGTACGGCGCCCGCCGCACCACGCTTCAGGGTCAGCCGGTGGTCCTCCGCATCGCGGCTCCGCTGGTGGACATCGAGGCGGCCGTCTCCCGCACCCGCAGGGTGGTCGTGCTCGCCGGTCTCGCCGGCGTGCTGATGGCGCTGGCCGTTGCCTACGGGCTCAGCCTCATGCTCGCGCAGCCGCTGGTGGTGTTGGCAGAGAGCGCGCGCGGGCTCGCCTCCGGCGACTTCAGCCGGCGGGCGCCCCGCAACGTGCAGGTGGCCGAGCTGGACGATCTCGGGGCCGCCTTCAATCGGCTGACCCACGAGCTCAAGGCGCGGCTGTCCGAGCTGGGCCGGGAGCGCGACGAGATGCAGGCGCTGATCGACGCCATGGCCGAGGGCGTGATCGCGCTCACCGAGGACGCCCGCATCCTGCGCACGAATCGGGCGGCGCGCGCGCTGCTGCACCTTCCGCAGGAGTCCTGGTTCGCGCCTGTCGGCGCGCTGGTGCGCTATCCCGAGCTGCGCGACGTGCTCGAGGAGTCGGTCGTGAAGCCGTTCCGGGCGCGCGAGGTAGCCCTCGGCGAGCGGCACCTCATCGTATCCGCGCGCCTGCTGGACCAGGGCGGATCCGTGGTGACCTTCCTCGACGTGAGCGAGATGCGCCGCCTGGAAGAGGTGCGGCGCGATTTCGTGGCCAACGCCTCCCACGAGCTGAAGACCCCGCTCACCACGATCAGGGGATTCGCGGAAACGCTGCTCGAGGACGATCCCCCCGAGTCCCTGCGCCGGGACTTCCTGACCTTGATCCGGGACAACACGCTGCGGCTGCAGCGGATGGTGGAGGATCTGCTCGACCTCTCGTGCCTGGAATCGGGGGCGTGGTCCGCGCGTCGCGAGGAGGTCGCAGTCGCCGAGGTGGCGGCGGACTGCTGGTCGGACTTCCGCGCTCGCGCGGAGGAGGCCGGCGTGCGCTTCGTGCTCGAGGGAGGCGGGGAGGCGATTGCCGACGAGCAAGGGCTCCGCCAAGTGTTTCGCAACCTGATCGAGAACTCGCTCCGTTACACGGAGCGTGGCGGCACCATCATGGTCCGCTCACGCCCCGACGACAGGATGGTGCGCGTCGAGATAGCGGACACGGGCGCCGGGATCTCGTCCCGCGCCCTCCCGCGCATCTTCGAGCGCTTCTACCGGGCGGATACGGCCCGGGCGCGCTCGGAGGGAGGGACGGGCCTGGGCCTTGCGATCGTTCGACACCTGGTCCAGGCGATGGGCGGCGACGTCGGGGCCGAGAGCGAGCTGGGGAAGGGAACCACGATCTGGTTCACCCTCCCGCGGTCCCCCGGCGCGCCGTGACGAGCGGGAAGCTGCTGTTACTGTTCTGTTACCATCCCGTAACCGAGGCGCGTGCAGGTGCCATCTATGGTGTCATGGGGGAGCGAACTCTCTTTCGGGGAGGCTATCGAATGATCACGCGGCGTTCAGCCCCAACCCTCGCGTTTGGCTCGGCCGTGATCTTCTCCATCCTCGTGGCCGCAGGGTGCGCTGGGGGGGACGAGGGGAGCGGGGACGCCGGCAGTCTCACAGGCGCGGTCCAGGTGGATGGCTCGAGCACGGTCGCGCCCATTAGCGAGGCGATGGCCGAGGAGTTCCAGATCGAGCAGCCCGGGGTCCGCGTGACGGTCGGGATCTCGGGCACCGGCGGCGGCTTCAGGCGTTTCTGCGCCGGCGAGACCGAGATTTCCGACGCCTCGCGCCCGATCAGCGAGGAGGAGCAGGCGGCCTGCGAGGCGGCGGGGATCGAGTACGCCGAGCTGCCGGTCGCGTGGGACGGCCTGTCCGTGGTGGTCAACCCCAGGAACGACTTCGTCGAGTGCCTCACCGTAGATGAGCTCCGTAGGATCTGGGAGCCGAATAGCCGGGTGAGCACCTGGCGCAACGTTCGCCCGGAGTTCCCCGCGCAGCCGATCAAGCTCTACGGGCCGGGCACCGACTCGGGGACGTTCGACTACTTCACCGAGGTGATCACGGGTGAGACGGGCGCCAGCCGGCCGGACTATCAGGCGAGCGAGAACGACAACGTGCTGGTGCAGGGGGTGGCGGGCGATCCGTACGCGCTCGGCTACTTCGGCCACGCCTACGTGACCCAGAACACGGACCGGCTCAAGGTCCTCGCGGTGGACGGCGGCTCCGGTTGCGTGATGCCGACCGACGAGACGATCTCCGACAAGACTTACACCCCGCTCTCGCGGCCTCTTCTCATCTACGTGGCACGCGACGCGCTCGCGCGTCTGGAGGTGGCCGAATTCCTCCGGTTCTACATGGAGAACGCCCCCGAGCTGGTTCCCTCGACCGGCTACCTCCCGCTCGAGGCTGCCGAGTACCAGCAGCATCTGGACGCGATCGCTGGTGGTCCCGGCGCGGACGACGCGGAGGCGCCGCCGGGGGCCGGCGACGACGTGGTGGAACCGGCGCCGTGACGACGGGCGACACCGTGGTGGATACGGGGCCGGGCGGGGCGCCCGGCCCCGCTCGCGTTGGCCCCCCACCCGCGCGCCTCAGGCACGACCGCGGCCGCGACCTCAAGGAGGCCGCGATTGGCTGGCTGCTGTTCGCGTGCGCCGGGCTCTCCACGCTCGTTACCGTCGGGATCGTGCTCGCGCTCCTGCGCGAGACGCTCACCTTCTTCACGCAGGTCTCGCCCTTCGAGTACTTCACCGGGACCGAGTGGACCCCGCAGTTCCGTGATCAGAATTTCGGCGTTCTCCCGCTCGCGGCCGGTTCGTTCCTGATCGCGGCCGGCGCCGCCATCGTCGCGGTCCCCACCGGGCTCCTGACCGCGATCTACCTGAGCGAGTACGCGCGCGAGCGCACCCGCTCCCTACTCAAGCCGACGCTCGAGGTGCTCGCGGGGATTCCGACCGTGGTATACGGCTACTTCGCGCTCACCTTCGTCACGCCCATGATGCGGAGGGTCTTCCCGCAGACGGACATCTTCAACGCGGGCTCGGCGGCGATCGTGGTGGGGATCATGATCATCCCCACCATCGCGTCGCTCTCCGAAGACGCGCTCCGGGCGGTGCCGCGCGTGCTCCGCGAGGGCGCGTTCGGGCTGGGTGCCACAAAGTTCGAGGTATCGCTCAAGGTGGTTGTGCCGGCCGCGCTCTCCGGGATCATCGCATCATTCATCCTCGGGATCAGCCGCGCGATCGGGGAGACCATGGCGGTCGCGATCGCGGCCGGGAACCTCGCGCAGCTCACGCTCAGCCCGTTCGAGTCGATCCAGACGATGACCGCCTATATCGTGCAGGTGAGCCTGGGGGACACCCCCCAGGGGACGATCGTCTACCAGACGCTGTTCGCCGTCGCCTTCACGCTCTTCCTCATCACGCTGGCGATGAACGTGCTCTCGCAGTGGGTGCTCCAGCGCTTCCGCGAGGTCTATCAGTGAGCGGTCCGTGAGCGGCGACCCGGCCCGTGCGGGGGATCCGCCGCCGCGGAGCGTGCAGCGTCCGGAGATCACCCGCGTCGCCCGCGAGGCGGTACAGCGGGAGGCGGGCGAACGCGTGTCGGACCCCACCGGAGCGGAGGACCCGCCGGTGGGCCCCAAGGATCCCGTGCGACTCGGCGCCCAGCGCACGCTTCGCGAGCGCCGCCGGCGCACCGCGGGCATCGTCTTCCACGTGCTCTGCGCGCTCGCCACCGCGACCGGCGTGGTGGCGCTGGTGATCCTGCTGGGCGACGTGCTGGCGGACGGCCTCGGGGAGATCGACGTCGCGTTCCTCACCAGCTTCGCCTCGCGCATCCCGGAGCGCGCCGGGATCAAGGCCGCGCTGATCGGGAGCCTTTGGATGCTCACGCTCACCGCGCTGATCTCGTTCCCGCTCTCGGTGGGCGCGGCGATCTACCTGGAGGAATACGCGCGCAAGAACTGGGTGACGCGCATGATCCAGACCAACATCGCGAACCTGGCCGGGGTGCCGTCGATCGTCTACGGCATCCTCGGGCTCGCCCTTTTCGTGCGCACGCTGGCGCTCGGACGGAGCGTGCTCGCGGGTGCGCTCACGCTGTCGCTCCTGATCCTCCCCGTCATCATCCTCGCCTCGCAGGAGGCGATCCGTGCGGTCCCGGATTCGATCCGCCAAGCCGCGTACGGGCTGGGCGCGACCCGCTGGCAGGCGGTGCGCATGCAGGTGCTGCCGATGGCGCTGCCGGGGATCCTCACGGGGACGATCCTCGCGCTCTCACGCGCGGTCGGCGAGACGGCACCCCTCGTCATGATCGGAGCGCTCTCCTTCGTGGCGTTCACGCCGCGGGGGCCGCTCGACCAGTTCACCGTTCTTCCCCTCCAGATCTTCAACTGGATGTCGCGTCCGCAGCAGGAGTTCCGTGAGCTGGCCGCAGGCGCGATCATAGTACTGCTCGCGGTGCTCCTGCTGATGAATGCCGCGGCGATCCTGCTCCGTAACCGGTACCAGAGGTGGCATTAGCTTGGCCACGGTCCATCCCATCGACGCCGGCGGCCGCGCGCCCGCGCTCGAGGCGCGCGGTCTCTCGGTCTTCTACGGGGAGAACCAGGTGATCAAGGACGTAAGCCTCGTGATTCCGGCGCACCGCGTGGTTGCCCTGATCGGCCCCTCCGGCTGCGGAAAGAGCACGCTGCTCCGCTGCTTCAACCGCATGAACGACCTGGTGAACGGGGCGCGCATCGACGGGGAGGTGCTCTTCCACGGGCAGAACCTCTACGACCGCGAGGTCGATCCGGTGGAAGTGCGCCGACGCATCGGGATAGTGTTCCAGAAGCCCAATCCGTTCCCGAAGTCCGTCTATGAAAACGCTGCCTTCGGGCCGCGTATCCATGGGTATCGGGGGGACATGGACGCTCTGGTGGAGGACACGCTCCGCTCTGCGGCGCTCTGGGAGGAGGTGAGCGACCGCCTGGGCGAGTCGGCGTACAACCTGTCCGGTGGCCAGCAGCAGCGGCTCTGTATCGCGCGCACGCTGGCGGTGAAGCCGGAGATCGTGCTCATGGACGAGCCGGCCTCCGCGCTCGATCCGATCGCGACCCAGAAGATCGAGGACCTAATCTGGGAGCTGAAGGCGCGCTACACGATCGTGATCGTCACCCACAACATGCAGCAGGCCGCTCGGATCTCGGATTACACGGCCTTCCTGTACATGGGTGAGCTGGTTGAGTACGGTCCAACCGATACGATCTTCACGAATCCGAAGGAAGAGCGGACCGAGGCCTACGTGACCGGGAGGTTCGGATGACGGCGTCCGAGGCGCCGCGTAAGCGGCGGCACTTCCAGGACGAGATGGACAGGCTCCAGGACCGGCTCCTGGCGATGGCAGGGATCGTGGAGGAGCTGGTGCGGGTCGCGGTAGAGGCGCTGGAGCGGCGTGATCCGCGCCCTGTGGAGTGGGCCGACGCCGAGGACGACCGGGTGGACCAGCTCGAGATCGAGATCGATGAGCGGGCCATGGAGCTGCTCGCGCTTCAGCAGCCCATGGCCCGCGACCTCCGGCAGGTGGTGGCCACCCTCAAGGCCGCGAACGACCTGGAGCGGGTGGGAGATCACGCCGTCAACATCGCCAAGGCGGTGCGGCGGCTCGCGGACGCGGCGGCCTTGCCCCCGATCCCCGAGGTGCCCGAGATGGCGGGCATCGCGCGCGGGATGCTCGCGGACGCGCTGGCCGCGTTCGTCACCCGCAACTCGGCGAGCGCGCGGCTCGTATGCGTGCGGGATCAGAAGGTGGACAACCTGCGGAGCTCCCTCTTCCGCATCCTGCTCACTCACATGCTCGAGGAGCCGCGCCGGATCACCCCCGCGCTGGAGCTGCTCCTGATCTCTCATAACCTCGAGCGGATCGCGGATCTGTCGACCAACATCTCCGAGGACGTGGTGTTCATGGTCGAGGGGCGGACCATCAAGCATCATACGGAGGAGCAGCTCCCCGAGGACCGCGAGAAGCCCGCCCGCAGACCCCGGGCGCGGCCCCGCTGACCCTGTGAATTGCGCGCCGATGCGGGCCGCACCTACCATCCTGGGATGCCTCCAGATCGACTGTCAGAGCCCGGAGGGGAGGAGCCCCGCACGGGAAAGTCCCTTCCACCCCAGGTCCTGACAGCGGATCTCCGCGAGGTCGAGGACACGGTCGAGCAGCTGATCGAGGCCGGGGTTCCCCAAACACAGCCGCAGGCCTTACTCTCGGCCACGGAGTTGCGTGGGCGGGTTGCGATCGTGACCGGAGGATCGACCGGAATCGGCCGCGCGATCTCGCTCGCCCTCGGCGCCAACGGCGTGCACGTCGCCTTCAACTACCTGGACGACGGGCCCGGCTCGCGGAGCCACGCGCATCTGGTGCTGGGCGAGCTGCGGGAGCTCGAGGTGCGCGCCTTCTGTCGGTCCTGCGACGTGCGCGACACGGCCGACGTGCGCGCGTTCCTGGCCGAGACCATCGAGCAGCTGGGCGTGGTGCACGTCCTGGTCAACAACGCCGGGATCGGCCGGGACCGCGCGCTCTGGCGGATGGAGGATCACGAGTGGGAAACGGTCCTGCGCACCAACCTCGACGGCGCCTTCCACTTCATCCGCGCGGTGGCCGCTCCCATGCGCGCGCAGGAGTGGGGGAAGATCGTGAACATCTCCTCGGTGCACGCGATTCGAGGGGAGTTTGGCCTCGCCAACTACAGCGCTTCCAAGGCCGGGCTGATCGGGCTTAGACAGGAGCGCCGCGGTCGAGTTGGGGCCGCGCAACATCAACGTGAACGCGGTGGCACCGGGATACATCCGCACCGGCCGGCTGACCGCGCGCGTCCCGGCCGAGCTGCTCGACCGCGCGCGCAAGCGGAGCGTGTTGGGCCGCCTGGGCGATGCCCAGGACGTGGCCGGCGCGGTGCTCTTCCTGTGCTCGGAGGCTGCCCGCCACATCACGGGCGTCGTGATCCCGGTCGACGGCGGCTACTGCGTGTGGTGAGCTGCGCAATCCGCGGCTTCGCCGCGTGCTCGCTCCACCCTGGCCCGAGAGATGTCCAGCGCCGCCTGGCGAGTGGGGGCCGGTCGTGAGTGGCGGACGGCGCCCGTGAACGTGCTCCGCAGAGTCGCGGCGGCGATCGACCGGATGAACGACGGGATCGGAACCGCGGTCACCTGGTTGTCGCTGCTGATGATCGGGTTCGGTGCGTACAACGCGGTCGCCCGGTATGCCACGCGGTTCGCGGGGCTGAACCTCAGCAGCAACGCGCTCAACGAGCTGCAGTGGTATCTGTTCTCGGTCATCTTCCTGCTGGGAGCCGCCTGGGGTCTCCGCCATGACGTGCACGTCCGCGTGGACGTGCTGTACGCGCGGCAGTCGCGGCGGACGCAGGCCTGGATCGACCTGCTGGGCACCGTCCTGTTCCTGATTCCGTTCTGCGTGATGATGCTCTGGGTGTCGTGGCCGGCCGTCGTGCGCTCCTTCGCAATCCGCGAGGTCTCGCCCGATCCAGGCGGGCTCCCGCGCTGGCCGATCAAGGGCCTCCTGATCGTCTCCTTCGTGCTCCTCCTGCTCCAGGGTCTCGCCGTGATCGTGCGGCAGGTGGACGTGATCCGGAGCGGCGTTCCGCCGGCCGAGCCGGACGTGCGCCACGGGGAGGGTCTCTGAGCCGCGACGTCTGGGGCCCGCTCATGTTCGCGGCGGCCCTGCTCTTCATCTTCACCGGCTATCCTGTCGCGTTCGCCATGGGCGGCACCGCGCTCGTCTTCATGGCGCTCGGCGTGATCACGGGGGACTTCGATCCCATCCTGATGCGCGCCATGACGGAGCGCGCGTTCGGGACTATGTCCAACACCACGCTCCTCGCGGTGCCGTTCTTCATCTTCATGGGCATCGTGCTGGAGAAGTCCAAGCTCGCCGAGCAGCTGCTGGAAACGATCGGCGCGCTGTTCGGCGGGCTGCGGGGCGGGCTCGCGCTGGGTGTGATCTTCGTCGGCGCGTTGCTGGCGGCCGCGACCGGCGTGGTGGGCGCGTCGGTCACGGCCATGGGGCTGATCTCGCTGCCCGTCATGCTGCGGTACGGCTACGACGAGCGGCTCGCGCTCGGCACGATCGCTGCCTCGGGTACGCTCGGGCAGATCATCCCGCCCAGCATCGTGCTGATCGTGCTGGGCGACCAGCTCGGCGTGTCGGTCGGCACGCTCTTCCGGACCGCGGCCGTGCCGGGGCTGCTGCTGATCGGGTGCTACGCGGCGTTCGTCGCCGCGGTCGCACTGCTCCGGCCCGCGGCCGCCCCCGCGCTCCCGCCGGAGGCGCGCCCCCGGAGCGGTGCCGAGCTGGCGCGCCAGGTGATGCTCTCGCTGCTCCCGCCGCTGGCGCTGATCTTGATCGTGCTGGGGAGCATCTTCATGGGGATCGCGACCCCGACGGAGGCCGGCGCGGTGGGGGCGGTCGGCGCGATGGGGCTGGCCGCGCTCCACCGGCAACTCTCCATGGGCGTGCTACGCGCGGCCATGGAGGAGACCAGCCGCATCACGATCATGGTCGTGTTCCTGCTCATCGGCACGACCGCTTTCACGCTCGTCTTCCGCGGGCTCGAAGGGGACCTCTGGATCGCCGACGTGCTGGGGAATCTCCCCGGTGGGGCGCTCGGATTCCTGCTGGTCGTGAACGTGGTCGTCTTCGTGCTCGGCTTCTTCATCGACTTCTTCGAGATCGCCTTCATCGTCGTTCCGCTGATCATCCTTCCGGCGCGGCAGCTCGGCATCGATCTCGCCTGGCTGGGGATCATGATCGCGATCAACCTCCAGACCTCGTTCCTGACGCCTCCCTTCGGCTTCTCCCTCTTCTACCTGCGCGGGGTGATGCCGAAGCGGATTCCGACGGAGGTGCTCTACCGCGGAGTGATCCCCTTCATCGTGGTGCAGCTACTGATCCTGACCGCGTTTGTGGTTTGGACCGCGCCGAATGTCGGCCCGAGTCCGGGTGGGCCGTGAGCTCCGTCCGGCGGAGCCCCCCGCGCACTGCCGAAGGGAGCGCACTGCGCCGTCTGCGCTCCGGGGAGGGGCGGGTCGTGTGGGCGGGCGCGTACGAGCGGCTCGCGAGGGATCCGTCATTCGGCCCGCTGGTGAAGCGGATCGGGCCCGTGCGGCTCAGGCGCTCCGCGCCCGATCCATTCGCGTTCCTGGTGCGCGCGGTCACCTACCAGCAGCTCGCGGGCGGGCCGGCCGCGACGATCCACGGCCGGCTGGTGGCGGCGCTGGGCGGGGGGGTCACCCCTGCCTCGGTGCGCCGCGCGAGCGACGACGCGCTGCGCGCCGCCGGGCTCTCCCGGGCCAAGCTGGCAAGCATCCGGGATCTCGAGGAGCAGGTGGCCGCTGGAGCGGTCGCGCTGGACGACCTGCGCGATCTGTCCGACGAGGGCGTGGTGGAGAGGCTCGTGCGCGTGCGCGGGATCGGACGCTGGACGGCGGAGATGCTCCTGATCTTCCACCTGCGCCGCCCCGACGTGTGGCCGGCGCACGATCTGGGGGTGCGCGCCGGGATTGCGCGGCTGCTCGGCTGGGGAACACCGCCCGATGTGCGCGAGCTCGGGCTGATCGGGACCGGCTACCGGCCGTGGCGGAGCGCGACCGCGTGGTACTGCTGGCGCGCGGTCGAGACGCTGCCGCCGGGGTAGCCGGGGTAGCAGGGCGGCACCGGCAAAGGGGACCCTAAGGGCCCATCAGTAAAGGACTGAGTGATGTGGTCATCATGTGGTTGGGCGAATCGTGTAGTTCCAGTCCCCGTGGAAGCGGTGGGGATTGAGACGGATCTTTTCCATCTGTGCCCGCGGTCGATGTCTATGCGAATCCGGAGGCCGACTTCGCTCCGCGTGGAGGCGATCAGGCTGACGACCGTGGCCAAGCTCACGAGGGGTTTGCCGCGCCAGTTCATCGCGATGTGGGAGAAGAGCCGGTGCTCGATCTTGTTCCACTTGCTGGTTGCGGGCGGGAAATGGCAAACGGAGATGACCAGGCCGGTGCGGTTGGCGAACTCCTGGAGCTCTCACTTCCAGAGCCTGAGCCGCGACCCGTTGCTCCCCCCCGCATCCGCCGTGATTAACAATTCGTTCGTACCCGGATAGAGGGGGCGACCCATGCGCTTCCACCAGCGACGAATGGAGTTGACCGCGAAGCTCGCCGTGTCATGATCTCTGCCCACGCTGACCCAACCCTCGTTGCGCTGCAGATCGTAGACACCGTAGGGGATGGCCTTCCCCTGTTCGGGAATCAGGAAGTCGTGGACCCGAACTGTTTCGGGGTCTCCCGCCGGACGCCACTCCCGTCCCTGGTTCTTGAAGTCCCCGATGAGCTCCTTCTTCTTCGTATCGACCGAGATCGTCAGCTGTTCTGCCTTCTGGAAACGCCGGACCTGGCTGTTGATGTAGCGAAATTGAGCGTCCCGGTCCGGGTGCTGGGGTCCCTCGCGGCTCTTCTGGTTCGCCTGCAGACTGTAGCCGAGCTCGTGCAGCAGCTCCGCCACCGTGGTGTGGCTCACCTCATGCCCTATCTCGGCCAACGCGCCGCGAAGCGCCCGCACGCTCTTCGACGTCCACCGAAGCGGCAACTCCGGATCTCCCGAAGCCGTCGGCTCTACCAGCGCATCCAGATCCGCCAAGAGTGTCGGGTCTTTTGCGCTCGCCGGCCTCCAGTTCGCGCAGGCCCCTCTGAATCGTCGAGCGCGACACCCCCGTGGCCTGTTCTACCAGTCCGATGCCGCCGTGCCCGAGGGCGCGCGCTTCCGTCGCCGCCCACAGCCGCCTCGAGCGTTCCGTCAACACGTGCGCCAGCCCTCGGTACTTCGCACGCAGCGTACCGATGTCCATGCCGCGCGGTACATCGGCCGCCTATTAAATCAAGCAGTCATTTCCTTACAAGCCCTGAGCCGCGCCCCCTCCCGCCATCGCGAACGCAAAGGTCGCGTACTCCTGCTCGTTGCCCGCGAAGTAGCGGAAGGACGCGTCGCGGAAGGCCCGGAACGAATCGTAGACCCTCCGGAAGTCCGCGTTCTCCCCGGCCTGCTCCTCGAAGTAGGCATTCGTCTCGCGCCACGCAGCCTCCAGGATGTCCCGCGGGTACGAGCGGACCTGCACGCCGTGCTCGCGCACCAGCGTCTCGAGCGCGTGCGGGTTCTCCGCGTCGTAGCGGGCCACCGTATCCAGATTCACCGCCTGGCAGACTTCGGCCAGGACCTCCTGGTACACGCGCGGTAGCGCGTCGTACTCCGCCTGGTTCACCTGCAGGGTCAGCGTCGGGCCCGGCTCCCACCACCCTGGCTGGTAGTAGTTCCGCGCGATCTCGTGGAAGCCGAGCTTCATGTCGTCGTACGGTCCCACCCACTCGGTCGCATCGATCGCGCCGCGCTCGAGCGCCGGATAGATGTCCCCGGCCGCGAACACCTGCACTGACACTCCGAGCCGAGTCATCACCTCTCCGCCGATCCCCGGGATCCGCATGCGCAGCCCACGCAGATCGGAGAGCGAGTTGATCGGCCGCCGGAACCAGCCGCCCATCTGCGCTCCCGTGTTCGCCGCCGGGAAGTTGACGATCCCGAACTGGGCGTAGATCTCGCGCATCAACTCGAGGCCGCCGCCGTGGTAGAGCCACGCGTTCTGCTGGCGTGGGGTCAGCCCGAAGGGCACGGAGGTTTCGAAGGCGAGGGCGGGATGCTTACCGATGTAGTAGTAGCCCGCAGTGTAGCCGGCTTGGGCGGTGCCGGCCACCACGGCGTCCATCACTTGGAGGCCTGGCACCAGCTCGCCCGCGGCGAACACCCGCATCGTGAAGCGCCCCTCGGTGAGCGCCGCGACCCGCTCTGCGATGCGCAGCGGGGCGCCGTGGATGATGTCGAGCGAGGGGACGAAGCTGGAGGCCAGGCGCCACTGGATCTCCGGTCCGGTGACCACCGCCCCGTTCTGGGCGGCCGCGCTCGAGCTTCCCTCCCGGCCGCAGGCGGCGAGGGCGCCGGCCCCCACCCCGCCGGTGGCGGCGCTCTTGAGGAACTGACGACGCTCGATTCGCTTCATGGAGCTCCCTGGGTGGATCTTCCGGTGGAGGTGCGGCGGGTGACGCGCGATGAATACTCTGTCCTGCGCCGCGGTGCAATTGACGCCGCGACGTGGACGCGCGCATCCTGGCCGGATAGAATCCGGTGCTCCGTGCTCCGGAGGCTCCGCGAGCAGAGTCGCACACGAGCAGAAGCCCCACGAGGCCCAGCCATGCGCGTCCGCCCCTCCGGTTGGCTCGGCCGGCTCAAGGCGCACGCTGCTGTGCGCGGCCGTGCTCGCGCAGCCGCTCGCACCCCTCTCCGCCGTCGCGCAGACGGCCGCCGGGCTCTTCACCGCCGACTCGGTCCGGGCGGTACGCGCGCACGGTGGGATGGTCGTCTCCGAGAGCGCGCTCGAGCTCGAGGCGCGCATCGACTACCGTGCGCAGCCCGTGCGCCGCCAGGTCTTCGTGCCGTTCATTCGGTGGCTGACTCGGGGTTGAACCCCCCTTCCGGCTTGGGTAGCTTGCGATGCTCTGCGTGCATCGTGGAACGATGCGTCGGAGCTAGGCGCCGCTAGCTCAATTGGCAGAGCAACTGACTCTTAATCAGTAGGTTCTAGGTTCGATTCCTAGGCGGCGCATCTCGGTTTGGCTCAACTGGTTATGGCCTGGTTGGGCCCATCGTTTTTTAGGCCTGCTCTGCCGGTTGCGGGCCACTTGACGGGGCGGATCGTTCCCAAAAAGAAGCCGCCTCGTCGGTCGGCCGGGTGCGCCCCTAGCGATTCGTCAGGTCCCGACCGCCGCGAGGCGGGCTTCGTAATCCGGGGGCACGTCAACCGCCCAGCGACCGTCGGGTGGCTGCGGGGTGGAAGTCAACGATCCAGTCAGGGCGCGGATCTTGCTCTCGCCGGGCCGGGTCGCGAGGCCCGGATTTCAGGGCCAGGATCGTGGGGCAAGGAGAGGCGATGAAGGGCGGATGGATCACGCTCGCGGCGGCGGCCGTCGCGCTGACCGCGTGCTCGACCGAGGGCCGCGTCGAGGACCGGCTGGAGGAGGCGCTCGTGGCGCACCTCGGGCCGGCCGAAGAGTACGACGTCGACGTGTCCGGGCTGCGGGTCCGGTCGGGGGAAGCCGAGCGCGTGCGCGCGGAGGGTATCCGCGTGCGACCGGCGCGCGGCCCGGTGGTGGACCGGCTCACGATCGAGATGCGCAACGTCCGCTACGACCGCGCGCTGAAGCGTCTGGTCGCCGCGGAGAGCGTGCAGGCCACGGCCTGGGTGCGCCCCAACGATCTGGAGGTTTACCTCGAGCAGGGGGGCGGGCTTCGGAGCGTATCCGTCTCGCTGATGCACCCGGACCGGATGCGACTCCGCTTCCGACCCGAGCTCGGGCTCCCCGTTCCCCTGAACGTGGCCGCCGAAGTAGAAGGTACGGTCGAGGGGCGGGGCTCCGAGCTGCACTTCGTCGTGCGCGAGGCAAGGGCGGGCGGCATCGGTGTGAACGGCGGCGTCACGGAGGGGCTGAGCCGCTGGATCAATCCGGTGGTCGACCTTTCCGATCTGCCCCTCGACCTCGAGGTTACCTCGGTGCGCGTCGAGGGGGACGCGCTGCGCGTGGACGCGACGGGAGACGTGACCGCTTTCCAGGAGAGCCGCTGAGCGAGCGCTGCGTGACCTTCGACCGAGCCCGTCTAGTGCGGCGATCCTGCGCGCTCGCCCTGGTCTCGTCTCTGGTCCTGGTCGCCGCCTCGGCCTGCGGAGGGGGAGCGGCCGCGCGGGACGGGGCGGGATCCGGACCGGTTTCGAGCGCGGAGTTCGACGCGCTCTACCGTGCCCGGACGGACAGCGCGCGCATGCGCTTCACCGAAGCCGACGTGCGCTTCATGAACGCGATGATCGGCCACCACGCGCAGGCGCTCGTGATGTCCGGCTTCGCGCCGACCCACGGCGCGAGCCCCTCGGTCCGGACCCTGGCCGCGCGCATCATCAACGCGCAGCAGGACGAGATCGCACTCATGCAGCGGTGGCTGCGTGACCGCGGCCAGCCGGCGCCCGAGGTGATGATCCAGGGCACCAGCTTGATGATCCACGGCGCGGAGCATCCGACGCACGGGGCGGGAATGCTCGCACCGGAGCAGATGGCAGAGCTCGAGCGCGCACGCGGCGCGGAGTTCGACCGGCTGTTCCTGAGGTACATGATCCAGCACCACCGAGGGGCGGTGGTCATGGTGGATGAGCTGGTCGCGACCGCCGGCGCAGCCCAGGACGCGGAAGTCTTCAGGCTCGCGTCCGACATACACGTCGATCAAACCACGGAGATTGCCCGGATGGAGGGGATGCTCGCCGCGCTCGAGGGCGACTGCTGACCCGTTCCGGAGCGCGTCGCCAACCGAGGAGCTCTGCATGAGATCGAGACGCACGCTTCTGCTCGCCCTGACGGGCACGATCGTCGCGATGAGCGCGTCCGCTTGCGCTCCGGCGGCCACCGCGTCCCCGCTCCGGCGGGCACCGGCGCCGCCCCCGACACCGGATCCACGGACGGGGCTGGCCGGGGGCTCACTGAACGCGGAAGAGGCTGTGTGGAATCTGCGCATGCTCTCGAGGACGCCGCCGCCTGCGGATTTCGTCGGCGGGGTCAACTCGGACCTCGCGTTCTTCGACCACTACGCGATCCAGGGGAACTACCGTGGCATCCAGGTCTGGGACATCGCGAATCCCGCGGAGCCGGCGCTCGTGCGGGGCTTCGTCTGCCCCGCGTCCCAGAGCGACGTCTCCGTCTACCAGAACCTACTCTTCATCTCCGCCGAGGACTTCAGCGCGCGGCTCGACTGCGGGACCGGGGGCGTCGGGCGCGTCCAGGTGAGCCCGGACCGGATCCGCGGGATCCGGATCTTCGACATCAGCGACCTCCGGAACCCGCGGAACGTGGCCAACGTGCAGACCTGCCGCGGGTCGCACACGCACTCGCTGCTGATCGATCCGGACGATCCCGACAACGTCTACATCTACGTCTCGGGCTCCGCGCCCGTCCGTCCCGCGGCAGAGCTGGCGGGGTGCAGCGACCAGCCACCGTCGGGAGATCCCAACACGGCGCTCTTCCGGATCGAGGTGATCCGCGTCCCGCTCGCCAACCCCGAGCGCGCTGCGATCGTCAGCTCCCCGCGCATCTTCGAGGATCTGGTCGCCCCGCTGAAGCACGGGCTGAGCCCGGAGGACCGGGCCGCGATCGAGCGCGCGAGCGAGCGCGGCGTGTTCGTGGTCGACGTCGGCGGCGACGCGTACGTTCTCCCGAACCAGTTCGTCGATCCGCTGCTCGACACGATCGCGATGCGGAACGGGCGCGATATCCCCACCGCGGCCGACAGCGCGGAGCTGCGGGGGACGCTCCCTGGGATCATCGCGGAGATGACCGGCGGAGCGCACGGGGAGGCGGAGGGACTGCGGCCCGGACCCACGCAATGCCACGACATCACGCTCTATCCCGAGATCGGGCTCGCTGGAGGCGCGTGCGAGGGCTATGGCTTCCTGCTCGACATCCGCGATCCCGTCGCTCCCAAGCGGCTCACCGCGGTCGCGGACTCCAACTTCTCGTACTGGCATTCGGCGACGTTCAATAACGACGGAAGCGCGGTCCTCTTCAGCGACGAGTGGGGTGGCGGCGGCGGAGCGAAATGCCGTGCCGGCGATCCCAATGAATGGGGAGCGAACGCGATCTTCCAGATCGCCAACGGGCAGATGCGCTTTCGGAGCTACTACAAGCTCCCGGCCGTTCAGTCCGCGGAAGAGAACTGCGTGGCCCACAACGGATCGCTGATCCCGATCCCGGGACGCGACGTCATAGTGCAGGCGTGGTACCAGGGCGGGATCTCGGCCTTCGACTGGACCGATCCGTCACGGCCCTTCGAGATCGCATACTTCGACCGCGGCCCCTTCGATCCGCAGCGGCTGAGGATGGCCGGCTCCTGGTCGGTCTACTGGTACAACGGCGTGATCGTGAGCTCCGAGATCGCCCGTGGACTGGACATCCTGGAGCTCGTGCCGAGCGACCATGTCAGCGAGAACGAGCTGGCGGCCGCCAAGAGCGTGCGGCTGGAGTACTTCAATCCACAGGGACAGGGGCGCTTTGTCTGGCCACCTTCGGTCACGCTGGCGCGGGCGTACCTGGACCAGCTCGACCGCGGCGCCGCCCTCTCGATCGCGCGCGTGGCGGAGCTGCGCCGCGAGCTGGACGCGGCCGAGGAAGCGTCCGGCGGAGCCCGCCGGGACGCGCTGGCGCGGCTGGCGGACGAGCTCCAGCGCGAGGTCGACGCCGCGCGCGATCCGCGCCGGATGCGGCTGCTCGTGAGCACGCTGCGCGAGCTGGCGGCCGAGACTCGCTGAGCGGAGCGCGGTCGCCGAGCGCGGGTGCGTTCCGCGCCGGTCCTCAGTCGGACCCGAGGAGCGCGCTGAGCAGGATCGGACAAGGGGCGGGGCAGGGGACCACCAGCCTCGCCCCTCGATCCAAGCCCTCGTGCTCGCCGGGCGCGTCGCGCGCGGGCGCTCCCGGGACCTCCCAGAGCCGCGTGCGGAGGCAGCCTCGATCGCATACGCGCCGCACGCCGTCGGCGACCGCCGCCGGCTCGAGCAGCGGCAGCTCTGCGTAGATCCCGGTCTGGCGCGCGGCCACTTCGACGAACTCACGCACGCGCAGCCGCCCGCGGTCCCCTAGATACCAATGCACTACGGCGGGCCCGTAGAGCGCGACCAGCGCCTCGACGAGCGCGTGAACGCCGCGCGCCTCGTGCCGCCACCCCGAGGGCAGGTCGGGTGCGGTGCGGAGCGGCCGGTGGGCTCCGTCCCCGTCGCGGCGAGCGAGCGCAGTCAACGTGTCCGTGTTCGGCAGATCGAGCAGGCTGGCGTCTTCCGCGTGCACGTTAGCATCCGAGAGGTGACGGATCGCGTATGCGTCGTCGGCCCGCCGGCGGATCTGCACCTGGAGGAACGCGACCGCGCGCTCCTCTGCGATCCGCTCGCGCAGGACGGACCCCAGAGCGGTGAGTGGGGGCTCCGCCGGAGCGCTGACCCGCGGCTCGGCGATCCCGGCGCTCAGCAGCAGCTGCTCGACCACGTCCACCAGTTCCGGATGCGTTCCGATCGGCTCGGCGTACACGAGCGGCCGCCGGCCGGCGCCCGCCGCCGCGAGCTTCTGCGGCACGGTCTCACCGCCGTGGAAGCCGGGCGCGATCAGGAACGGCGCGACGACCACGACGCGGTCCGGACCCGCCTCCGCCAGCGCCTGCTCCAGCCGCGGCTCCTGGTCGATGAAGGCCGGGGCAACGCGCGCGAACCCGCTCGACTCGCAGAGCCGCGCGCAGGTGGCGAGCACGGCGTCCGCGGAGCCCGGATCGCTCGGGGTGCCGTGGCCGAGCACGACCAGCTCGGCCTCTCCGGCCGGAGATCTCCCGGTCAAGGCGGTCCGAGCGCGGTCCACGACCAGCCGGTCGAGCGCCGGGTCGGCGCCCAGCGGGGGCAGCAGTCGGACGGTGCGGACGCCCAGGTCGCTGTCGCCGTAGGGGAGCCCGAGCTCGCGGGGAACCACCACGCGGCTGAAGTAGCCCTCGGCGAGGAAGACGGGAAACACGACGAGGCGACGGCTGCGCGCGGCGTCGAGCGCCTGGTGCAGGAAGGTCTCCTCCTTCCAGAACGCGGTCCGCACCTCGGGGAAGCCGCGGTGCGCGAGAGCGAGCGCGAGCGCGAGCACCGGCTGGGCCGAGTCCCCGCTCCGGCTCGACCCGTGGGCGACCAGAATCACGCCCGGGCGGGCGGTGGCGGGATCGGGCTGGAAGCTCTCGGCCATTGACCCGAGCTGCGGATCCGGTTACTGGTTCTTCGCTTAGACGCTCGTTGCCACGCGGACGGTGGAAGCTCGAATGATTCGGACCTCGAATCCAGCCCTGATTTCGGCCCCGGCTCGTCGGGAGGCCTGCGTTTGTTGTGGCCTGCTCTCACTCCCGGGGGAGGGAGATCGGCCCGGTCGCTGACTGGCCCGATCGACCCGAGGCGCACCGTCGCCCTGATCCCCCCGGGGTCAGGGCTTTTTCACGTCCGCTGACTGCCGTCCACGAGGCCACCTTGCGGGGCCCTAACCAGGATACGATGGGCACGGTCTATCTGGTGGGTGCGGGACCCGGTGATCCGAAGCTGATCACGTGCCGCGGGTGGGAGCTGCTGCACCGCGCTGACGTCGTGCTGCACGATGCGCTGGTCGGTCCCGAGCTGCTCGCGATGGTGAGCCCGCGCGCCGAGGTGATCGACGTGGGCCGTCGCGCGGGCGAGACCCGCTGGCTCACCCAGGAGCGCATCAACCGGATGCTCGTCGAGCTGGCCGACCAGCACTCCGTGGTCGTGCGCCTCAAGGGGGGCGATCCGCTCGTGTTCGGGCGCGGCGCCGAGGAGGCGCTCGTGCTCGCCGAGGCAGGGGTTCCCTTTGAGATCGTGCCGGGCGTCACCGCGGGCACCGGCGCGCTCGCCTACGCGGGTATTCCGCTCACGCACCGTGGGGTCGCAACCACGGCGCTCTTCGTCACGGCCCACCCCCACGAGGGGCCGGCGGGCGACGAGCGCTGGCGCCACATCGCGCACACGGGCGGCACGCTCGTCGTCTACATGGCCGGGGCACGAATTCGCGTCGTTACCGAGCGGCTGATGCGGCTCGGCCGGAGCCCAGACACGCCGGCCGCGCTGGTCGAGTCCGGCACGCTCCCCGCACAGCGGGTCGTGCGCGGCACCCTGCGCGACCTGGCCGGGCGCGCGGGCGACGCGCGCGGCCCGGCGCTGATCGTGGTGGGCGAAGTCGCCCGTCTCGCCGAGCCGCTGGCGTGGGTGAGCCCCGGTCCGCTCGCGGGCCGAACGGTGCTCATCGCGCGCGGGCGGGCGCAGCGTTCGCGAATCGCCTCGTCGCTCCGCGCGCTGGGTGCCACCGTGCTCGAGTATCCCGCGATCCACTCTCGGCCGGGCCCGGACGTGGACGCCGTCGCGTCGGCGGTGGAGGCGCTCGGGGGGTCGAACCGTGAGGCGTTGGGCGCGCGGGGCGTGCTCCTCTTCACCGGCGCCGCCGCGGTCGAGGAGGCCCTCGGCGCGCTGGCGCACGCAGGCAAGGATGCGCGCTCGCTCGCCGGGCTCCTGCTGGTCGGGATCGGGCGCGAGACGATCGCCGCGCTGCGCCGCGCGGGGCTCCGCTGCGACCTGCCCCTCCGGAGCTATCTCCCGATCCGCGTGGTCGCCGCGCTTCGCCGCCGAATCGGCCCGCTCGAGGGCCACCCGGTCGTGCTCCTGCTCGACGGACAGGAGGAGTCCGCGCTTGCCGATGCCCTCGCCGCTGCGGGCGCTCGCACGCACTCCCTCCGGCTCGCGACCCGCGCGGTCGATGGGCGGGGGCGGCAGCCGCTCGAGCGCGTGATCGCGGCGGGTGCCCTCGATGCGCTCGTGCTCCCCTCTTCGTCCGCGGCCGAAGCACTCGTCGCCGCGGGGCTCGGTGTTCCGCCGACGGTGGAGATGATCGCGATCGGTCCAGCAACCGCCGCTACCGCGGAGCGGCTGGGTCTGCCCGCGGCCCGCGTCGCCGGACCCGGCGGGGCGCAGGCGCTCGTCGCGGAGTTGCTCGGCCGCTTCGGCAATCCCGGATCGGAGGCGCCCCGGCGCGCCGCCGCCTCCTCCGACCACTGACGCGAAGACTGCGGATGGCGGCGACCCAGGCGAGCGCCAAGAGCGCGCCGTATCCCGCGCTCCGCGTGCAGGAGGGATTCGTGCCGCTGGGCGAGTTCCGGCTTGAGCATGGCGGGCGGGTGGTGGACGGCTGCATCGCCTACCGGCTGGTGGGGATGCCAGACGCGCCGGTGATCGCGGTGCTGGGGGGGATCTCCGCCGACCGCGTGGTCGCTGCCCAGGAGGGAGACGAGGGGCGCGGGTGGTGGGAGTGGATGGTCGGGATCGATCGCCCCCTGGACCTGCGCGTTTACCAGGTGCTCGCGCTCGACTACCTGTTCGGGCGCGGCGATTCGGCGGGGGAGCCGGTGGACGCGTTCGCCCCCGGTCACGACCCGGTTCCGGTCCCCCTCGTCACCCCCACCGATCACGCGCACACGCTCGCGGCGGTCGTGGACACCCTCGGCCTCGAGCCGCTGTGCGGTCTGATCGGCGGGTCGTACGGGGGGCTGGTTGGGCTCTCCTTCGCGATCGTCCACCCGGACAAGGTGCTTCGCACGCTCGTCATCGGCGCCGCGGACCGCAGCCATCCGATGGCCACCGCGTTGCGCGTGATCCAGCGTCGGATCGTGCAGCGGGCGGCGGCGGCGGGGGACGACGCGGCGGGCGTCGCGCTCGCGCGCTCGCTCGCGATGACCACGTATCGCTCCGACCGGGAGTTCGCCCAGCGCTTCTCGGGTCCTCCCATGGTCGGCCCCCGGGGGGTCCACTTCCCGGTCGAGAGCTACATCGACCACCACGGCCAGAACTTCGCGCGCCGCTTCACCCCCG
>Ga0310121_10001169_pt1 | contig 27503 bp, 22 predicted proteins | sample CB27_Tmax_986_MG_FD_203504 | JGI IMG/M metagenome (GOLD analysis project Ga0310121, IMG submission 203504) | Marine microbial communities from Western Arctic Ocean, Canada - CB27_Tmax_986 | ecosystem: Environmental > Aquatic > Marine > Oceanic | place: Canada: Western Arctic Ocean | collected... | reverse complement strand
CAGCCGCCCTGGTGCTGGAACGCTCGTAGGTCTTCCTGAACTGAACCAGGTGCTCTTTAGCTGGGGACAACCAGGTTCATTGGCCGCCGTGCCGGAGCCCGGATCGCTGCTGTTGTCAGTCGTGGGACTGGTCTTTGTTTTGGTTGTTAGCAAAAGGCGTGAAGCTTAAGGAAGATTTGCTGGCACATCGAGATGCTGCGGGGAACTTCTGGCGGTGTGATCTTTGCTGGCTTATCCGGTTCGCCGGCGTGGGACCTCGAGGATTTGCCTGACGGCAATGGAACCAGTTGTCTCGATTGCCTTAGGTGCTGTCGTTGCCACCTACGAAAGGTTGGCCTTAATCCTCTCCAGCTTGGATTTTGCAATACGCTCTAGAGTGGTCCATGACGTTTGGTTCACGCTGTAGGATGGGCACTCTTGCCCGTCTAAGGACACGAGCCTGATTGGACGGGCAGGAGTGCCCATCCTACAAACCTATGTAATCGAGTGCCATGAACCTCTATTCAAAAAGACTTAGCAAGGCTTCGTCCCACAATGAAGCTGGGAGAGCCTCTCTCGGAGACTGTGGCACGTTATTCACGCGCAGATCAGGTACGGAGATCGCCAGCGAGGGACGGACTCGAGTGGCACCCGCCCATTCGGCATCGCGCCTCGCGACCTCAGTTGTAGAAGGCAGTCCGTGAGCCGCTGGCATCGGCGATGCGGTTAGCGTGGTTGAGAACCGCGTGTCACGTCCTAGAGCGCCGATGTCGAACAGGTCGCCCGGCGTCGGCGCGTCGTGGTCGGTCAACTGTCTGTCCAGGATTCCGACAGCGATCGTTGACGTCGCGCTGACATTGTGTCCTTCGAGGGCGCTGGCCTGTCGGGGCGCGGAGACTCTTGCGGTCTCTGGATTCTTCAATGCCGCTCGTGGTGGTCGGCTGGATCCTGAATCTTGTCCATCGGCCGCAGTCGCTTGCGTCAAGTTGCCACCAACACTCTGTGTGCCGGAACTGTCGCCCGGGGACAGCGTGCCGCCCGAGTTAACCAGATCGCCCCCGACCTCGCCAGAGCCGCCCAGCGAGCCGGCTGCCACCACGATCGAACCACCACCAGTGCTAAGACTATTATTCATAGTCAACGTACCGGCGCCGGTCTTGGTCAACGTGTTGCCGCCCAGGTTCAGCGCGTTGTTGAAGGTCAACGTCGAGCCGGCCGCTACGTGTACTTCGGTCGCATTGCTCAGATTCACCACCGCCTGGAACTGGTGGTCGCCCTGCAGCACGTCAATCGTGGAGGTATTCGTATCCGAGGACAGGGTGACACTGCCCGCGCCGGCAATCACGTACGTGTTGTCGTTGTCGAACGTGATGCCTTTGACGGTAACCGCCGTGTCCGTGAACACCGTGTGTGGCGAGGTAATCCCGCCCGCGAAGATCGCACTTTCGTTGTTCGCATTGGGAGCCGGACCACCGGTCCAGTTGTTGCCATTCCAGTCTCCGCTACTATCGAGGTTCCACGTGCGATCCGGCTGCTGCTCAGCGAGCAACGAGACAACCGTCGTTTGGTTGGGCATCACGGTAAGCGACTGGGTGGTGCCGCCGGGCCAGGTGACTTCCAGGTCGATGTTACCGCTGTAAGTGCCAAGTCCGAAATGGAGCGTGAGATCATTTTGATTGCCCTCGCCAGTTCCGGCCTCCACCTGGCGGGTCGCTGTGATGCCGTCGAAAGAGGCACGAACCTGTGCACCGATCGCAGAACGGTTGATGGTCGTTCCAGCACCCTCGAGTCGAACCTTTAGCCAGTTGTTGCCGGAAGTCTGGTTGTTGGCATACACGCGAAGGTCCGTGGTCAAATCCAGATCGCCGTCATTATCATAGTCCGCAAAAGCGGCTGCATAATTGAATCCCCCCGAGATGCCACCCAGGCCCCATTGACTCGTCACATCGGTAAAAATCCAGTCGCCGCTGCCGGGGGCGCCTGCAAAGTCTTCGCTGAAAATCACCGTGTTCGGAACCGGCGAAACAACCGTGATATTGTCGACTTCTCGCATGTCGCCAGGATGGACGTCGTTCCATGTCAACATAACACTATCAATGTTGGCCAGAGCGGCCTCTGCGGTGGCCGTCAAGGGCATGGTCCAGGTCGGATTGAGGGACCCGCCCACCAAATCGTAGATGTCGACGCTGATCGTGTTGGCGATTTGGTCAATGGTCATCTCCACCTGAACCGTTCCCGATCCGATGCCTTTGAACTGATTGCCGACGCCGGGTGCACCACCGTCGGTGATGTTAATTCGGCTAAGCGTGTCCAAGCCATCCCACAGCACCCAGCCTCCGCCACCGGGGCCCGGATAACCCGGGTTCAATGGATTGGCGTTAGGGCCGACCAAGAGCGCATTGTCAAAAGTGCCGGTGCCGTTATCGAGACCAACCATACCCTCACCACCGGCGACATCGTAGACGCCGGTGAGGTACATGTCGGCGGTAAGTACAATCTGGTTCCCAATCGGGCCGCTGAGGGATTTTGTCGTCGACGAGTTGGCAGCAGGTGCGTGTGCTACACTCGTAGGCAAGCCTGCTCCGGGACCGAAAGCAACACTCCCCGCATTCTGGCCCCAGCCAAGGTCTGACAGCTCGCCGGAGCCTCCCGAACCCGTATCGTTGCGAAAAAGAACCGCCGGGTCGGCGTTGACCGCCGTGAAGAACAGGTCGAGGTCCCCGTCGTTGTCGATATCACCCAGTACCGGCGAGGCATACGACTCCTGATAGTACACGCCGCTGGTGCCCAAATCCTCAAAAGTGTAACCGGAGCCGGGACCCAGATTCCTAAGGAACCGTGATTGGGGTTGTCCCTCATGCGCGAAATTTCCGGCGAACAGGTCAATCAATCCATCGTTATCGAAATCGCCGAAAGCGGACCCGATGCCATGGCCCGGATCGGCCGTGGCGTTGTAATCCGGCGCCACATCGTTACTCAAGCTGAAGCCAGAGCCTTCGAAATCTTCGCTGAAAATCACCGTGCCCGGATCGGGTGAGGTGACTGTGATGTTGTCGAGTTCCCTAGTGTCGCCAGAAATGACGTCGTTCCATGTCAATATCACGCGATCGATTGTCGCCAGAGCGGCCTCGGCAGTGGGGGTCAGAGGCATGACCCAGGTTGGGTTGAGGGGAGCCCCGCCTACCAAATCGTAAATGTCGATACTGATCGTGTTGGCGATCTGGTCAATGGCCATCTCTACCTGAACCGTTCCCGATCCGATGCCTTTGAACTGATTGCCGACGCCCGGTGATCCGCCGTCGGTGATGTTAATTCTGCCCGCGCCGCCGAGACCATCTAAAACTCCCCACCCTCCGCCGCCGGGACCGGGATACCCCGGGTTCAAGGGATTGGCCTGAGGGCCTATCAAAAAGATATTGCCCAGGCCATCATCGATGCCAACCATCCCCTCGCCGCCCGCGGTGTCATAGATACCGGTGAGATACATGTCGGCGGTAAGCGTCAGCTGGCTGCCGACCGAACCGCTGAAAGGTTTTGTGGTGGTCGTGTTGGAGGAAGGGGCATGGGCTACGTTCGTCGTCAGGCCTACCCCGGCGCTATACGCAACATCAGCCGCATCCAGACCCCAGCCCAGGCCAGACAGAAGGCCGTCGCCACCCGGACCGTTCTGACGGAGTTGGTTGGGCTCAAGTCGATAGTTGGTGACGTAGACGTCGAGGTCACCATCCTGGTCCCAGTCGGCTGCGGTAACGCCGCGACCGGGTCGAGGATTTCCCGGGGAACGGGTCGAGTCGCCCAGTTGCGTCCAGGCAAGGCTAAACGACTGCCCCGCGTTATTCAGCAGCAGAGCATCGAGTTGGTAGGCAGGCGACTCGTAGCCGCCAACGTACAGGTCCAGATAGCTGTCACCGTTGAAGTCGCCCCAGACGGCAGCTCGACTGGACTCCATGGGTCGCGAGGGAAGCATGGAGCTGACTTCCACGAAGCTGGTTCCGTTGACATTGCGCCATAGCTGAAAAGTTTCGTAAGCAAAAATATCAAGAAAGCCGTCGTTGTCGAAGTCGCCCAACACGCCTTCGAAACTATCATGCGGCCCAGTGCCGAGGGCTTGGAGCTGCGTGAGCGTGCCACCATCGTTGCGCCAAACGGTTTTGCCGTCGAATAGATCGGTCCAGCCATCGTTGTTAATGTCACCCCAGGCACCCTTAGTGCTCGTGAGCTGCAGACCGATGTCATTAAAGGAGAGCAGTGTCCGAGTCTCCAGGCATTCCAGCCGCAACGACTTGGCCTCCGAGATTCGGCGCGCCGACCGTCGCCTCGACAAGATATGGAACCTTCGTTGGCGCGAGAATTCAGCTTGAAGCAATTTGAAGATCATCGCCTAGCGTTGTCCCCGGGACACTTAAAATAGGCCAGCCAATAAGGGTATTCACATATTATATATACTTCTGTAATGTTTCGCACAAAGATTGGTGATTTTAACAAGATGCAACCGAATTCAGCTTTTTTTCCGTGCTGGTAATTCCCAACGCACCGTATGGCAAACGGTTCTGCCGCTCTCAGGCGGCTCACTCGAATAAGGGAACATCGCGTAAAGAGTGACCAGCGTGCCGTCGTCCAGCTGCCTGGTTGTTGGCCAAGCGCTCCCAAGGGGAGGCGAAACTGCCAATTGCAGCGGTTGGTCGAAGTCCCAAGTCTTGCCGTAGTCATGACTCACCACAGCTGCGGCGCCAAACGGCAAATGGTAATGGGTGTAGGTACAAAGCAGACGGCCATCTTGAAGTAATGTCAGTTGGCCATGCACTTCGCTGTATTGCAGAAACTCTCGAGGCGCAGACCACGTCTTGCCCTCATCGGTGCTTGCCGTCAAGAGCATATGACCAGCGGAATGATCGTTAGACATCTTGCCCGGAGGATAAGGTAAAGGTTTATCCTGCAATGGATGCAGCCACTCGAAACGGGTGGTCGCCAAGATAGTACCGTCCGGCATGCGGGCAAAATCCGCTTCAACAAACATGGGGAAAGCATCCTCCCAAGTTTGAATTTCCGTTCTGCCATTCCACGTTCTACCGCCATCGGTTGAATGTATTAGCCATGCCCGACAGTTGGGCGATTGATATCCCCGCGGTGTTTTTTTCTGGGCGGCTTCACTGGTCCCAACGCAACGCACAAACGAAATCGTTCCGTCCGGATGAATGATGGGGGCGCGCACTGCGCTGATTCTCTGATACTCGTCATCGCGCTCTGTGTGAAAACCTACAGCCCGCCAGGTTGCGCCCCCGTTCTCAGAGACGCAAACGCCATCCAACGATTCCGATGTGAATAACAATACGCCATTATCCAGACAGGTCAGAGATCCTTCCTTGCCGGCCAGTGGAGTATGTTTAAGCGGCTGCCAGCTTCTGCCACCATCGGTGGATTTGTGCAGTTTTACCGGCGAGCATTGTTCACCAGGATGGCTGGGAAACGGAGATTGGATATGCGGTGCCAGCGTATCCACGGGCGAAGCAAGCAGACTGCCATCCGGCAAGACACACAAACCTGCTTTATAAAAACCGCGATTGCCTACTTGTGCCCGCCAGGCAGGCATTAGCGATAGCTGGGCCACGGTATGATAATCCATTCCGGTGTACCCCGTCAGGCCGGCCGTGTAGTTGTTGCCATACGCATCGTGCTCCCATTGGAACGGCTGCGGTTTCTTCGTAACGGTAGTTCCCTCGATCGTTTGTTGTTTTGGCGGGGCTGAAACAGCGTTAGGGTACTCTGTCGCACCCAGAGCAAATGAACCGACTGCCGAAGCTTTCAGCAATTGGCGTCTATTAATTGGTCGCATCTTTGGCTCCTTATTCTCCGTGAATCAAGAGGTACTGAGAGACTGAAGACAGCCAACGCGAAGGGGGTAGATCAGTCCCAAAACTCAACTATTAAACGCGGCACCTTTTCGAAATCTCGCCGATTGCGTGAAATCAACGTGGCCGAGTGAACAATACAGATCGCGTGTGGGAACACGCACCTTTTGCTGGTGCCATTGTTGATAAACGGCTTCCGCTTGAGAGGTGTATGAAAGTAGTTGCAGCCCCTGAAACTTCTCGACCGTCAACTTAAACAATTCACAGGAACGCTCCATGGAAAGGTTACCTTTGCCCGATTCCGACCGGCGAATCGCAGCCAACCGACCTCGAAGAATCTCCTCGATAACGATGATCGGTACTGCCTGTTCAAGCGTTGGTATCGTCGCAGTACGCTGTACGAGCACCGCATTACCTGACAGGATCTCGGTGAATATATCCGTGTCGAACGCTTTCATTCATTCAGTTCGGCATCCCGCGCGCGATAGGCTTCTTCACAGATTTCCCCCAAGGACGGGTCATCGGCGAAGACGCCGGCAATATCCTTTACTCCGCGCGGCGGAAGTTCCACCGACAATAGTTCGCCGGCAGCCAGACGCTGTTGAAGTTCCGCTTTCAGCGCGTCCACCGCTTGCGACCGGGTCGGCCCGACGGCGTTTATCCCCGGCACGCCGGCAAGCGTTGCGGCGAATTGACCGTTGGTTGGTTCGACAAGCACTGCAAAGTTCATCGCTTGATTCTCCTGACAAAATTCTACGATGCGGCGATGCCGATCGCAACACGAGCGCGAACCACCGCCAACTCCGTGTTTCCCACACGCGAAGTTGCGAGACTTCGATCGATGCGAGAACAGAGAGAAACGAGACGCCCTATATTCGGGCGAATCTTGGAAAACAGGATAATACCGTTGAATTTTCGAGCATGGATTGTACCGCGCGTCGTGCTCGAAATAAACGACGTGTGCCGAAATGGGAGGTAATTCTGTGCCGCAAGCAGAGGACTCAAGATGGGAAGAAACATTACAAATTTGTTGACGTGGGCTAAGGAATCGATCAGGCTGAGTAATATAGCTGGATCAGGCTACCACCGCTCCGCAACTTGCAACGCAACAGAAAATATTGATGAAGAAACAAGCGGCTATGTGCGTAAGGATGGCAGTTGCTGTTGTTGGCATTGTCATGCTGGGCACGGCGACAGCGGTCCAGGCCCAGAGCGACTTCTCGCGGCCCATCGAGGTCCGCAACTCCAACCTGTTGCCTGGGCAGTTGACCGCCGAACGGATTGACCTCGGAACTGCCTACAAGCCGAGTCTGGCGCGCTTGCCCGATGGTGAACTGATCATCATCGCTCTTTTCACCGAGGGAACTCCGCAGCTGCCCCACGAATTCAGCAAGATGGCGAGATCGAGCGACAACGGACATACCTGGTCGGCCTGGCAGACCGTCGAGAGCAGTCCTGGCGTGGACCTCCATGGTAAGGAGCAGTACCTCCAGGTATTTGACGACGGAATTCCAGGCAATGACGATGTCCTGCTGGCGACGTCGGTTATTAACTCAACGGACATCCATAACACGTTTGGCTACCTGCATGCCCTTGTCAGCCGTTCGACCGACGGCGGATTGACCTGGGAACAGACCAAGCTTGGGCCGGTTCCCGGCGGCAGTCCGATCACACAACCGTCGCGGAATATTATCCAGATGCCTGACGGAACGCTGCTGATGGGCGCGGGAAAACATGCTACCCCCGGAAATGAGTCCCATGTCTACACGTCCAACGACCTAGGCGTCACCTGGCAAGCAGGTCCCGATATTGTTCATCCCACCTACACGAATTACCAAAGCACGACCATTCCGTATCAGAACACCGGAGGCTTCTTTTCCGAAGCGGATCTCCGTTTGAATAACGCCGGTGAGCTCGTGAATGTCTTTCGTCTGGCTCCATTTGAACCGTTGTTTCCCATGGGTCCCAATGCACCGTCCGGGAGCGACCAGCCGAGCCGGATGATGATGTCTACCTCACCCGATGCGGGCGTGACGTGGACTGATCTGGTCGATGTGGGAACTCCCAGCCAAGAAGGCTACGGCCAGCACTACATGCACACGATTAAACTAGCCGACGGCCGGCTGATGATGACGTTCACCAAACGGAGCGTTAACCAGCCGCTAGGCCTTCGCGCCGTCTTTAGCCATGATGATGGCGAAACCTGGGACTTCGATAATGACCATCTTATTATCGACCAGAACACGCCCGCGGGCTTTGCATCCGGCGGAGGCTACGGCGGCACCATTCAAATGACCGACGGTTCTCTGATCTCCACCTATTCCTACCACGACACCGTGAGCGGATCCCTGAATTATCAAACCGAAGTGGTCCACTGGTCGCTGCCGACGATCATTCCAGATCGAACGTGGAATCTCGATGGTTTCGGCGACTGGAATGCCGCCAATTGGATCACTGGTGTGCCGCCTAACGCGATTACCGTCAACGCGATCTTCGCCGCCGCGATCTCCTCATCGCGAACGGTGTTCACGGATTCACCCGTCACGGTCAAGGGAATCACTTTCGGTGATTTCAATACGTCGACGATTCAGGAATCCTATACGATAGCTGGCAACAGCCAAAGCGGCAGCGTCAACCTGGACTCGGATACGAGTCTTTCCACAATCAGTGTGTTGGAAGGTTCGCACCAGTTCCAGGTGATTGTGAATCTGACTAACGCGACCGACGTCGACATGGCCGCCGGCACCAGTCTCGCCTTCAACAACGCGCTGAACCTGGGGGGCCACACGCTGACCAAAACCGGCGATGGAACGATGAATGTCAACAATGTATTGAACACCGGCGGTGGTTCGCTTGTGGTACTGGGCGGCGCGCTGGGCGGCTCCGGCGTGGTCGATGGCGATCTGACCAACTCGGGCGCCACGGTGGCCCCCGGAAACAGCCCAGGCACGCTCAGCGTTGGCGGCGACTATATGCAAACGACCGATGCCTCGCTGGAGATCGAGATTGGCGGGCTGGCGGCTTCAGCGCAGCACGACGTGCTGGTTGTGGGCGGTATTGCCGAGCTGGCCGGCATGCTCGACATCGTGCTGTTGCCAGATTTCGAGCCAGCTCTTGGTGATCGATTTTCGATCTTCGAGTTCGCTGAGGTGAGCGGCACTTTCGACTCCATCCACCTGCCCTCCCTGAGCATTGGGCTGGCATGGGATGATTCGTCACTCTACTCGGCGGGTAGCTTGTCGATAGTTCCCGAGCCGACTTCGATCATGTTGTTGGGAATTGCCTTGAGCGCTGTAGGACTGAGACGGCGTCGCCCCTGGCCTGGTGATATTGGTTCGCCTAAAGGTCCGAAACCGAACTACCGAGCGATGGCTCGCGCACGTTTCGTGCCGAATGGTATTGGGGTGCCCCCCAACCGCTCCGAGTTCAGTTTTCGCTTCAATCTCCGCCACTGCATCGCCGTATATTTGATTCTGCTGAGCGTCGCCTTGCCCACCGAGGCGGCGGTGTCTTTCTTGGAAGATTTTGAAGGTCCGCCAGCCCCTGCCGGGACAATCGACGCACTTGGGTGGGGCCAGAATTCGGGCAGCGTCTTGTATGACGCCGGGGTAGGCCTGGCGACTAACGTAACGCATGCTCCTGCCTCCAACACATCGACAACAAAACCCTTCAGCGGCTCGCTCGAGGACACGATTGTCCTTACCGCTGACATGTACCTTGTTGGCGTATACGACGCCGCAGGCGGCGAAGGTATGGTTGGATTCGACGACGGCACTGCCAACTATTCAAATACCTTTTTGGTAGGTCCTAACGCCAATCCTGCGAACCCCGGTTATCCCGTCGGCGCCGGAGGATGGCTAGTTTTCGATGGATTGAACAGCCAGAGCAGAATCAACATTACGACCGGTGGGGCACCTGGAGTTGGCCCACAATTCAAAGGCATCGGATCGGGAACGGTTCAGGTAGAGATGACGATTGACCAGATAGCCGCCACGATCAGCGTCGACATTTTCGACTTAGCGGGCGGTGCTTCACTCAACCCGACCTGGGTCATGCCATTGACCTCCGGCGGACTGACCAAACTTGCGAACGTCAATAGTGTTATGATGTCATGGAACGACGTCCACCCTGGCGACGTTAGAGAAATCGACAACATCAAGGTTGTTTCCGGGGTTGTCGCTCCCGAACCGACACAGACGTGGGCGATCAATAATTCGGGCGATTGGAATGTCGGCGGCAACTGGTCTCTACCCGGCGTGCCTAATAGCGGCACAGCGTTGGTGGGCTTTGGCGACGTCATCACGTCGCCGCGAACCGTCTCTACCAATGCGTCAGTCACTGTAAATGGGATCGTATTTGGCGACTCCAATGCGAGCACGGTCCAGCAGTCGTATACGATCGCCGGTTCGGGCAGCGTGACCCTGGCGCCGGACGCAGGCAGTTCTCCCTCAATCACGGTCCTGGAGGGTTCGCATCAATTCCAGACGGTCGCCATGAATCTTATTGATGCGGCAGACGTCGCCGTTGCGACCGGCGCAAGCCTAGTATTCAACAACGCGGTGAACTTGAATGGAAACACGCTGACCAAGGCCGGCGCCGGCACGATGAGCCTCAGCGGCACCGTGAGCACCGGATTGGGAGGTTCGCTGGCGGTGGTGAAAGGTGTGGCCAATGGCACCGGCACGGTCAATGGCACTTTGACAAACCTTGGCGGCACCGTGGCTCCGGGAAATAGTCCGGGCAAGCTTTCCGTGGTTGGTAACTATTTGCAGACCGGTGGCTCGCTGCGAATTGAGATCGACGGCATGACCGCCGTGTCCCAATACGATGTGCTGGACGTGACAGGTGATTTGACAATCAGCGGTGGGTCGCTCGATGTCGTTCTCGGCTTTGCTGCCGGAGCAGGCGATTCGTTCGACATCCTGAACTTCGGTACGGCTGATTTGTTGGGCGCCACGCTCAATCTGGACACGCTTCCGGCGAACCTGGCTTGGGACAGCTCGCAGTTGAGTGTCGACGGGTCGCTGTCGGTGATTGCCATACTGCCGACCCTCCAGTGGGCGTCCGCTGCTTCGGGCGATTGGAATTCGAATTCAAACTGGACACCCATCATTGGTATCGGCACGGTCCCCAACAGCAACGTTGAGATCGCCGTTTTCGGCGACGCGATCAACTCGCCGCGCACGGTGGTCACCGACACGGCGGTCACCGTCAAAGCCATTACATTTGGCGATATCAATCCGTCGACGGTCCAGCAGTCTTACAACGTTGCTGGCTCGGGAAGTGTGACCCTGGATTCGGATACAAACAGCTCGACGGTCAGTGTGTTGGAGGGTTCACACGAATTCCAAGTCATTGTAAATCTCAATAACGCGACCACGGTGGAAACGGCGGCAAGCTCCAGCTTGATATTTAACAATGCCCTGAACTTGAACGGGAACGACCTGACCAAGACAGGTCCCGGCACGCTCGTGATCAGCAATGCCTTGGCCACCAGTGGTGGTTCGGTTTTGGTGAGTGATGGCACATTGACAGGCAACGGAACGGTCGGAGGTGACGTGAACAACTCAGGCGGCACGCTGTCCCCAGGTAACAGCGCCGGCATGATAAGCGTTAGCGGCGACTACGTGCAAACAGCCGATGCCTCGCTTGAGATCGAGATCGGCGGCCTCGCGGCCGGGTCAGAGCACGATGTGCTGGCGGTGGACGGAACCGCCGCGCTGGCGGGTGTGCTCGATATCGTGCTATGGCAAGATTTCGAGCCGGCTCCCGGTGATCACTTTTCGATCTTCGAGTTCGCTACGGTGGACGGCAGCTTCGATCTAATCCACTTGCCTGCCCTGAGCGCGGGACTGGCATGGGATGATTCGTCACTCTATTCCACAGGTAGCTTATCGGTAGTTCCAGAGCCGAGTTTGCTTTTATTAGTGGGAATTACCTTGATCGTCGCAGGACTAAGACTGGACATTTTCCCAGGTACGCCTGGTCCTCTGCGCCCCATTCAACCCACTTGTGGTATCGATCACTCGTCTTCATTGTCGAACCCCCGCGAACTCACCGTCGCCTTTAAACCTAAAAGCTTTTCGGTCCGTATCGCCATTTGCCGGCGCCAACCATTCAACTCGACATCCGTCGGGACTGCGTCCAGCCAGGATTCCGTCTCGGTCACCAGTTCCTGACGTTCTCCACTCTCCTTGCACTGGTCGATCGCGTGCTGCAGGGTTGCCAGATATCGGGCATCGTCATACCCTTCGCGATACCCTTCCCACGAGGGTGTATCAAAGGGCGATTCGGCTCCCAACAATACAAAACTGTGAAAATTCGACCAATGCAGGGGGCCCGCCTCAGAGTGAGGTGGTACCCGGAAATGGTGATACGACCAAGGCATTGTGCCGTCCAGGCTCGCCTTCCAAAGTCCATACCCGCGCAGTCGACGCTGGACCTCGGGGATCCCGTAACCGCCTGCCAGAGAATCCATGTAGGTAAAAATCTTGTATCCATTCTTGTGAATGTTCTGAATCAAAGTCGGATAGTCCGGAGGGTTAAACCGATCATGGGTGGCTGGATCAAGGATCCAATCGACACAGTTGGTCACCCCCGGCAAGGTTGCCACGTCTGCCACAAACTCGTCTGGAGAGGACGAGCTGGTGTTGGCAACGTCAATGGGATTCCCTGATGGATGAGTAATCACCGCCAAGTCGGTAATGTCGCCGGCGAAGGGATAGAAGCCACCAAAGTTAGAAATGAAGACTTTGCCGCCCGCTTTGCGGATGCCTTCCCAGGTCGGTCGCTGGTCCACGATTTTTTGACCGACCGCCTCATCCCCGCCCATGAAATAGACGTCCGAATAGCCTCGTTTTCGGATCCAGGCGACCGTTTCTTCGACCCGACTGCTGAGTTGAGCCAATTCGTCAGAACTCAGGCCACTCGTGCCCGCGTTGATCGGACCACTACTGACAAGATACAGCGGCCCGGAAGCCGCCATTCCTGCTTTCTCTCGCAGGTCCAACTCGTTGGCAAACGGAGTGAAGTCTAAAGTCATTCCATCAGGAGCAAGAGCGACGCTGCGATAAAAACTTGGGTTCATGCAGCCATGGGCAGCCATATTTGCGTATTCATTGAAACGCGATTGGTCGTTGTGGTACTCGCAGGCATAAAAGACGCTGTATTGAAAGTTCGGTTCGCGTAGCTCGAATCCCGGTACGGTTAGCTCCAAGGTCAATTCCCGAGTCGCAGCGTTGTTGCTGGTGATGGAAACCGTGCCAGAGTACGTTCCCGTCGGAGCAGCGGCTGGCACGTGAACGGTCAGCCAAAATTGCTGGCGCGCAGCGACATTGGCCGCTTGCAAAGTCTCGGTATCGACTGGCTTGCGCGTGAAGGACATGCCAGCGGAGTAAGGTGTCTTGTCCGCTTCATAGACTATCTTCAGCAGACTCGGATCGTGCAACAGCACCCAGTTCATCCGACCAGGAAGATCGGATACCCGCAGCCAGCAGGGCTGAACAACGCGGATGTCGACAGCGTTGGATGGAATGGTTCCCGCCACGCCCGTCAAATCTCCTGCAGTTACCAGGACGTTCTCAAGCTTGCTTTCGGCTTCGATGACAAAAGAGGCCGGTTCATATTCGCCCCGGCAGGCCATCAGGGAAATAGCGGTGCCAGGTTGGCAGGTGGGAGGGAGATCGCGATGCTCTTGAATGGCGTGGTTGCTGATGGGTGGCGTGGCGACGTAGATCTGGTATTCGGTAGATCTTTCGGCTGAATGAGATGGTTTTTCGATGATACTCAAGCACACCGCTGCAAGAGAGATGAAGAGGAAGTTTAGTCGTGTCATGGCGGTTGATGATATTTGCCTTTCCGCTTCAAATCCATCCTGCAGATTTGTAACGCCCATGGCGTACTCCTAAATGCATCACAGCGTTGCCTTACAGGGCAGAACTCTCATCTTACATAACCCAGGGAGGCGTGAGAACTCGTGTTACTCGTTCTAGCTCTGCCCTGGGCTAATTTGTTCAGGGCCTTTCAAGCCGACGATGAAAATACGTCAATGGTAGACCACAGCTACTTCCACGTGCGTCACATCTCCAGGACTCTTACCCTCCGACGATGAATCTGCCGGACGGAAGCTCAGCTGGTTAAGCCCTAAACGATACTGGCCAGCTCGAGGTTGAAAGACCATCCAACCCGTTTGCGCTCCATGGTCCCCCGAAAGGTCCTGCTCCATTGGCGTCAGCAAATCCTCGTTCAATCGCACCTCGACGGCACTCTGCGGTTCGGGGGCGCTCAGTCGAATTCGTAGAACAGCACTCTTCAATGTACCGCTCTTGCCGGCGGCTGGCAGGTCGTCGCCAATTGGCAATTTCGTTTCAACAACTGATCCGTCCCCAGGTATAGGCAGTGGCAGCGGGTAAGGCCACGTCATCGCATCCCCCATTAAATCACCCTTCTTATAGGTAGGGTTCGGCTCGATCGCGAATATCTTGTTGAGGCCGGCCAACGTTTCCGTAGATCCGAGGTCCCAAAATCGCGGTTCCGCTTCCGTGGGAAAGATATTGAACGTGTTAATGCCGTCCGCACCGGCGCGCCACATATTCATCGCCGCGCCACGCCAGGCCTCCACCCTCGGGTAGTCGTCGCCCATGCCCGAGGCGCTGATGGTGGGATAGGCCGGAATGCACGCATCGTGGGCGAGTTGGATCATCTCATCGACCGGTTCCGTGAACGGTAGGTACCCGCCAGTCAGCGTGAGCACGTCGACCAATCCCTCTTGGATCCAGCGATGGATATCAATGCCCACGAAGCGACATCTCTCGATAGTACCCGGGATACGCGCGGCCGTCAGGATTGGGCGGCCGCGCCGAGTTCCCTCGTCGAGATGAACCTTGCGCAACCGCCGGTGAAAGTTGGTCAAAACCTCCACCTGGGATGGCGTGGCGGGCTGGCCTTCCATGATCGTGGGAAAGAACATTGGGCTGCGAAAGTAGTCGATCTCCAAGCCGTCAATGTCGTACCGCCTGCAAACGTCCTCCTGGATGCGGCACAAGTAGTCCAAAACCGGACGATGCTCGAAGTTCAGCGCAGACCAAAATCGCTTGATCGGCAAGACCGAGCGGTCACCTTTTTTCACGTGAACCGCGGCAATCGCCGCTTCCTCCGGGGTGCCCAACAAGTATTCCGGATGTTCCCGTTTCCAACGGCACCGCAGATAGTCGATGAACGAATCGTGAATGTCGTTGATGCGGTGCGACCAAAAGACCTCCAACTCGTTACGGTGACAAAACTCAACCGTCGCCGACAGACAGTCCTGGCCAACCTCCTTGAGCGCTGCGATGTTATCGACGTACGGACCGCCAAACTCAGCTGGGACTTCGCTCACCTGGGAAAGGTAGGTGCCCATCAAGGTGGTGGTGGTGCAATAGAATAGGCTGTCCACCTGCGTGTCGAGTGCCTGCCTGTTTCGCACCGAGAGGAATCCATCGACGGTGGTCGCGCCGGGATCCCGCATGTCGCCACCATCGTTATTGAAAATGATCCGGCGGCCACGGCGCTGAGCTTGTCTACGGAGCGAGGCCAGCTCGGCTGGCTCTTCAGGTACGGACTCGTCCGCCGCTGCGCGGGTCGTAGCGAGTCCAATTGGCGCCCCCACGGTGACGGTCGCTGAGGTTTTCAAGAAATCACGACGGGAATGTCGATGCGGCTGTTGCATAGTAGTCGATCTCAAACACTCATCTGCTTGACGGAAATGGACTGAATCCATAAGATTTCGTACAATGTCTGCATTCGCACTTTGTGATCAGACTTTCCTAATATAGCGTATTAAGGTGGTCTGTCATTGGCGCAGGCCATCGCGTCCGTTGGGAGGGCGCGAGGTGCTCTACTTTCCTCCCTGGGCGATTGCATGACAGCGGACGAACAAGCACGACGCCAATTCTGGACGGAGCAAATGGAGCAGAGCTTCAGCCTGCTTCAGGCCATGTCAGAGTATCAGCTGAATGAATGTGGCGAGCCAATGGAGTCGATCCGCCACGCGGCCGAAGAGGCTGGAATTGAAATGCTCTTTTCCGATTCCAAGATCGCTGGCGAGCTGGACCGAATCTTTGCTATCCGCGCAAATCTCATCCCCGACCTTTTGGCCATCGCGCGGGATATGAGGCGGCGTGGATGGGTCCTGAGGATCGAAGATGGTTTTCGTACCCGCGAGATGCAGACGCGGCTCGGACGCATGCCCGCTGTCTTCGACATGATCGTCCGCATGTGCTGGTGGGAGAATGGAGATCAGCCGCCTTCGCTGGACCTCATCACTCGGCGGTCGACCTGCCTCGTTGCCAATTATCTCAATCGCGGTACCCACACCATGGGCGCCGCGGTGGATATCTCGGTCTTTCGACTCGAGGACGGGAGTGAGATTGACCGCGGCAGGCCGTATCTGGACATGAGCGAATGCACCCCGATGACCTCGCCCTTTGTCGGCGACCAGCAGCAGCAGAACCGCAGGAAGATCACCGAGCTCATGGAGGGCCACGGATTTATGCACTATCCCGGTGAGTTCTGGCATTACAACAAAGGCGACCCCTTGTTTAACTTGATGACCCGAACCGGCCAGCCGGCGCAATACGGCCCCGTGCATTGGGATCCGCGGACTAACCTAGTCACTCTCTATGACGACATAACATCACCTCTAACACCGCCCGATTTGATGGAAGAGAATCTGCATCGTGCGTTGGAGCGTTTGAATTTATCGCCAAGTGGCGCCAAAGCCTAATCCTCTCGCTCCAACTTCTACGTCGAGTCGCTCGCATCTTCTTCCGCGTCGGCCATCGCGTCTAGTCTCGCGAACATCCGCTTGATGTCGCGGGCACCCAACGGGATGACGGCCAACACGAGCAGCACGAAGGAGCCAATTCCTACGCACAACACGATTTCCCAAAATCGCAACCAAGGAATGTCAGTGGCCATCAATCGCCTCCCTCGGTGAGTGTTGTCGATTGCCGGTCCGGAAACAAAAGCGATCCGACAACGAATACGACGATGACGGCAAGATAACTTGCCACCATCATGCTGTAGTTGTTGACGTAGTAACTGACCTGCGCGGTGTCGATGTTCCCCTCCGCGTTTAGATGGCCAAACCATCCGGCCAATTGCCGCTGGATCGGATTCACAAACAGGGCCAGCATATGAATGAAACCCGCCAACAGCCCGATCATCGCGCCGGTCGAAGACGCCCCGCTCCAGTACATGCCGCCCAGCATGCAGGTAGTTGCACCGCTGAGCCACACGGAACCGGTGATGATCAAGTACGGCCATAACCTGTCCGGCAACGAGACCCAGATGCCGACGATGATCAGCGCGACACCGATGAGCAGAATGAGCAGGCGAGTCACCCAAATGCTCTCTTGGCTGGTGAGCGGGCGGCTGCGCAGCGGAGAAATCACGTCCTGGGAACCAACCGTGGCGAATGACAGCAGGTAGCTATCGTGCGTCGACATGAAGGCGGCCATCAGTCCGGCCATCAGAATCCCTAACATGCCAGTCGGAATCAGCTTTCCCAACATCACGGGCATGGCCGTGGCGGCGCGCTCGCCATGGGCAGCAATCGATTCGGCACTGAAGTACTCGGCAAGCCCTTCCGGTCCTGTGGGCAATGATAGAAAGATGAAGGCGACAACACCCCACAGGCCGGGGACTGCGAATCGCGAAAATGCGCCGGTGGACGCGAGAATGAAAGTTCGTCGCGTGGTGGCCTCACTGTCGGATGTTAGCGAACGCGTCGCATTCGGCGACCAGCACAACATGGCCGCTGTGGCGACCAGTATTTGCGCGCAGATATAGGTCCAACCGTAGTCTTCGGCGACGATCGGATTAAACGCCGCTTCTCCTCTCGCTGAATACCAGCCCTCCGTTATGCTGGTCCATCCCAGCTCGCTCTGCGTCAAGCAATAGATCAACCCCAAGGCGAGTCCCAAACCGATGACAATAAACTGGATGTAGTCGGTGACCATGACGGCGACCATGCCGCCCAGAATCGTGTAAGCCAGGACCAGCAGCACGAGCACCGTCGTAATCAACTTGACCCAGACTTCCACTTCCTCGACTCCACCGTAACCGGTCGCGTAGACCAGGAAGGTCGCCCCCATCTTTGGAAACGGACACATATTCACCACGCCCGCGATGAAGCAAATGATACCCGCTGTGATGCGCACGCGGCGACCGTAGCGGCGCTCAAAATACTCTGGAATGGTGGTCAGCCGCAACCGGCGCATCCGCCTGACGCCGATGCCGGTGATGCCTATCAGCAGGGTCACCAGGCCCCAGATGAGTGGCGTCACGAAATAACTGAATCCAGCCCGAAATCCCTCCATGGCCGTGTACATCACGGTTACCAATCCCAGTTCCGTTCCGATGAAGGTCGCCGTATTCAAAGCGGTGCCGGCCGCCCGACCGCCGACAAGATAGCCGGCTGAATTATGTATGTGCCGGTTTACATAAAACCCAAGCAGCACCGTACCTGCCAGGTAAACAACCACGATGATGGAATCAATGAAGGTGAATTGTGTCTCTAACAACTGCTTCGTCTCCCCGACCTCTGCGTTTATCCAAAGCGAGTCCAATTACTGATGTCTGTCACCAAACAAGAGGATTTCGGCCGGTCGACTACCTGTCGTATTCATTACCTTCATGGGTCGCTCCAAGGTAGCCATCACACCCCGCGAGATAGGACGAGGACTCGTCTGGCGGAGCGAGTTGGCTACTATTCTTGTTTCTTACTGCCTGGCACTGGGATGCTGAAGTAAAAGGTGCTTCCTTTCCCAGGTTCCGATTCTAACCAGATCCGGCCGCCGTGCCTAAGGACGATACGCTGGCAGACGGCCAGCCCGATTCCTGTGCCTGGGTATTCTTGCTCGGTGTGCAAGCGGCGAAAGATCTCGAAGATCCGCTCGTGGTGTTTGACGGCGATGCCGATGCCGTTGTCGCGCACGGCGACGGTCCACTCGCTGTCGCCGTTTTTCGCCGAGACGTGCACGCGCGGCGGCCGGTCACCGTGGTACTTGAGGCCGTTGCCGATCAGGTTTTGCAGCAGTCGCGACAACTGGGAGTAGTCGGCGATGACGGTCGGCAGCTCGGCACGAGTCACTTCGCCGCCGCTGTCCTGGATCGACGAATGGAGGATCGCTACGGCATCGTCGAAGACCTTGTTCAAGTCGGTCGGCTCGAACGACCGGGATCGCGATTCGACGCGCGAATACGTTAGTAGGTCGTTGATCAACTGCTGCATCCGCTTGGCGCCTTCCACGATCCGCTCGATGTACTCGTCCGCTTTTTCGTCAAGCTTGCCTTGGTAATCCCTCTGAAGGAACTGGGCGAACCCGGCGATTCCGCGCAGCGGTGTTTGCAAATCGTGCGAGGCGATGTATGCGAATTGTTGCAAATCCACGTTACTTTGCTCCAGCTCGCGCTGGGCAAGCGACAACTCCTGGCTGTGCCGTTGCAGTTCTTCATTGGCGAACTGGAGTGAGAACGCCGGGGCCATCAGTTGTGCCAGCCGCGTCAGCCGCCGCAAATCATCCTGGGTGAAGTCGCCCTCGTATTTGTCAGTCAACTGAAGCACGCCGACGAAGTCCCCGCCGGGTCTCAGAATCGGCACCGCCAGCCAGCCTCGCATGGGCGGGTGTTCCAACCCCCGCTCGTCCCGCAGGTCGCTGAATTTTTTCCACCCCGGATGCGAGTTGAGTTCTTCATCCGTCATGCAGAGGCTGAGCTTCTCTTTGGCAATCAATGCCCAGATTCCGTCGCCGTTGGGCAGCACGTCATACGTTTGGTATTTGTCATACTTCGCGGACATCGAGATGGCGTGTTTGCCCTCCGCGAAGTTGCTGTGTGGAATGTAGCTGACCGCGCTCTGATGCGCTCCGACGATATATCTGGCCTGCCTGGCCCAAAGGTCCATGGCATCGTCAAAGCCTTCAATCCCCGCTAATTCATCGCCCGTCTCACGCACGATAGACGACCTATCAGCTCCAGTTGCGAATTTCTCATGCGCGGCGACGTAGGCAAACTGCAGTTCCTCCTTCGACCGAGCGAGCGCAGCGGCCAGTTGCTCCCTGTGCTGCTGTAGTTCCTGTTCCGCCTGGCGTCGTCGCTGATCGTTTTTTCTGGCCCCGATAAGATTCGCGCAGGCCACTACCATCGGCTCCAAATACGTGATGACTTCGTCGTTATAGCCGCCAGGACGGTTGGCCAGTCCGATCATGCCGACGAATTCATTCGAATACGAGAGCAACGGCAGACCGAGAAACGCCTTGAGCGGCGGGTGGCCCGAAGGGATGCCGGTACGGCGCGGGTCGTTGGCTGCATCGTTCGCGATCAACGGCTTGCCGGAGGACATCACGACGCCGTAAAGCGAATTTAGATTGCTGAAGTTGAGAGTCCCGTCGACGAACTGTTGATACATCGTTCGCGACTCATCATTCCAGGAAATGTCCGTGATGGCCCGAGCCGTCAGAAACGGCTGTCCGTCCTCTGTGTAGAACATCTCATCGATGAACCCGTACTCGCTGTCAGTCAGGGTCAAAAGGCTCTTGAGAAACTCTCCAAAGAAACCGAGTGGGTCCTCAGCCAGAATAAATTGTGTCTGCGCGTGGTGGATGGCCTCGAGCAGCATATGGTCCTTGCGCAGTGCCTCCTCCACCCGTTCCAGTTCCGTGATGTCGCGAGAGACTGTCGGCGGTTGGACCGTCTTGCCTGACGCCTGATCTTGGTCGGACATGGCACACCTTGCGATCAAGTTTATTAATTCATACGGGCCCCTACCGCATTGTATCCCTAAAACGCATTGTATCCCTAAAACAGCGTCGAGCCCAGCAACCCCACACCACTCAAGAGGATATTGAAAGCAGGGCGGGAGTCCCGCCCTCCCAGTTTTGAAGTCTGTCGCCTCAATCGCTGCGGCGCGCCAAGGACAGTATCGCCGGACCGAGCCAGAGTGCAACACTGATCAGACCCAGACCAATAGAAAGCGGGCTGGCGAAAAACGCGGCGAGCGAACTCGATTTGGTGATGCACTGGATGAACACGTGTTCCACCTGGCTGCCCAGGATAATTCCCAACACGACCGGGCCAAGCGGGACTCCCTGTTTTTCCAGTACGAAACCTAGCAATCCCATTGCTAACATGACCCACACATCGAAATAGCTGCCGTACATTGCGTAGGAACCAACGATGCAGAAGAGCATGATCGCTGGCAGCAGAATCCGACGTGGGATGCGAATTAACACCGTTCCCGTGCGGATCGCCGCCAGACCGATGGGGATCAACAGCAGGTTGGCCAGCACGAACGTGACGAAGATGCTGCCCACCAATACCGCCTGCTCGGGATGCTTTTCGGCATCAAAAATGTCCGGACCGGGCGTAATGTTTTTCATCAGTAGCACGCCAATCGCAATGGCGGTGATCGAGTCGCCAGGAATTCCAAACACCAGCGCTGGGATCCAGGCGCTGCCTAGTGCCGCGTTGTTGGCACCGGTCGCATCCGCCAGCCCCTCCAGCGACCCGCGTCCATACTCCTCCGGCCGTTTGGAAAACCGCTTGGAAACGGCATACGAGATCCACGCCGCGATGTCCGCCCCCGCGCCGGGCAGCATTCCGACCAGCGAACCGATCGTGCTGCTGCGCAATAACTGCGGGATACGCCGCGCAGTGAACGCGATGACGCCAGAAGATTCAAAGCCATCCGTCGTCGCTGCTGCAGAGCGAGGCTCCGCGGCGATCGATCCATTCACTTGACCGTCGCGTCGCATCGTCAACACGTTGCGGAAGATCTCAGATACACCGAACAAACCAATCATAGCTGGAATAAAGTTAATACCCGTGATCAGCTCGTCCACGCCAAACGTCAAACGGGGGACACTGTAGTCGGTACCCAGGCCAACGGTTGACAACTGAATTCCGATCATCAGAGCCAGTGCGCCCTTCAGCCGCGCCTCGTCGGACACGATCGCCGCGCAGGTGAGGCCAAGCACGTACAGCCAGAAGTATTCGTAGCTGGTGAAACGAGTCGCGACCGTTGCCAGTTGCGGTGCGGCCACTGCCAGCACCAGCACACCGAACAGACCGCCAAGCGTGCTGAAGGTAAGTGACGTCGTGAGCGCCCGCTGGGCCAGTCCCCGTTGGGTCAGCGCGTAGGCGTCGGCTGCGTAGGCGGCCGATGCCGGAGTACCGGGTATCCGCACCAGCGTCGCCGGGATGTCTCCCGCGAAAATGCTGCAGGTGACCGTCGTGACGATCGCCGCCACCGCTTCCACGTCGCTGAGAAAAAATGTCAAGGGAACGATCAGCGCGGTCGCCATCGTGGCGGTCAACCCGGGAATCGAACCGACGAAGATTCCGTAGACGGCAGAAATCACGATGATCGCCAACGTCCGTGGCTCGCAGACCAGCAAAACCGCATCCCACATCACTTCGTGCATGTCACCATCCCAAAACCCCTCGGGGCAACGGCACGCGCAAGATGTGGGCAAACGTTTGGTACACCACCGGTGAAAGCATCACGGCGATCAGTGCACTGGTCCACCAGCGACATCCCAGCCACCAGAACGTGACAAGTAGCATGACGGCAGAGAAAATCACGAACCCGACGATGTCTCCCAAGAGTGGAAATGCGGCGATCGCGAGCACGAACAATACGAAGTTCGCAAGGTTCACGTCCGGTCTCTCGCCGTCCAGCGCCCGTGGCAACGCTGGTGGCAACGATGCCGTGGAAGTTGCCTGGAGCCGAGTTTGAATGATGATCCCAACCAGCAAAACAACGGCCACCCCCATTATCATTCCCGGAAAAGCCATGGGGTGGTAACGGTCGGCGTTGACCGAGCGCATCGCGTCGGTTGAAAGCAGCTCACCGAACTTGGCATCATTTTCGTCCATGAACCGTCGGAATTCTTCGGGTGGCCGCCACGCGTTGTTGAACCCCTCGATCTTCATCGATTCGGGGAAGGTCTTACCAGTAACCTGGGTCTGGCCCGTGACCATCCGCTGGATGGCCGTCACCAACACGTCGGTGACTTCGGCTGGCGCGTTCTGGGGGATCAACAGTCCCCGCCAGGCACCCATCGACCAATCGTGACCCTGCTCGACGAACGTCCCAACGTCCGGATAGTCCTTCACCCGCTCGGGTGCCATCAGCCCCAGCGCCCGCACCTGGCCGGCTTTCATTAACGTTCCAGCTTCGGGCAGACTGCAGCAGACCATGTCGAGTCCGCCACTGATCAGTTCCCGCAGCGATGGGCCGGCGCCGGTTTCGGAGACAAACGTAATGTCGTCCGCCTCCATCCCGAGCGACAACAGCCACCCAGCCAACGCCAGGTGCCAGATACCGCCGGTGGCAGTTCCCGAACACGTGAGTTGTTTCGGCTTGCCGCGAATCTCCGCCTCCAATTCGCCCAGTGTCTGCCAGGGCGCGTCGGTCCGCACGATCAACGCCGCGGAATCCTCGTTGATCGACAGCAGCGGTGTCGTATGCGCGGGCGTTAACTCGGTCAAGCCGCTCCAGTGCATCGTGTTCAGCTCGACAGTTGCCAACAGGACCGTGTACCCGTCCGGCCGGGCGTGCAAGCCATGGCTGTGACCGGTGACACCACGGCCGCCGGTCGCGTTGATCACATTGACGGGCACCCCCAACTCAGTTTCCAGATGCACGGCCGTCATCCTCGAGACGCGGTCGGTCCCGCCGCCGGCCGCCCAAGGGCAAATCAACGTGATCGGACGGCTGGGAAATTTTTCCTGGTCGGCGCACCCGAGAAGAAACGTTGCCCAAAAGACAAGCAGCACCAGCTGAATAAAGCTCGGCTGACTTGAATGAAGTTTCATCGAAGTTTTACCATGTCAATGAAAATCGCCACCACCACTTGGTTGTAGGCACACGGGCGAAGGCGTGATTGTAACCAGAAATAAACCAGAAATAAACCAGAAATAAACCAGAAATCAGATGCCCTGCTTTTCTGGCAAAGTCAGGAAGAATAGGAAACTCGCTCATCAAGAAACATATCACCAAAATAACCTGAGTTCCCCAGGAAAGTAGGACGTCTGGTTTTCTCCTCCTGCGTCTTCACCAAGTCCGTCAACCGAAAGAGCAAGAATGTCGATCCCCTTAGCTCGCACCTCCTCAAAGCGCTGGGAGAATTCGCTCAGTTCGGCCAGACAGGGTCCGCACCAACTGGCCCATAGGTTCACCAGGAGCAGACGTCCCGTCTTGGTGGGTAGTTCGCGTTGTCGGCCGTCGAACCCCAGGTAGCGAGACTCCCGCATCGTCAATAACTCCACCAGGGGAATCCTCGCGACTTGCGTGGGGGGGTGGAACTTTCTGAGTGGAGTGGACGAGTTTTGTCTCGCGAGCAGGCTGGGTTATGTCCCGAGCTGTGCTCGTGCCTTGAATCAACCGGTAACGATGGTCGATATCGATGCCGGTAAACTGCTCGACCTCTCCGCCCGGCCAATGGACAATCACCTGCTGGACGACGTCGGCCGCGCCCAGCCCGAAGTGGAGCCACTTGCTCGACTGGACCAGAAAACCTTCACCTGCACGTAGCGTCTTGATACGTGGCAGGTGGCCACTGGCGGTTGGCGCGAGTCGCGGGCCAGACTCAGTTGACTCATTTGCCTCGGACTCTGGAACCCGGAACCTCCCATGATTACTTCCACCCGGGCGCCGATCGCATCTCGATTGGTGGTTTTCCCGTTGCCTTCCAGCCGCGCTTGAATTTGCTCTGGAACGCAATCCGATTCCCCGCGGAGGACCACCATGTTGCTGACCAAAACATCCATCCATCCGTCGCGGTCGTAGTCGCCCCACGTAATCGACATGCCGGTCACACTGTCTTCGATATGGGCGGTATCTGATATGTCGACAAACGGCCCTGCCTTCCCTTGCTCCGCCTTCCCTTGCCTCGCTGTGCCTTGCTCCGCTGTGCCTTGCTCCGCTGTGCCTTGCTCCGCCTTGGCAACCGGGGGACTGAGCAGGTCATTGCGATAAAAATGGTCACACCCGTAATCATTGGCGACGTAGAAATCCTGGTCACCATCGTTGTCAAAGTCATCCCATGACGCGGCCAAACTGAAACGATGGTTATTTACATTCAACCCCAATTCGCCAGTCACGTCAGTAAACCGCCAAGTCCCGTCTGCCGAAATTGTCGCGTCTGCCGAAATTTTCCCGTCTGCCGAAATTTTCCCGTCTGCCGAAATTTGCCCCTTTGCCGAAATTTCATTGTGAAACAGGATGTTATTACCGCCGGCGTTCGCGTCGTGCGTTACGTCGCCGGACAGACTTCTGCTGTCGCTGCTCACGAACTTCGTGTTCTCAAAGTAGCCGCAGACATAAATGTCGAGTCGCCCAGCCATCTCGTAGTCAACGGCACTCAGGGACATCGGCACTCAGGGACATCGGCACTCAGGAACATCGGCATTCAGGAACATCGGCATTCAGGAACATCGTGTCTTCACTTGTCTCAAGTACATCGCGAAGACGAAATCGCCCTTGTCCGTCATTTTCCGCCACCACCACCCCTCCCTGGATCGCCACCACTAGATCCTGGTCCGAGTCGTTGTCGAGATCGACCAACAGAGCGCTACGGGATGACTGCAGCCAGTTGACGCCCCACGACACCGACTCGTCGCGGGCAGAACCATCGGGATTCTGAATGAACAGGCAATTCGGCAGGCCGAACTCCTGGCAGACATACAGGTCGTCCAGCCCGTCGCCGTTCACGTCTCCCACGGCCAACCCCGGGCTCCCGCGCAGCACGTCCAAGCCATGATCCTGAATGCGCTCGAACCAATAGTTCATACCGCGCAGAAATTGGTCCACGTAGCTACGGTTGCCGCTCAGGACCGACTCGGTGCAGTCCGCAAAGAGGGCTTCATTGGGATGCCGCGATTCCGCTTGCTCAAATTCTTCCACGCGGACCCACCGCATGCGGGGCTGCTCCCCGCTTGCGCCCAGCGCTCAGCCGATGTCCCACGTCGCGTGCTGTTCCACGGTGCCCGACATTGTGCGGCCGGAGATGGAAAAATACTGACGCGTAGAAACCTCACTCGGTGCGGAGACGACGCGGAAAACTTCGACCTCGAATCGCACATCCGTCGCGTCAGAAAACGAATCGACGGCGGCGCACAGTGTCTCGACAAGACCGCCCGTACCCCGATACGGCAGCTCCCCTTCTCTGAGCGACTGCTCGCCCAAACTTTGGCGGGAGGGAGTGATCGAGGCTCGATCGATCTTTAAATGCCCGTCATCAACGACGGTCGTTAAATTGGCGAGCCGCTGCGGCCCGCAGCGAAATCTTCCGTGATCAAATTGCCACGGCAGGGGCGTCGATGCCACGAGGATGGGTCAGCAAGTTGCCGAGTGTTTTCAACTGCTTCGTCGCTTGGCTAGCGAACACCTCGGTATCCCAGCCATCCTTGGCCGGGTCGTCGATCCCTTCCCAGGATGGACCCTTTTTTATCGGAACGCATGCATCCTGGTGCTCGCTGGTGTCGCGCGGAACCTGAAAGTAACCCCTACCGTAAAGTGCGACCGTGGCTGTGGCGACTAACAGTACAATGAGCATCTGCAGATTCAGCACTCTACTGCCCCCGGTAGCCCGAGGAGGGCGGCCACGTGCCCTCTGGGCACGGCTGGCCTCTACCGCCGGCCGATCCGACAGGTCCGACCGCTGCGCGTGATCCTCCTCCGATCGAGTCGGCTCGTCGGTACCCCGTTCAGACTGATGACGACGGTTTTTGTCGCTTTTTTTTCATTCCGTCCATTATCCGGGATTTCCGAATTGGATACACCTGGAACCGATTCCGGCACCATTTAGTTCCCTTTTGATATTGGCACAAAACACGTCAAATCCCTTGTTTTCAAAAGGTTGGCGCAAATTGCCTGCCGTGCAATCTGTCGTGACAGACTGCAGGGAACTTTATTACGTGTCTTGCCCTCCGGAGTAAAGTTACCTGCAATCGCCCGGCAAACGGCGGAATAGTGCGCGATACATAGTGCCTAATGTGGCCGCCTGCCTGTTTCGCCGAAATCTGAGGCGAATTGATGCCGCTGTCACTCGCTGCTAAAGTGCCTCGGTGTGTCGGACCGGGGCAGACAAGAATAAAAAGCAAATAAAGCTCGCGATCTACGTTTTCGGCGCGTCGGGCGATGCCGCCAAGGCACCTCGGGACATCCTTTTGGACGCGTCGGTACGGGCGACCGAAGTCTCGAACCGCAATCTCTCACCTGGAGAGGTCGCGATCACCTCGGTCAGTTGGCGAGACGCAGTTACTGACTCAGGACGGATACTCCTGTGTGCTCAACGAGTTATTGTTTTTTTGTGACCAATGACGGTTAGTCCTGACTCACCTATCGAATGATGGCTGCGCAGGGACCCGAATGGCACTTCTGCTTTCGTCGCAACGACTTCCGACGACGGGGGAAATTGGCAATGCGCGCACCTCGGGCATCGCACCGTCCCTGGTGCCTAAATATGTCACACTGCTTGACGCACAAGCCACGCGCTGCTAGGGTGCCGTTTATTGACATCGACAACGAGACCTTCCTTGTCTAACGTTGTCAACATCGAGACCTTCCTTGGCTAGGTGGATCGTCACTTAGACTAAGGAGGGTCTCATGTCATTTCATCAAGGAAGAGA
>Ga0310121_10001168_pt1 | contig 27504 bp, 24 predicted proteins | sample CB27_Tmax_986_MG_FD_203504 | JGI IMG/M metagenome (GOLD analysis project Ga0310121, IMG submission 203504) | Marine microbial communities from Western Arctic Ocean, Canada - CB27_Tmax_986 | ecosystem: Environmental > Aquatic > Marine > Oceanic | place: Canada: Western Arctic Ocean | collected... | reverse complement strand
GGGCAACTCTATGAGGATTTGTTTTTTGTTTCATCCTTGGGCTTTGGTGGGGTCGGCGCCGTATGGGTGTTTCAGCAAGATGAATCGGGAATGTGGATGGAGCAGGCGCTGCTGCAGCCTGAGGCGCCCTCGCCACAGGAATTTTTCGGCTGGGGGCTGTCGTACGATGGCGAACGGCTCATCGTCGGGTCTTTCGCGGGAGAGGACGTCTCCGGTGCCGCATATGTGTTTGTCCAGGATGAGGAAGGAGCCTGGTTCCAGGAAGCGCGACTTGCGTTGGCAGAGGACGAATCACAGCCAGGAGACGCGGGACTTCCTGGAGGTCCGGGAGCCGGAGCGATTGGCGTGGGATGGTTCCAGGGAATGGCCCTCTTGGGGCTCCCGGGGCGTGATCGGGCGGAGGGCTCTGTCTACACGTTCACTCGCCGACCGACAACAAATACCTGGATTCGTGGAACCACGCTAAGCGCATTCGATCGCCAACGGGGCGCCTTCTTCGGTCATGCGTTTCACACCAGGGGCAACGAACTCTGGATCTCCTCGCCTGGTGCGGGGACCGGAGGCAAGATATATCGCTTTGCCTACAATGTCGACAGCACTGTTTTCGAGGCAGTCGATAGGATCGAGAGTAGCATTGACGTGGGTTCCGGCGATGGATTTGGTGCTACCATTGCGACCGCAGGTGACCTTTCAGTCATTGGTCAACCGGGCGACGACGGGGGCTTCGGATCTGCAATAGTGATGAGAAACCAGGGAGGAGATTGGGTGTCCGAATCCAAGCTTCTGATTCCTGGAGACCCTGGTCTCCCCGAGATAGCTGGGGGTGAGATCGCCTGCAGCGAAGACGGTACCGCAGACCAGTTCGGCTGTTCGCGGGTGGACATCCTCTCCTTTCTCCCGGTTGCTGCTATCGGAGGCGGACGTGGGATCCAGACGAATGACGTCTGGGGTTGGAGCGATCCCCAAACAGCCCGTGAATACGCGATCGTGGGCCGCACAGATGGCACGGCCTTCATCGATGTGTCAGACCCGCACAATCCCAACTATCTGGGTAACCTTGCGAAGACCCGTGGGTCACAGACCGCCGCATGGCGAGACATGAAGGTATTCCAAAATCACGTTTTCGTCGTGGCTGACGGCGCAGGTGAACACGGAATGCAGGTGTTTGACCTCACGCGACTTCGTGAGGTTACCGACCTGCCCGGAGAGTTCGAGCCCGATGCATTGTATGATCGAGTCGCGAGTGTGCATAACATCGCTATCAATGAGGACACCGGTATCGCGTACGCCATGGGCGCGAACTCGGGTGGAGACACTTGTGGAGGGGGTCTCCACATGATCGACATCAATGAGCCGACAAATCCGATGTTTGTCGGGTGTTTTCAGGACAGCACCACGGGACGCGCAGGGACAGGATACACCCACGATGCTATGTGCATCATCTACCAGGGGCCCGACACTGAGCATGTCGGGAAGGAGATTTGCTTCGGCTCCAACGAAACCGCACTCTCCATCGCCGATGTGACCGACAAAGATAACCCTGCCTCCTTGTCCAGTGCTTCCTATCCAAACGCGGCCTACGCACACCAAGGGTGGATCACTGAAGACCATCGTTACTTTTTCATGAACGACGAACTTGACGAAGGGGCTGCGGAGCGAGGCGGCCCTCCGGCAATGGAGGGCACACGCACCCTGATCTGGGACGTATCTGACCTCGAAGACCCGATCTTGGCCAGAGAGCATTTTGGAGAGACCCTCACTACCGATCACAACCTGTACATCAAGGGCAATCTGATGTACCAGTCGAACTATGTGAGCGGACTCCGAATCCTAAACATCAGTGACCCAGTGAACCCCTTCGAGGTCGGGTTCCTAGACACAGTCCCATGGACCGAGTCTGTGGCAATGGATGGATCTTGGTCGAACTACCCATTCTTCGAGAGCGGAACAATCGTCGTCTCTAGCCGTCAGGAGGGCGTCTTCTTCCTGCGATATCGCCCGCGCGAGCTTCTTCCCTAGGAGTACGAAGCCCAGACGGCCTCTTCTTCTGCCGCTCTACCACCGCCAAGCCTGGGAACCAAAGTGGTCCCTGGATCACCTTGATCCCGGGACCACTTTAATGGAGGCGGCGGGAGTCGAACCCGCGTCCGCGAATAGATCCGTCAAAGCGTCTACGTGCGTGTTACCCTGTCATATTCGCTACCGGGCTCGGCCAGGGCACGGCCGACCTGGGCTAGCTGCCGAAAGTTCTTGTCCCCAATGAGACAGCATCATTGGAAGACCAGCCCGACTTTTCGTCGCCTTCAAGAATCGCCTCGGGCAGGCTCCTCAAGAGACGGGCTACCAGTAAGGACGAACCTTACGCAGCCAGCGCCAGGTTATCGTTGGCGTTTATGAAATTCCCGGATGTATTTACGAGGCCCCGGGGACCTCGGCACGCAGCTTCAACCTCACTAAACACGTCGAAACCTTGACGCCCCCAGACTCGTCAAAACTGATGTGGCGAAAAAAGAACCTTCGATGTGGTGCAGGCGCCGCGCTCCTCATGATACGATTGCAGACGCCGCGCTCCTCATGATACGACTGCAGACGCTTGCGGTTCCAACTCAGAGAACTTGCCACTGAGGTGTCGCTCTCTGTACTGCTCGAGGCGTGACCGTACTTGGTCTATTGATGTCGCTTGGAAGAGATCCTGCCTCAGTTGCCGGCTGGACGGGAGGCCTTTCATGTACCATCCGAGGTGCTTACGGAATTCGAGCACCGCTCGACCCGGATCTTCACCGTAGATCACCGCATTCTGCGCGTGTTCCAAGCAGATTCTGAACCGCTCCTCAACGTCCGGATCAGATGGAATGGCCTCCCCAGAAAGCGCAGCTCTGGCCTGTCTGAATAGCCAGGGATCACCATGTGAACCTCGTGCGATCATGATGCCGTCACAACCGGTGAGCTTCCGCATCTTCGCGGCGTCCTCCCCGGTCCGGATATCACCGTTTCCGATCACCGGGATGTCGAGCGCCTCCTTGAGTGCCCGAATCTCCTTCCAGTCGGCCTTCCCAGAATACATCTCGTTTCGAGTCCTGGGATGCAGCGTGATCGCATCGGCACCAGCATCTTCGCACGCTCTTCCAATCGCAACTGCATCTCGGGTCTTCTGGTCGTACCCACTGCGAATTTTCACCGTCGTTGGAACCGGAGTGGCATCAGAAACCTCTGCGACGATCCGCGACACCAAGTCCAAATCCCGGAGGCATCCCGATCCACCATTTCGCTTGACAACTTTCTTTACAGGGCAACCAAAATTGATGTCAATGAAGTCCGGTCGGAACGTACCGTTCACAAACTCTGCTGCCTCCGCCATCCTATCCGGATCTGCTCCAAATATCTGTACACCGATGGGGCGCTCCTCCTCGGAGAATCGGAGATAGTCCAGCGTGCGATTGTTCCCTCGCAGAATTCCTTCTGCGCTGACAAATTCACTTACTACAACGTCCGCTCCAAAACGCCGACATAGACGTCGAAATGGAGATTCACTAACCCCGGCCTGAGGGGCTAAGTAGAGGGGAACATAGTCCCCCGCGAGAAGCTCCAGTACGTTGACACCCATAGAAATAAGTTATCTGGTGGAACACTTTGAGTGAAGCGGGGAAGCACCCCCTAGGCCCCCGAGAGTCATCCTTTGACATCCCCCAAGCGTTTCTGTAACGTTCCACGCTCCATCAAGTTCATGAATGATTGACGGGCGAATCAGCAGCCACATGGAGTTCGTCACGGAGGCAATAGAATGAAGTTACGGGAGTTGTTCGAGGCCGGCTCAGTCGAACTCGAATTGGAAGCTAACTCGAAGGACGACGTACTCAAGGAACTGGTTGGGCTCCTCAACTTGGACGACCACTCGCAGACGAGCCTCTACAAGAGGCTTAAACAGCGGGAGAACCTGGGCTCAACCGGAATCGGAAGGAGGATTTCGATCCCACACTGCCGCTCACGCGTGGTGAGCAAAATTCGGCTTGCGTACGGAAGAAAGTCCATCGGGATAGACTTCGACTCAATCGATGGCGATCTGGTTAGGCACTTCTTTCTGATCGTCGCCCCTCCCCTCGAGATCTCCAACCAATACCTTCCGGTCCTTGGTAAGATCGCTCAGTTCGCCAAGGACCCCGAAGTTCCCACCAAACTTTCAGAGCTCTCGGACCCAGAGGAGTTTCTGCAGCTCCTCGAGGATCGGGCTTCCTGAAGATTCTGGGTCCTGAAACCGATGACCAAGGGTTGCGTGTCGGAGCTTTGCCCCGACGCAGAAACACGATCTATCTGATCTTTCACCCTTGAGTCTACGTTTCACTCAGCGTTGAACGGAGCGTGGCGAAGGATCGAAATCTCTCTCTCGGCTCAAGATGATGCATCGCATATCCCTCCAAAATAGAGATGTGTGCGTCCTCACCCCGAAGCTCCAAGGGTGGCTTTCCCTCGACCAGAAGGGCTAGGTCATGGCGGGCCTCGGGACCGACCCTGGGAAGCGATGAGTCAGCCGAACATTCTGTGCAAGACAGCCCTCCTGCCGACAGATCAAATCGGTCCAACTCCTCGACTGGCTCCTCACCAAGACCGCCAAGGGCTCCATCACATCGCACACACTGTGACAGCCGTGGGGGGAAGCCGAACTGTGCCAGCATCCTCCATCCTCCTGACAGAGTCCATCCCAAGACCTCCGACTCCCTCACAGTTGCCAGCCGCAAAAAAACCTCGCGCACCCATCTGTAGAGCGCAGGATCCCCCTCCTCCAGGTTATATTGGAGGAGTAGTTCGGCGACGAGAGACGCCCCGAAAAAACGCTGTATCCCACGCCCCAGCGCGAGTGAATCCTCTTGTGGCTGAAACTCTCGAAGGGTGTGAAGGTCGCGGCTCGGCCTGTACAGGAAGGTCAGCGACCCCTCGCTGAACGTCTGGATCGGAGTTTCCCCCCGGGCGCCTCGCTTTCTCACCCCTTTTCCGATTAGGGATACAATACCCAGGTCAGGTGTGAGAAACCGAAAAATCCGAGATGACTCGGAGTATTCATGTGACCGCAGGAGAATCCCATCGGAGGTGACCAGCGTCATGTGGATGCCGGCGGACCCCCACCTTCCCTCTTACGCTCCAGCTCCCGGACTAATGCAGAGCGGCGACGCCGATACCGGGCCTCCTCCTTCGGAGAAGACCGTTCGAGACCTGCGTACACCTCATCCAGCTTCGCCACGTCGATCAAGATTTCCTTCCGTATCCGGACCGAGGTCCAGGGCACCGCTGGGACAGGATCCCGCCGGATGATCAACGAGCCGGCCCCGGCGAGGAGGAGCGCTAGAGCCACGGACATCCAGACGACAGCAGTCGATCCACCCTCTTCCCCGAGGCGAACTGAAATATTCTGATCTACCAAAGCCTGTCCTGCCCATCTCATGAACGAGGCTCCCACCTCAATCTCTTCAGAGGGCTGGCGGGCCAGACCCTCCACTCGGATCGCCGGCGCGGGCTCACGAACCATGACCTGGATCAGGCCTGTCTCTCCCGGCAGAGGGATATCGAACTCGATGGACTCTAGATCGTACTGGACGATATAGTAATTCTCAGCCGGAATCACAGGGTTCGATGCGATGAGGGTCGTACCGTCAACCCGAGCCAGACCAGCAGAGGGACCGACCTGGAGGATTCGAGCACCGATTGCGCCGGAAGGCAGAGGATACCGCCAAACTGGACCGTCATCGACCAGGGGTACCAATGTCATGGCCTGGGAGTTGCGAATCTCCAAAACATCTGTGATTTGCCAACCGATCGGTCCTTCATCGACCCAGACCTCCCTTCGAGACACTGGAAACGTCATGCCTTCTAGCGGCACCATCTGAGTGGGGAAAGCTCTGATCGTATACAGAGAATCAAGCTGAATCGGATCCGAAATCGGGGCACCTACATACAGGATTTCATCAAAGCGCGTGGAGGCGATAAAAATCTCACCGGATCCCGGAAATGGCAGGTTCGGGAGCCGGAAGGAGAAGTCCCCATCGCCTCCGACTGAGGTTGAATCAATGTCTCCCGCCTCCGCTGGCGTAACACGGTGCAGGACCACGGTCCCCGTATCAGCGGGAACACCGGAAACGAGGACCCTGCCTGAGAGGACGGGATCCGCTTGGCTCTGGACCGCAGCCGGCGTGGCAACGACAAATAGGAGGAAGAGGGAGGGAGGGACCCTGGACATTCTCAGGGCGAGAACCGGCCGAAGTCTTCCGGATTCAACTGGCGGAGGTATTCCTTGAGTTCGTCAGCATTCGAAAAAGGAGAGCCCCCCTCGGATTCTGGTTCTGTGCCCTCAAGGGTGAAATTGGCATCCTCTTCAGAAATCTCGACAGACGCTCGTTCAAGAAGCTCTTCTTCAGTGAAAATTCGAGCGTCTGCGCGGAGCGCAACGGCAATCGAATCGGAGGGCCGCGCATCCACGCTAAACTGGTCTTTACCCCTCTCGATCATTAGCTCGGCATAGTAGGTAGAATCGGCGACGCGCGTAATTACCACACACCGGAGTTCTCCACCGAGTCCGGATAGAACTGAGGCCAGCAGGTCATGCGTCAGAGGGCGCGAGAACTTCATGTCAGCGAGCCGCATCGCTATAGCAGAGGCCTCTCCCGGACCAATCCAGATCGGAAGCACTCGGTCTCCCTCTATCTCCTGGAGGATTAAAACCGGCATGTTGGATGTCCGATCCAGCCCCAAGCTTTGCACCTTTACTTCAACCAGCACAGCTATCCCTCCTGAGGTAACAATCCCCCTCGGATCCGTCGTGACATCTTGCCCAAGGTACTCCGGAGACAGATCCTGGTTCACCCTACCCCACCTCGCAGGTCGTGAGCCCACTCCTCAATCCAGCTCCCGCCGGCTTGCCCCGGGAAATTCAAAGCTTGAGGGCGACACGAATCTCATCCACCCGATCCGTGCGCTCCCAGGGAAAGACCGTCACCTGCTGGCCCAGACGCTCTAGGGTAGAAGGAATCCGCCCGAAATGGCCATACGCTGAAGTTGGGCCGAAGATAGGGCGTTGGAGATCCAGGTCCCGGATGATCGTGGCCGGCCTGAAATCGAACACCTTACTCAGGGCGGCAGCAATCTGTTGATCCGGTACCACTCCTGTCCCTAGGGTATCCACCCAAATCGAAACCGGCTCTGAGACTCCAATAGCGTAAGCTAGCTGGATCTCACAACGTTGAGCCGCCCCACACGCCACCGCGTTCTTAGCGGCCCAGCGGGACGCGTATGCGGCTGAGCGGTCGACCTTCGTAGGGTCTTTCCCAGAGAATGCACCACCTCCATGCCGACCCATTCCACCATACGTATCCACGATGATCTTTCGACCGGTGAGCCCCACATCTCCTTGCGGACCGCCCGTCACAAACCTCCCGGTGGGGTTCACGTGGATTGCGGCATCATCCGGGTCAAACAGATCCGAAGGAAGGTTCGGTTCAATGATGTCACGTTGGAGCGTGTCCCTGATCTCCTCAATTGTAACGTCGGGGGCATGGTGAGCACTCAGTACCACCGCCGTGATCTTGACCGGGCGATCACCCTCATATGCCACCGTCACCTGAGATTTCCCGTCCGGCCGCAGCCAGGGAATCTTCTTCGAGGATAGAGCCACCCCCAAAGCACGAGTTAGCCGATGAGCGCAGACCAGCGGAGTGGGCATGAACTCCTCCGACTCGTCCGTGGCAAAACCAAACATCATCCCTTGGTCACCAGCCCCACCGATATCGACTCCCAGCGCAATGTCCTGCGACTGTCGATCGATCGAAGTCAAAACGGCACAGGTGTGCCCATCAATGCCGTACTCTGCTTTGTCGTAGCCGATGTCAATCAGTGTGTCCCGAACGATAGCAGGAATCTCGACGGTGGCGTTGGTCGTGATCTCTCCTGCGACAAGAGCCAGTCCCGTCGTGACCATGGTCTCGCACGCCACCCGAGCTCCCGGGTCATCAGCGATGATCGCGTCAAGAACGGCATCAGAAATCCGGTCTGCGACCTTGTCCGGATGCCCCTCGGAAACGGACTCCGACGAAAACTGACGAAGACTCAACTGGTCACCTCACGTGGCTAGGATGGGAGGGGAACACCCCCGGGGAAGACTCGGACCCTAATGACTGGGTCCCTCGCAAAGAAGCGCGTTACGATAAATCTCTCTCAGGACACGGACAAGCTCCAGCGGCCCGAGAAGGCGGCCAGGTCCACCGCTGACCCGATTCCCGCGGCGAGCTCCTCGGTAACATCTCTCGATGTGGACGCCGCTAGTGCCCTTCGGGCAGCCGCCCGTGCATCCTCAATTCGTACGCTCCGGATCATCTTCTTCATCTCTGGAAGACTCGGCCACGTCACCGAAAGTGACGTGATGTCAAGACCTAGAAGAAGAAAAGCCCCAAGAGGATCCGCGGCGATTTCTCCACATACGGATACCTCGATCCCCGCCGCTCTCGCTGCGCGAGAGACTTGGTGGAGTTGCCGCACCACCGCCGGGTGAAACGGGTTATAAAGATGCGCGAGTCGAGCGTTCGAACGATCGACCGCCAGCGTATACTGGACCAGGTCATTTGTCCCAATGGAGAAGAAATCACAATGTCGGGCAAGCTCGGCCGCCTCGAGGGCAGCAGCCGGAGTCTCAATCAGGCAACCGAGCTTGTACCCGGTGTAGAAGGGAATTCCCTCACGCCTAAGATACTCCTCCTCTTCTCCGAGGAGTTCTCGGACTTGGACGACTTCCGCCACGTCGTTTACGAGAGGGATCATGATCCGGACATCCCCGTGGGCCGTGGCCCGGAGAATCGCGCGAAGCTGTGGCCGGAAGAGCTCCAGGTTGTCCAAACAAACCCGGATCGCGCGCCAGCCCAAAAATGGGTTGTCCCCGGCGGGCATGTTGAGGAACATCGGGAACTTGTCCCCACCGAGATCGAAGGTCCGAATGACCACGGCACGGTTCGGAAACGCCTCCACTACCTGGCGGTATTCGCAGTACTGCTCCTCCTCCTCCGGCATAGAGCTACGACCCACTACAAGGAATTCGGTACGGAAGAGCCCAACCCCCTCCGCACCGTGCTCCCGGGCACGAGCAGCCTCGGTTGGCAAATCCAGGTTGGCCCGGAGCGCAATCGGCTGACCATCTAGAGTGACAGAGTCTAGGTTTACGACCTCCGCCAGCTCCTCTTCCCATTCCTGAATCTGAACCCTGCGTTCCTGGTAGACGGCCCGATCTCGCTCGTCTGGATTGACAACGATCCGACCGATTCGTCCATCCAGAATTGCGTCCTCCCCACCCGCCACCTTTCGCGAAACATCCACGAGCCCACCGACGGCCGGAATTTCCAGAGACCTGGCTAGAATCGCCCAATGGGACGTTCGAGTCCCAAGATCTGTAGCCAGACCAAGAACTCGCTCTGGATCCATCTGTACGGTCAGCGAGGGCGTCAGTGTTCGGGCAACGATGATCGCCGGATCTCCATCCCCAACAAAATTACCGGGTTCAGGAAGATCAAGAAGTCTGTGAAGGACTCGAACGAGAACATCCTCGAGATCGTTGAGCCGATCAAGCACCATCGGATTGGACGTCCGGATCCACATAGCCTGAAGCTCGAGAACCCGCCACTCGAAAGCACGCGGCGCAGTAAGTCTATTCTCTCGGATATAGCGGACAGTGCCATCGACGAGGTCCGCATCCTCCAGCATGAGAAGTTGTGGCTCGAAGATCCGTGCCTCCATCTTCCCCAGCATCCCCTCCGTACTGTCACGGACCTCGTGCAGTCGACTATCCGCCCAGGCAAGTGCCTCCCTAAATCGCTCGACTTCAGCTTCCACACCGCGCTTGGACACCATCCGGTGTGGAACCTTCGGAACTCTCCATCTCACCAGGCGAACTGGTCCGAAGGCAATCCCCTCGGAGATCGGCAAGCCATCGTACACGTGGCCTATCATCAACTCTCCCCAAATCCACTTTCTACAAGCTCTCCCAGAGCATCAGCAGCGTCCCTAGCGTCTGAACCCTTCGCCTGAATAACGAGTTCGGTACCCTGTGCAGCCGCAAGCATCAAAACCCCCATAATGCTCTTTCCATTTACCTGAAGATCACCTTTTGTCAGGCGGATTTCCGCCCCGAATGTCCCGGCCAATTTCACGAGCTCAGCCGCGGGCCTCGAGTGAAGCCCTTTACGGTTCTGAATCCGAACCTTCCGTTCTATTCCCCCAGTATCAGTCATCGCGAGGCGCTCTTTCAGCCTTCTCCTGCCCCCACGGGGCCGGGAGACATGACCAGGCCCAGGGCAATTAGGAACATCAGGAGCAGGAACGCCCACTGTCGAAGGGCTTTCCCCCTGAGGATACCGCAGAGAAGCAACGCACATCCGGCCCATATCCAGAGGAAGTTCAAGCCCGGGAGCACGATCCGTTTGCCCAGGAGGAGTCCCAACACAGCACCGAGGACAAGGACCCCGGCAGATTACAGGCGTTCCGACCACTGGGACAGCTGACCTCTCTCCAAGGCACCTCCCACGTCGAAACCCGGTCCTATACCTACGGACAGACCCCCACCCACGGAGTGCAAACTGCAGCAGGTTACAAGACGATTCCTTTGGTGTTGGGTACAATGGAGGAGGCTTCAACCCTGCTACTCATAGTCTTCCTCAAGATACTCCGTGACCGGGGCCATCCGACGCTGAAGCTCACGGTCAAACTGCTCGGCCGAATCAACCCCTGAGTATTTCAGGAGATGATTCATGGCCACTATCTCCGAGATCACCGTGATGTTTTTTCCTGGATTCAGAGGAATGGTCACCTTCGGAAGGCAAACCTCGAGGATCTCGCATTGCTCCGGATCAAGCCCAGTCCGGTCGTAGCTCCGAGTATCGCCCCACTCCTGGAGATGAACAACTACCTCAATCCGCTTCTGCTGTCGGATGGCACGAACCCCGAACAACGACTTCACATCAATGATCCCGACCCCTCGGATCTCCATATGGTGCTTCTGAAGCTCATGGCCTTCCCCGATCAGAACATCGTGCCCCCTGCGCGAAACCAGGATGAGGTCGTCCGCCACCACCCGGTGTCCCCGCTCAACCAGATCAAGAACGCATTCACTCTTCCCGATACCGCTGTTCCCCGTGAAGAGAAGCCCAACACCGTAGACGTCGGCGAGGGAGCCATGTATAGAGGTGGACGGCGCAAGCGCGAACTCGAGATAAGGCTTGAGTCTGCGGAAGAAGTCTTTGGTTGTGAGTACGGTTCCGAACACCGGGACGTCATGGCCAGCGGCCGTCTCGAGGAGGACGTCAGGAACTTCCTGGCCCTTGGTCACAAACGCAACGGGAACTCCAAGAGAGAAAAATGACTCCAAACACTCCCGTTGAGCGTCAGGGGACAGAGTGGCCAAATACATCATCTCGGTCTGTCCAAACACCTGCATTCGCCCGGCAGGAAAGCGTTCCACAAATCCCACCATCGCCAACCCCGGACTCGTCACGTACGGGTCCGAGCACACTCCTTCTAACGACACGCTCGTCGTCAGGAGCTCAAGATGGAGCGAGCTTCCCCGGTCATCGAGGAGCTCCTGGATCCTTAGGGCTTCTGCCACCGGCTCAGTTACTCCTCCTCACCTGCAAGCTCAGATAGTTTCGGGGGCCGGCCGACAGCTCGTCGGGAGTGCCACACATTCGGCTCGGAACCTAGTCTCCCCCATGCCGACTAGCCACAGCCGCTTCAAGTAGTGATCCGAGTCGATCGGCAGTCCGATCCCATGAAAGGCTCAAGGCAAACTCGCGGGCGTTGTCGCCCATCCGACTGCGTAGCGCACGGTCGGACATAAGAAGGCGAATCTTCGCGGCAAGAGCATGGGCGTCTCCATGGCGAACGAGGAACCCGGTCCGTTGATCGATCACTGAGTCCCTCAGGCCCGGAGAATCACTTGCGACCGTGGGAGTAGCGCACGCTGCCGCCTCCAAGTTCGAGATGCCCCAACCCTCCTTCGCGGAGGTTAGGACGTGTACCCATGCGCGCTGGAGAAGCTCCAGCTTCTTCTCTTCCGACACGAAACCGAGGAATTCCACAGCCTCAGGGCGCAAGCCCAAATCGATCGCATGGCGCTTGAGCTTCGAGCGGTGGTTTCCCTGCCCTGCGACGAGAAGTTTCACGTACACCCCCTGACTCCTCAGACTGGCTACCGCGGCCAGGATCAGATCGACCCGCTTGTACCTCTTTAACCGGCCTAGATAAAGCAACGTAGCTTCCTTGAAGCGTTCGAATTCGACGACGGGTTTATACCTCGTGGTATCCACTCCATTTTCGACGATCTGAATCTGATCCCCCCGAAAACCGCGCTCTATCAGATCTGTGCGGGTACTCTCGGAGACGACAACGACAGGCACCTCTCGGTAAACCTTCGCAAGCGGTTTCTCGAGCAACCAAGTCACGGCGGCAACGGCAACACTAGCCCCCTGGAATCCCGTGGAGCCAAAGAGATGATGAACGATCAGGAGGCATGGGCTCGGCGCCCAAATAGGCGAGAAGAGGGGGGCCTTGTTGAGGTCTTCAACTGTCAAATCAAACGCTTGCTTAGAAAAGGATCTCCGCACGTATCGAGGCGCCAATACCGGATACGAATGTCGCCCACCGACCCGATGGACCTCTATCCGATCCAGTCTTGCCCGTTGCGGAGCCCCGGGCCACCCTGAAGTAACTAAGGTCACTCCCCAACCCCGCTCAGCAAGCCGACCGAACGTCTCGTGAAGGTGGAGCTCCGCCCCCCCTGCTTCGGGATTCTCCCGGTCCAACCAGTTCATCACCAGGAGATTCATCTTTAGAGAAAGCTCAGGGGCGTTCGCCGTGGCCGGCGTGACCCCTGTAGACTGCGTCCAGGACCCCGTTTACGAATCGGGGTGAGTCACCGCCCCCATACTGACCCGCCAAACGAATGCCTTCCTGGATCGCCACTTTCGGGGGCACGTCCCGGGGGAAGAAGATCTCTGCTACCGCAAGTCGCAGCACGGATCGATCTACCCGTGAAAGGCGTTCAAGCCGCCAGTTGTCCATCGAGTCTCTGATCGCCCCGTCAATCTGATCCAGATGCCGATCCAACACCTCCACATACCTCACCACGAATGGAATTCGCTGAGGCGAAACGCTCCGAGTCCGGAACACCGTATCCATCGCCTCGGAGAGAGGATGCCCCGATCCCTGAGTCTCCGCGAGGTACAGGATCTGGAGTACCCAGGACCTGGCCCGCATTCGGTCGATTCGCTCCCTGCGATCGAGCGGATCGCTACCGGATTGCCCGCTCACCGAAGCTCACTGAAGAGATTTGCCATTTCGAGCGCTGAGAGGGCTGCCTCTCGGCCCTTGTTCCTTTCTCCCGGGCCAGCCCGGTCGAGAGCCTGCTCGAACGTATTGGTGGTAAGAACACCGAACACGATGGGGATGGGTGTTCGGACGGAAAGAGCTCCCAACCCTCGGGCTGCCTCCCTCGCAACGAATTCGAAGTGAGGTGTCTCTCCTCTGATCACACAGCCCAAGGCGATCACAGTGTCGATCCCTCCCTGTTTCAGCACTTGTGCGCAAGCTGAGGGTAGTTCCCACACTCCGGGAACGTGCAGCACTTTTAGGTCGTCGACAGCCACCCCGTGCTGGACTAGAGCATCTGCAGCTCCTACAAGAAGCCGAGAGGTGATCGACTCATTAAATCGTGCGGCTACCAGCACGAACCGCCTTCCTGTCCCGTCACGGGATCCGGTCAGCTCCGTCACGCCCTTCAGCAACTTAACAGGCTCTACCTCCCTGCCGGGCTTCGACCTCAAGGAAGATGCCCTAATTTTTGTCGCTTCGTTTCCAGATAGTCTGCATTGTATCGACCGGGCTCGATTCGAATCGGTTCACGGCCAGTTATCTCCAAGCCGTACCCCTCCAACCCCACGATCTTCTTCGGGTTGTTGGTGAGAAGACGAATCTTTGTCAGCCCTAAGTCCACCAGAATCTGTGCCCCGATTCCATAGTCGCGAAGATCGGGCTTAAAACCCAGAGTCAGATTCGCTTCCACCGTGTCCTGGCCCCCTTCCTGAAGCTCATAGGCTCTGAGCTTGTTGCCTAGACCCATCCCTCGCCCCTCCTGGCGCAGGTAAACGACCGCTCCGACCCCTTCCCTTTGGATCCGGGCCATCGCGGCGTTCAGCTGCTCCCCACAGTCGCACCGCATAGATCCAAAAACATCCCCGGTCAGACACTCGGAATGCATTCTCACCAGCACCTCGTCTTGACTCTCGATATCGCCCTTCACCAACGCCACGTGCTCCCGGTCGTCGATCAGGCTCTCATACCCGATGAGCTGGAAGTCACCATGGGGCGTCGGGAGAGTGACGTTCGCGATCCGCTCGACCAACCGCTCCTTGGTGAGCCGATACGCGACCAGTTGAGCGACCGTGATGAACTTGAGCCCATGCTTCTTGGCGAACTCCTCCAGCTGGGGCCTGCGGGCCATCGATCCGTCGGAATTCAGTATCTCGCAGATCACGCCGACCGGGGGTAAGCCACCAAGCCGCGCAAGATCGACGGACGCCTCGGTCTGCCCAACTCGCCGGAGCACGCCCCCCGGCTGGGACCGAAGAGGGAAGATGTGGCCGGGCCTCCGAAGGTCTGACTCGCAGGATCCAGCGTCCGCGAGGATCCGGATAGTCGTCGCCCGGTCTTGAGAACTGATTCCAGTCGTGACCCCGAACCGCTGATGCGCATCAACTGAGATGGTAAACGCGGTCTTCTGTGGGTCAGTGTTACGGTTAGTCATCAGGGGAAGATCAAGTGCGTCCGCTCGCTCGAGAGTGAGCGCCACGCAGATAAGGCCACGACCGTACTTGGTCATGAAGTTCACGTCTTCGGCCGTGATCTGCGACGCGGCGCAAACGAGATCTCCTTCGTTCTCACGGTCCTCGTCGTCGGCCACGATGACCATTTTACCGCTGCCGATATCCGCTATAGCCTCTTCGATACGATCAAAGGGCATCTCAGGACTCTCCTTCTAATCCGTTCTCCTTATACCGAAGCAACCTACCCACATACTTCCCGATCAGGTCCCCCTCGACGTTGATCGGATCACCCGGGGACAGGTACCGGAAATTCGTCGCTTCCCATGTGTGCGGAATCACCGCGACCTCCACACGGTCGTCAGACTCTAACCGGTTCACAGTCAGGCTGACCCCGTTCAGGGCGATAGAGCCGTGTACGAGGGTTAGCTCGTGAACCTCCAAAGGAATGGAGGCCTCCAAAATTCGGAACCCACCCACATCTCGAATTTGCAACAAGTGACCCATGCCATCTACATGTCCCTGAAGGAGATGTCCATCAAGACGATCGCCAAGCGCCATGGCCCTCTCCAGGTTTACGACACTTCCTTCACAATAGCCACCGGCCACGGTACGCAAGAGGGTGGTCCCGACAGCCTCAACCGTAAACCCTTCCGGGTGGACATCTATGGGCGTCAGACAGGCTCCGTCCACCGCGATCGACGCCCCTGCCCGAACGCCTTCCAGAAACCCAGGAGGCGTATCGACCCGAAACTCCCGCAGCCCATCGGCATCCCCTGCCTTCGCGATGCGGCCCATAGCCTCAACGATTCCTGTGAACATCACTCCCCCCTGGGCTCCAACACCATCCAGACGTCGTGTCCAAACCGTCTCGGTTCCTCACTCAGTACCCAATCGCCTATGGGACGTCCCGACTGCTCACTGACTTGCGGCGGGAAGGATAGGCCCGAATTCTCAATCCATTGGAAGGCGGACACTCCCTCGGGCCCGATGAGCTTCGGAGCTACGATCAGATAGAGACGGTCCACCAACCCCCCTGTGAGGAGCCCCGAACCTACGCTGCCGCCTCCCTCGCACAGAAGGGTTCGGACACCTTCCTCTCGGAGGATGCTAAGCGTGGCAGACAAGGATACCCCGCCGTGAGATCCAGCCGAAACCTCTGACACCGTGGCTCCAGCAGCCTCAATCGGAACCCTCCACGCTTTCGGGCTAGAGGTCGTGGTGAAGAAGCTGACCGGCGCGTCCCCCTCATGCAGAACTCTTGACTTGGCGCTCACCTTCCCCTCCGCATCGAGAATAACGCGCCGGGGCGGAACGCGCGGCTTGAGCTTTTCCCGCACCGTAAGCAGAGGGTCATCCACCAGGGCCGTGTTCGTGCCAACGAGAATCGCGTCGAATCCCGCCCTCAACCACTGGACTTGATCATTCGCCTTAGTTCCGGAGATCCCAGTCCTGACTCCGGACTTGGAGGAGATTTTCCCATCCAGTGATACCGCAAGCTTCAATGCCACCCAGGGCCTTTCCAGAGTGGTCTGAAAAAACGCGGGATTCTCCCGGCGGGATTCTCGTTCAGTGAGCACAGGTCCTACAACATCGATGCCTCCCGCTCTCAAAGCCGCCGCTCCACCGCCGGACTTCCTCCCCAGATCAGGCGCACCGAACACGATGCGACTGACCCCTGCACCTCTCAGAGCCACCGAGCAGGGGGGCGTCTTACCTTCATGGTGGCAAGGCTCCAGGCTGATATAGGCCGTCGCTCCCTTCGCTTCCGCCCCGGCCTCTGACAGGGCGATGACCTCAGCGTGTGGGCCGCCGAATTCCCGGTGCCAACCCTCTCCGACGACCTCACCCTGACGGACCAGGACACAACCCACCATGGGATTCGGCTGCACACGCCCCCATCCACGGCGCCCTAACTCGACCGCCCGATCCATAGATCGGCGATCGACCGCAGAGATTACGGTGGCAGCGGGTCCGGTAGTGTCCAACTCTCTATATCCCTCTGTCAGTAAATTACCCGGAACGTCAGTGCCCCCTGTAACTCCGTACCGCCCGGGCGAAAGGAACCCGTACCTTCCAGGTCCACAATCGGAGACCCCTCTCGAGCCCAGGCAACTTCCGCTGCTATCTGGGTGATCAAGAAGGTGAAGTTGGCCCCCCCAAATAGGTACCGGCGGTTCATCGACAAGGGGCGCAGACCAGTAATCGCATTGATGGGTTCTGGTCCCGTGGGGTTTGAGAGACGCGCCTCAATCCGGCCGTTCCCCCGATACCAATCCCAACCAACACCCGCCGAAACACCAAGTGGCCAGAGGTCCTTACCAACGATGACACGGGCCGAGGTCATAGCCGGCTCAAGAACCGCCAGCGCCCCGGTCTCCCCAATAGTCCCAAACTGGAGTTCACTGGCCCCATGGTAGAGGCCCGAGACAGTCACACCAGGGAGCAAAAATGATTCACGCAAGATCCCAACGCGAACCCCTCCCCCCCAACCGATCGCGGATCTGGGCAGGCCCGGAGATGCCGGGGACCGAACCAGTTGCAAGTTTCCTACTGCGTCGACAGCCAAGATTCCACCCAGGGCCGGGAGAGGAGAGAAGCCATCGAAGACCCCCACAACCGTTGTCAATCGCGCTCCGACTAGTGAGCTCCTCCTGTCCGAGATGGTCGCCTGGACCCCGGATAAGGAGAGATCGGGATGACGGAACGTGGCCCATGTTCCGCCGACATCTATGATGATACGGGGGGACCCCTCTATCCGGTGCCCGACCGTGCTCGGGCTGGCGGGAAGAGCTCCTCCCGCCGTCATCTGGAGTCCTATTCCTCCGTGGAGCGCCTGTAGCGCTAGGGCCGCATCTGCACAGAGAGCACCCAACTGGTCAGGTTCACCCTCGGAGCACTCGAACCAGAGTCGCTCGACAGTCGCCTGCGCGGTTACGGGCGCGGCTCCGAGAAAACTTAGGGCCACAGCGAGGACCGTCAGGAGCCTCATCTCACACCTCGTGAAGAACCGCAATCCAGCTGGTTTCCTAGACAAAGCGCACACCCGATCCCTCGCTCACCTCGCCCAGTATCCACGCATCCTCTCCGGAGTCATGTAGTCGGGCCAGGACTAAAGAGGCTTCCTGCCTCGAGGCCACGACCACCATCCCGACGCCCATGTTGAACACCCGGTACATCTCGCTTTCTTCGACCGCGCCGAGTTCTTGAAGCGCCTTGAAGAGAGCCGGGATCTCCCACGACTCTCTCTGAACCTCCGCGCCCAGTCCCTCAGGAAGCGATCGGGGGAGGTTGCCCGGCAGCCCACCACCTGTAATGTGAGCCAGAGCGACCACTGATCCCTTCCGAAGCTCTGGCCCGAGGACTGGCAGATAGCTCCTGTGAATCCTCAAAAGAGCTGATACCACAGTCTCCTCCATCCCCGGAACCAAGTCGTGGATCTCCAACCCACCTACCTCGAACAGTATGCGGCGGGCGAGAGAATATCCGTTGGTGTGGAGCCCCGATGAAGGGAGAGCGATGAGTAGGTCCCCGCACTGAACCCTCCCGGGATCGAGGATCTCACTCCGCGGCACGATCCCGACGATGAATCCCGCTAAATCATACTCTCCCACCCCATAGAAGTCCGGCATCTGTGCGGTCTCTCCACCAAGGAGCGCACAGCCGTTCTCTTTACAGGCCTTCGCAACACCTGCCACGACTTCATGGGCGACACCTTCCTCGAGGGCAGAGCTTGCCAGATAGTCCAGGAAAAAGAGGGGCCTCGCCCCCTGCACGAGGATGTCATTGACACAGTGGTTAACCAAATCCTGTCCGACGGTCCCATGTTCGTTCGCACGGAACGCCATCTTGAGCTTCGTTCCGACCCCATCCGCAGAAGAGACCAACACGGGATCAGTCACGTCAGGGGGTACGGCGTACAGACCCCCGAAAAGCCCCAAGTCGGAAAGAGTCAAGCCATCCTTTGTGGAGCCGAGGAGTGACTTGAAACCCTCCTTGTCCAGCTCAGAACGCTCCAGGTCCACCCCTGCGGAGCGATAGTCCATTGTACGATTCGCAGACATCGGTGGTCCTCCTGACGTCAGTTTATCTCGAACTGGGTCATCTGGCGGAACTCTCGAACACGGTGGGCAACCTCCTCCCGGCCCAACCGGGCCAGACGACTGACTCCGAAGTCCTCGACCGCAAAGGATCCGAGCGCTGAGCCGAAGACTAATGCGCACCGCAAAGACTCGGCTGAAAAGTCACCCGCAGCGTGCAGGAATCCCAGAAAACCTCCTGCAAAACTATCCCCAGCACCTGTCGGATCATTCAGGTCCTTAAGAGGATACCCCGGAACGAAGAAGATCTCCTCATCGTGGAAGAGGACCGCTCCGTGCTCCCCCTTCTTCACCACGACGTGTGAAGGACCCCGCTCTTGGACCCACCGACTAGCGGTAACCAGATCAGTCTTCCCCGTAAGCTGCCGGATCTCCCCGTCATTGGCCATCAGGACATCTACGCGACCCAGAAGCTCCATGAACTCATTGCGGCTCCCGTCGATCCAGTAGTTCATGGTATCGCAAGTTACAAGCCCCGCATCCCCAACCTGTTCAAGGACTTCGAGCTGAAGGCGGGGGTCGATATTCCCCAGAAACAGGAGCTCGGGAGACTGGAATGCTGGGGGAATTCGTGGGTGGAAGTCTGCGAAGACACCTAGACGCGTCTCCAGAGTCTCCGGAGAGGAAAGGTCATGCGTATAGCGGCCCGACCACCGAAAGCTTTCTCCGGACACCGTCTCAACTCCAGAAAGATCTACTTCCCTCTCTTTCAGGAACGCCAATTTCTCCGAGGGGAAGTCATCGCCAACGACCCCTACCACTTGGACGGGTGCAAAGAGCGAGGCCGAAGCTGAGAAATGGACCGCAGAGCCCCCGACGACGTCCGTCACCTTCCCGAAGGGAGTCTCCAGTGAGTCAAGTGCCACACTTCCCACTACGAGTATCGACATCTCAGGTATCACCCTCGGCCACACCTGAGCCGCGTACCAGTTTCGATACCACCCCGAACTCAGCCTGAGGCTGCCGCTCCATACGCTCCGGCGCGTGCAATCCCAGAATGTGTAGCCCGTTTCTCAGGACGATCTGAGCGGCTCTCGTCATAAGGAGCCGGGCGGCTCGGAGATCGGGGTCATCCACGAGCACTGCCAGGCTGGGGTCCCGAGTGGGGTTCCCCGCGTGGTACCAGGAGTTCACCTCTCCCGCAGTCTTCTCCAGATAGTCGCAGATCACATGAGGAGCCCTCTGTTCAGTCGCCCTCGACACCAGGCCTGGAAATTCCGCCAGCTGCTGGATCACCTTGCGCTCCGATGGGTGCTCAAGCCTCTCGAGGGGCACATCCTCCCGCGCAAGCTCATCCTCAGCCATCCCACTCTTGCGAAGGATCGAGCAGAGACGCGCATGAGCATACTTCACCTTATATACCGGATTTCTCTCCGAATGGTCGAGTGCCTGGTCAAGATCGAATACCAAGTGCGCTTCAGGTTTCCGCATGAGAAAGAAATATCTGGCAACATCAACACCGACTTCCTCCATGAGATCACGCAGAGTCACATAGTCACCGGCACGCTTAGAAAACTTCACCTCTTGTCCCTCTCTCTCGACAACTACCATCTGATGGATCACATACTCAGGATATCCCTCGGGAATCCCCAGCGCGCATAGCCCGGCACGGATTCGGGCCACCGTCCCGTGGTGATCCGAGCCCTGGACATTGATCGCGTGGTGGAATCCCCTCTCCCATTTGGTCAGGTGGTAGGCGACATCAGGAAGGAAGTAGGTGGGGGTCCCATCCGATTTGACCATAACCCGGTCCTTTTGGTCTTCGAACTCTGTAGTTCGGAGCCAGGTGGCCCCATCCTTTTCGTAGACGAGCCCAGTCTCCCGGAGAGCTGCAATGGTCCGGTCGACCCGACCGTCCCCGTAGAGGGACGACTCCAAGAAGTATCGCTCAAAGTGGACACCAAAGGCCGTCAGATCTCGATCCTGATCAACGCGCAGCCGATCAACTGCAAAGTGACACATACGCTCCAACGCCTCGACCTCTGGCGCGCCGAGCCACTGATCACCATCCAATTCTGCGAGTTCCCGGGCCAGATCTACGAGGATCTCTCCCAAGTACCCGTCTTCCGGAACTTCCGACTCACGCCCGAAGTGCTGCTCGTAGCGTGCTCTGAGGCTATGGGAGAGCCGTTCGATCTGGCGACCTGCGTCGTTGTAATAGAACTCCCTGTACGGCGCCCATCCGGACCACTCTAAGAGCGAGGCGATCGCATCACCGAGGGCTGCCTGACGACCGTGGCCCACATGCAGAAGGCCCGTCGGGTTTGCGGAAACGAATTCCACAATCACCGGATTACCACGGCCCTGGTCCGAACGCCCATATCGCTCATTGGATTCAAGAATATCGACCAGAGTATTACCCGCAGCCTTCGGCGAAATCCGGAAGTTCAGGAAGCCGGGTCCCGCCACCTCTACCACATCAACCCCTGAGTCACCCAGTGGAATTAGATCCGCGATCGACTGAGCAATCTCCCGCGACGACTTTTTCAGGGTTACGGCAAGCGTCATCGCCACGTTCGATGCCCAATCTCCATGGGAGGGATCCCTCGGCCGCTCAAGATGGATGTCGGGGTTATCCACTCCTATCTCGCTAAGAGCGTGTTCAAGAAGGAACCGGACGGTCTCCTGAGACATAAGATCCTTCAGTCCGTCTTCTTCGAGGGAGTGGATCCGTCCCCGCCCGAGGGCTTGGAAGATTTCGAAGCCGATTCGGTACCCTTAGATGACCCTGCCTTATCCCCCTTGTCGCCCGAGCTACCCTCCCCCCCCTTCTTGACACTCCCTTCTCCTTGTTCCGCCTGCGCAGCTTTTTGGTAGCCTTCGGATCGATAGTCGGTGATGTAGAAGCCCTCTCCCTTGAATAGAAAACCCGCCCCCGCGGAAAGAAGCCGCTCGGCTTGGGCCCCGCAGTTGGGACAGCTTGCCTCAGGATCATCGGACATGCGCTGGATGAGTTCAAACTCGTGTCCATTGGGGCAGCGGTATTCGTAAGTCGGCATGAATCGCTCAATAACGGCGGGTCAACTCTGATCGTCCCGTAGGGTGACGAAATGCTAAAGGTAACGATCGTGCCCGCAGGATGAAGGTGACCGGAGCCGGCGGCGTAGGCATAGGTCAGACCTACGGACCGAACGTGCCCCACTCTTTGCAAAGGGTGCCCCAAATCTCTCGCAGCGTGGCTATTGACCAAACTGTATCCATGATTGGAGGTGTTAGGTCACAGTTTCCCTGAGTAGCCAGGGCAAGTGCTTCGAGCACCTCGTTCCCCTACGCATTGGATCGGACGGTCGCGAACCACAGCCAGTGCAGCTTTCTGGGCAGCTTCAAACTCACTGTAGTAGGGCGGATCCCGTTCGGTAGAGGGCTCCACCTCGAAGGTCCAGTCCCCACATCCATTTTCTTTCGGGATGACTCTCAGCGAGCAGTCCCCGACATGGATGCTTCTCAGCGAAATTCCTGATTTCGATCCCAATTCAACATCCAATGAGGGGCCATCAACGTGGAACGAGGAACCAACGATCTCCACTCGTATCCGGCGCTCTCCGATTTCCACACAATAGTCCACTCCACCCAACCTTTCGGTTCGTCACTCTGTTCTTTAGATCGCCTCAAGGGTCAACACGGTCTCGACGTGGGCCGTCTGTGGAAAGAGATCGAACACTTCGATGCGGGAAACTCGATATGCGTATCCGAGCCGTCTAACATCACGTGCCAGTGTCGCGGGGTCACAGCTCACGTAGATGATCCGTCCGGGGCGAGCTCTTGCGAGACCCTCCATGACCCCGGCACCAACGCCGATTCTGGGAGGGTTCAGAATTACTATATCGGTGGGAAAGGTTCGGGGAAGCAGGTCCTCTACCCTCCCTTGAAGCACCTGGAAGCTGGAGCCCCGGCCCTCCATCGACATCCTAACGGCTTCCGCATCCGCCTCAATCCCCACCACCACTGCTCCATCTAGAGCAAGTCGACGCCCGAGAGCTCCGAAACCGCAATAGGCGTCTACAACCCGCTTCCCCCTCACCTCTCCGGCCACCTTGATTACATGATCGTGGAGCAGCCCGGCAGCCTCCCGGTTTACTTGAAGGAACCCGGTCGGGCGCACCTCCACTTCTTGGCCATACCAAACCTCGGTGAGCCGCGACTCACCGGCAACGAAACAAGGAACATCAAACGACCCAGCCTTTCGATGCCAGATCGAGTGAAGCCCCAACACCTTTGAGATCAATGCCTCCGGATCACCTCGGGTCTCTCCACCTTCGATTAGAAGCAAGACATCTCCATTCTCGACGCTCCGAAGTGTCAGACGCAGGCGGGGCCCAGCAGGAAGCCGGTGAGCTGCTCGTCCCCACCCCTTCCTGAGCCCATCCCAAACAGTCGCGATTGGCTCTTCAGGCAGCAGACAGCGGCCGTCCACATCAAGAATACTCCCTGAGCTTTCTAGCCGATGGAATCCTGCGGTGACCTCCCCTGCCATGGTGCGGACCAGGGTGAGCGTCACGCGGTTTCGGTATCGGGTTTCCCGGGGAGATGGATTGAGACCGGGCTCCGGCAACAAATCCCTCTTGCCGATACGGTTCAGTGCATCAGTGACGAGTTTCCCCTTCATCGCCAACTGTGCAGGATAAATCAGGTGCTCCACCGTGCATCCGCCGCACCACTTGTAGTGAGGGCAGAGGGGGTCACGCCGATCCGGGCCAGGTTTCAGAAGCTCTAGCAACCGTGCCCTTGACCAACGGCGGTGGACGGAAGTGATCTCCACGAAGACCCGGTCCCCGGGTGCTGTACGGTGCACGAAGACGACCTGGCCCCCCTTCAGACGGCCTACGCCAGCTCCTTCGGAGGTGATAGCATCAATATTCAGTTCGTACCGGGCCCCCACCTTTACGTCCGCTATCATGGGCAGTCCCACCACGAGGGTAGAGCAGTCCTCCCGGCGGAGACACCATCTGGATCCTGAACCCTAGAGAGCCAAGTCGAGGACTGAGCCTTTCGGCACTCAAACTCAAGAAGGACAGCAAGAACTCCGTTCGCGGAAAGATCCGTCTCCTCCACGACATCTACAGGAGCCACACACTCCGCAAGAAATCCATAGCCAGGGTGGATCACGTCCTTGAGGTTCTTCACAGCGGTGGCAAGGATTCGGTCGATTTGAACATAGCTATCAGCAGAGGAGGCCGGCCCGATGAGGTATGCCTCATCCGCGAGGAGGACGTGTGATACCGTCCAATCAGCCTCTGAGTAAAAACTGCCACTGCACCCAGCCCGAGCTCCCTACACGCCCAAATGACGCGTATGGTGACCTCGCCACGGTACGCGATGAGGACAGCCTTCATGACCGAGGCCAACCTCACATGATCTCCCTTAGAACCCGTGTGCGGAACTCCTTGAACCCCGGAACCTCCGTGAGTTCGCCCTCCATGATCGACGCGAGTTCCTCCGCCCCACTCCACTGCGCCTCCAGAGCTTCTGCCTCTGCTTCAAGGTCGAGCGAGATTCCGAGACCGATGCGGTCCACACGATCCAATTCCCCTAAGAGCGAACCAAATTCTCCGAGACCTTGGAGGAAGACGCGAGCGCCACCCACAACGTCCAGCGCAGCCCCAGCCCGCTCTCCCACACCTCGAGCAGCCCAGTCGCCATCCAGAATAGCCAATCCCATTCGCAGGGCAGGACGCACAGCCCCCAGTTCGAGCGGTACCCTCTTTTCGCAATTCGCGCAGTCAGCCTCGACACCGACTCCATCTGAAGTAATATAGAATCTAACACGACTGAAGTCCCACGGGTGTAATAGCATAACGGAATTACACGACGGGCATTCTCGCGCGAATGAGATGCGGGTGAACCCCATGGTGAGAGGTCGGGCATGATCCAAGAAGGGAGAGGCGAGCCATTCGACAGGACCGTGTTTTCCGCCCACCCCTCCCATTGGTCCTGTCAGCCCATAGGGATCGTATCCTTCGAGGGGTGCCGGCGGCAGCGATCCGAGAACCCGTTCGAGGAAGTTCAGTCGAGGTCGGACAGCCATGATCCGAGTACCGTACCGCCAGGCTCCCCACTCGGTAAGAGATGGAACACCAACTCGGACAACTTCCTCTTCACCCACACGAAATAGCCCTAGATGGGCCGATATGAGAACCACTTCACCCTCCCTGCGCACACGAACCTCCAGTTCTTCCAGCACTTCCCAGCGAAGCTTTAGGAGAACAGGATTCCACCGGCAGCAGCTGCTACAAATCTCCCATAAGCGGCCTAGTTCCGGGTCATATGCCTTCCGGGAGCCGGGAAAACCAGAACTGCCGTCGGGAATACCAGATTGGTGGGCGCTGACAAAAGCGTCGCAGTAAAGGCAACAGACCATCAGAGCGGGATGTTTCCGTGCTTCACGGGAGGGTTCGAGTCCCGCTGCATGGCCAGGACCGAGATTAGACAATCTCGGGTCTCCCTCGCATCAATAACGTTGTCCACGTAACCACAAGCCTATAGCAATTTAGGGGTTAGATAACTTCTCCAGTCGCTTACTCATGAAACGCTCAGCCCCCGGTCTGGATGTGGGAGCGCCTCACCTATCAGGGCGTGAGGAGGACAAGCCTGCGGTTCTCGATCCGCACGGCAACAAAGGAGCGACGGATCCGCCCATCCACCACTGAGAGGAAACCCGTAGCCCCCGGGAATCCCTGGATCCTCCTCAACGCCTGGAGCGTACCGTCTGGAGTGCCACCACCCTGCCTGGCCGCCCGCAGGAGAACTCGTGCGGCGTCGTACCCCAGCGCCGACGTCGGTAAGCGGATACTTCGCTGGAAGTGTTCCTCGTAGGCCTGGACAAACGTATTCCAACCTGGCCCAAACTCGCCTTCCCCGACCCAACTCGTGATAGCGAACACCCCTTCTGTGCTGCGGGCCTGAACGCTCTGCAGTACTCTGTCAGAGGTCCAGGATTGGTTCCCAAAAACTGTGAGGTCGGGTATTTCATCCACCCCATAGAACGCGACCTGTGGCGCGACCAACTCAACATCTCCAGGAGGAAGCAGGAGTACTAGTCCCCGAGGATTCAGGCTCAGGATCTCGCCCATTTGCAACCTGAATCCCGTCGCACCGGGAGGGTAGGTCACGGCCCGCTCAATCGTTCCGCCGCCTCTGGCATACGCCTCACGAAACCAGCGGAGTTCCTCCTCCATCTCGGCCGAGGCTGCGTGAAGGACAACCACATCGTGAATCCCCCTAGTGAGTACCAGCGCCGCGAGCGCCTCGCCCGCACCTGGATCAATCCCATTGAGAGAGAACACGCCCTGAGCCCCTTGAGGGAGGAGCCTCGCTGTAGGTGAAAGCATGGGAAGCTGTGCGCTTCGCGACCGTGCTGCCGCCACCAGAAGTCCCTCCTGTAGCGGCCCGATCACACCCGCAACTTGATCCCCCTCAAGAACCTGCACAGCACTGGCAACGTCCACAGGATTAGTCGCATCTTCGATCGGAACAAACCGTATAGGACGGGAGAACTCTCCCTCATCGACCGCCAGCGCTACTTCGATGCCCTCACTGATCTCCTGGGCAAGGCGGCTGACGGCCGGTGACCCAGCGACCGGCAGAATGCCACCGATGACCGCAGCGACCTCGAGCTGCTCGACAACCCGACCCTCGATTACATTCGTCGCACGGTCCACGATCTCGGGGCCTGGAGACATGGCCAGCGCCTCTGAGGCCAGCATGCTGGCCTCAGACTCGTCCCCTGTGAGATACCGTCGAACCGCCAGCTCCGTAACAAAGACAGGAAGGACACGCGGATGACGGGGCGCCTCGACAATCAGATCCCGAAGTTCGGCAGTCGCCAACCCTGATGCCCAGAGGGTCGCAAGGGACTCGGCGCCGAGCAGATCGGTCTCTTCGGCTTCCGCCGGAATCTCGAAGACTGCCTCGATTCCTCCCGCGAGGTTCCCCGCTCTCCTCACCTCGGCGCGCAACAAATATGCACTCCCGTAAGCCGCACTCTCAGCGGATATAAGGTCGGCATATGCCTCCGTCGCCTCCTCCGCCTCGATCCAATCCTCGAGTGCTCGTAAGGCTTGTGCACTCACCCACAGGGCCAGTGAGGACCCCGGAGACTCTGAATAGTTTTCCTCAACCTGGACTGCACGGTCAAGTGCCTCATCGACCCGTCCCTCGGAGAGAAGTTCCTCAGCCTCGAGTAGCAACCGGGCAGTAGCTTCAGCCTGCTCCTGTGTGAAGACGCCCTGTCGTATCGGAGGACCTTCGAGAACGATCGCCTGGGGCGGAGGCGGAGGCGGAGGCGGAAACTCTCGCACAGTACATCCGGACATCACTGCCAGGATTACCCAAAGTCCGACTGCTGAAAGTCTATGAATCACGTGCCAACACCCGGGCACATGTGCTTTTGACAGTGATCTGGACCATTCATCCCTGACCCACTCTTCACCGTGGTCTCTAGACGGCGTCTTGCTCTTCGTCCGCCACGTCCTCCGGCTCCGTGTCCGAAGCAGCCTCTTCCTCGAGCTCTTCGTCCGCCACGTCCTCTGGCTCCGTGTCCGAAGCAGCCTCTACCTCGAGCTCTACGT
>Ga0310121_10001166_pt1 | contig 27518 bp, 24 predicted proteins | sample CB27_Tmax_986_MG_FD_203504 | JGI IMG/M metagenome (GOLD analysis project Ga0310121, IMG submission 203504) | Marine microbial communities from Western Arctic Ocean, Canada - CB27_Tmax_986 | ecosystem: Environmental > Aquatic > Marine > Oceanic | place: Canada: Western Arctic Ocean | collected... | reverse complement strand
TTTTGACAACGCGAAAGGCCCGTGGCAAGGGGGTGGTCTGCACTACATGGGCATGTCAGAGACGGATTTGAACAAAATCAATCCTCCGTATCGTGCGATCACCCGAAAAATCACCCGACTGAAGCAATTACTGCGGAAAATGGGTTGGCGGAGCGAAGCTTCTCCCAGCGAGAAACCTGAAGAAAGTTGCAATCCCAAAAACCATGACCGCTGACACGAGGTTGTAGATCACTGCCGACCATTGACCTTCCGTAATGATATACGTGGTCCAGCAGTTAATCAGCCTCGTTGCCCCTACGAGTAGAGAGCAGATATAAAGGGTCAAGTAATAGAAGGCGACGAACGGATACATGATAGGAGCGAAGGCGGTAAAAGTCAAGCTTTTTCTAGGACTTGGAAATCGAAAAATCGAAACGGAGACACTACCGAATATTCCGGCCGACTCATGTTTTGAGATAGGTTGATCAGGTGGGGGATCGGTTGCGCTTGACCCCTCACACACCACCACCACGGGTCATTCAGCGACTAACAGCTCGAACAGCCTCCGTTGCGCCCGACTGGCGGGAAGTGACGCCAGCGAGCGCGGGCTGATCCATTTGTGGGCGATGTGGCGTTGGCGGCGGATGGGCGGGGCGTTGGCGGCTTGCTCGACCCGGTAGAGTTCGGTGGTGATGGCGTGGTGCGTAAACGTCGAGCGGGCGCGGCCGATCGGCCCGCCGCGGCAACTCCGGCGCAGGCGCAACAGGTCGAAGAGGACATGCGCGGGGGTTAGCTCGTCGGTCTCGAGCACCTCGCGCGAATCGAGTCGCGGCAACTCCCACATCCCGGCGAACGATATCCCCTCGCCCCTCTGCAACACCAGCACCCGTCCGCGCCGCATCAACGCCACGGCCACCTCGCGCACCTGCTTGACGGCCGGGTACTTGATCGGCCGCGGGTAGGCTTCCTGTTTCCCGAACGCTCGCGCCTTGCACTGTTTGAAGAGCGGACAGACGAGGCACAGCGGTTCGCGCGGGAGGCAGATCGTCGCGCCCAGTTCCATCAGGCCCTGGTTGAAATCGCCGGGACGCTCGGGATCGACCAGCTCCGCGCACGCCGCCCACAGCCGCTTCTTGCCCGGCCCCTTGCTGAGGTCCTGATCCATCGCCAGTACCCGGCCGATGACCCGCCGCACGTTGCCATCGACCAGCGGCAGCGGCATCCCCAGCGCGATCGAACCGACCGCGCCGACCGTGTACTGGCCAAACCCGGGCAGCTCGGCCAGGGCCTTCTCGTCACGCGGCAAGCACCCTCCGTGGCGGCGCGTCAGTGCCTCGGCTGCCCGCTTCAGCATCCGCGCCCGGCGGTAATAACCCAGCCCCGACCAGGCGGCCAGGACGTCCTGCTCCGAGGCCTCGGCCAGCGCCTTAAACGACGGGAAGTGTTCGATGAACCGCTCGTAAAACGGGATGACGGTGGCCACTTGGGTCTGTTGGAGCATGATTTCGGAAACGACCGTGCCGTATTCCGAGGGCTCGGTTCGCCACGGCAGGGAGCGATGTTCGTCGTCGTACCATTGCAGGATCGCCCGCCGGATCGCCCGCGGCGTTGAGGGATGCAATTGATCAGCCGAAGGATTCATGCGATGTTTGGCCCGAACCGCAAGGCCCTCGGGGGCTTTCGGCGCACCCGCCGTATTGCGGGAATCTTCTGATACGATGAGGAAATGAGCCAACGACGCTCAACGCGCGGTATGATGAAAGAATCCGACCCGACCTGCAAACCTGAAAACACGGCTTTCGAACCGGCGCGGCCGGCCAGTTTCGATTTCGACCCCGCGAGGCTCCCGGGGCTGATCGGCGAACTGCTGGCCGGCCGGCAGATTCTGGACCGGCTGGGCGAGGATGACCTGCGCGAAATGTCCAAGCTGCGCGAGGCGCCGAACATCGAAGGCTTGGCGGCGCATCGCGTGGAACGGCCGATGTCCCCCGGCTTCGATCCCGCCCGTCCCGGCGGCGGCCAAGCCCCCCGCGCGATCGCGCGCCGCCCCGAGCTCCCCATAGGGGTCTTCCGCGTCCTGCTGAACCGTATCGGGGCCGAATCCTTCGTGATCGTTCGCGGATGGGCGGCCGGCGCCTCGGCGAGGCCGATGGCGGTCCAGGTGGTCTGGCCTCAGCCCCAGGCCCATCTGGCCGCCGGCCTGCGACGGATGCTGTGGACCGCCCAGGATCAATCGTCGGCGGATCCGCAAGACGGGGGAATCGCCTACACCCTGCTGGTTTGGCCGCAGCCGCTCCTGCGGCGGAGCGGCCAGGTGATGCTCGACGCTTTCATCGGCCACTGGCCCGCCGACCGCGCGGGCTTCGTGATCGGCTGTGACGACCCGCGCCTCTCCGCCGAACTGATTCTCGATGCCGGACACCGATACTGGGCGGGCCCGGCCGGCAATGAGTTCGAAATCTCACAAGGCCGACACTGGGCCAAAATCGAGCACGCGGAAGGGGAGGAGCGCGTCCGGCTGGTTCCGGCCCAAAACCCCGCCGACCGGGCCGCGGCCGCCGAGCCGTTGCTGATCGAGCCTGACGGAGCCATCTCACCGGTCTGGTCCGACCCACTCCTGCCCGAGACGCTGCTGCGCGCCGAGCCATGGCGTCAGGCCGCGCTCGACCCCTGGTCGCGCCCGTTCGGTGTGGAGGTCGACGCCGAAGGCCGCTTTCCGCGCCTCCACGATCCCCAAGCCGGCGCGCGGAGCGGTGAGAGGAAACAAGAGGCATTGGGCTGTATCGTTGTCCCACGCCGCGCGGTCCCACACCCATATCTGAACCAGGCCTCGAGATTTCCTCTCGCCGCTGACCCTTGAGGCCATTGTCGGTTGAGTTCCCGTACCAGCCGATTGGAATTGCGCCGGCTGCGAATGACACAGACTGCGCCACGCCCGGTTTCCGCCTTGACCCGCTTTTCCCCGATCGTTCAAGATGCAACAGAATGCCTCGTCCTTCGTTCCAACGTGAAGAAGGCGCGTGGGCAAGTCTGACAACGGAAGGCGGCAACTCTTTTGAGCAGCATCACGATCACACTACCGGACGGTTCACTGAAGCGCTACGACGGGCCGATCACCCCCCGCCGGGTCGCCGAGGAGATCGGCCCCGGCCTGGCCAAGGCCGCGCTGGGCGCCAAGGTCGATGGGGATCTGACCGATCTGGATCGGCCCATCGACCGCGATGCCGCGTTGGAACTGGTCACGGCGCGCGGCGACGAGGAATCGGCCCTCTACCTGTCGCGCCACTCGACGGCCCACGTCATGGCCGAGGCGATCCATAAACTGTGGCCCGAAACCAAACTCGCCTACGGGCCGCCGGTCGAGAACGGCTACTTCTACGACATCCACTGTCCGCACGCGATCAGCGAGGAGGATTTCGGGGCGATCGAGGCCGAGATGGACCGCATCGTCCGCGAGGACCGGCCCTTTACGCGCTATGAAATGACCCGCGACGAGGCCTTCGCCAAGCTGCGCGACGACGAATACAAGACCGACAACGTCGAGCGCGCCGACGGCGACGTGATCAGCTTCTACGCCAGCGGCGAGCCGGGCAAGGATTGGGAAGACCTCTGCCGCGGCCCGCACGTCCCCTCGACCGGCCGTATCGGCGCGTTCAAGCTGATGTCGGTGGCGGGGGCCTACTGGCGCGGCGACGCCAGCAAGCAGCAGCTCCAGCGCGTCTACGGCACCGCCTTCCCCGACAAGAAACAGCTCAAGGCCCACCTCATGGCCCTCGAGGAGGCCAAGAAGCGCGACCACCGCGTCATCGGCAAGCAAATGGGCCTGTTCCTGCTCTCGCCGAAGGTGGGCGGCGGGTTGCCGCTGTGGTTGCCCAACGGGGCGATCCTGCGCGGCGAGCTGATGCGCTTCCTCGAGGAGGAACTGACCCGGCGCGGCTATCAGCCGGTCGTCACCCCCCACATCGGCCACATCGAACTCTACAAGACGAGCGGCCATTACCCCTACTACGCCGACTCGCAGTTCGCCCCGATCCAGATGCGCGACGACGAGCACGAGCAATACCTGCTCAAGCCGATGAACTGCCCGCACCACATCCAGATCTACGCCTGCGAGCCGCGCAGCTATCGCGAGCTGCCGGTGCGGTTCGCCGAGTTCGGGACGGTTTATCGTTACGAACAGTCCGGCGAGCTCAACGGCCTGACCCGCGTGCGCGGCCTGACCCAGGATGACGCCCACATTTTCTGCACCGAGGACCAGGTGCGCGAGGAGTTCCGCTCGACGATCGAGCTGGTCCTGTTCGTCTTCAAAACGTTCGATTTCCAGAACGTGCGCGTGATCCTGAGCCTGCGCGACGCGGACGTCGAGAAATACGCTGGCGACCCCGCCAAGTGGGACCTGGCCGAGGTCCAGCTTCGCGAAGTCCTCGAATCGATGGACATGGACTTCACCGCCGAGCTGGGCGAGGCCGCCTTTTACGGCCCGAAGGTCGACTTCATGGTCAAGGACGTCTTGGGCCGCGAGTGGCAACTGGGGACCGTGCAGCTCGATTACGTCCTGCCCGAACGGTTCGAGCTCGAATACATCGGCACCGACAACCACCCCCACCGCCCCGTCATGATCCACCGTGCCCCGTTCGGCTCGCTCGAGCGCTTCATCGGCATCCTGATCGAACACTTCGCCGGCAACTTCCCGCTGTGGCTCGCCCCCGTCCAGGTCGCCGTCCTCCCGATCACCGACCGCCAAAACGAATACGCCGCCGACGTCATGACTCGCCTGCGCCAAGCGGGCCTACGCGCCCAACTCGACGACACCAGCGAAAAAATCGGCAAAAAAATCCGCAACGCCGAAGTCTCAAAAATCCCGGTCATGTTCGTCCTCGGCGGGAAAGAGGCCGAGGCGGGAACCGTTGCCCTGCGGCGGCATGGGAAGGGGGATATGGGGAGCGTGGGGTTGGAGCAGGCGGTTGAGGGAATTAAGGCGGAGGTGGCGGAGCGGCGGATTGAGGATTAGTATACCGATTGAGTTCCAAACGTTGGGATCGAACAGAACGAATGACATCGACGATCCAAATGACTGAAGATATTCCGGCTAGTGTAAGGGAGGACTGTATCCGATCAATTGGAAATGTGATCCCGGTTGCGGATTCGTCGACAAAATCACTAAGGTCGGCGGAACCGCCTTCCTGGATTCAGTTCCTTGCTGATCTGCTTTCCTGGAGTACGGTCATAAAGGTACCAGCCACTGTCTTTTTAGCCGAACTTGCCAAGGAAGCCGCAAAGGACACATGGAAAAATAAAGAACGGATCGCAAAAGCACTTAAGCAACAAGGCGTTGAGCCTCTTCTCAAGCTTAGTCGTGCACTTTTCAAATATTGTCGCGCGAGTCCGCGGAAGACTTCTGTCATAATCGGATTTCCATTTCCTGATGAGGATTTCGGCACGGGCATCGCCGTTGAGCCAGAAACAGAGGAATAAATTGCGCTGATAGTCGCGCAGTTCGTATCAAAATGTGATCGAATTCATGAGACTCTTGAGGAGATCGTCAAAGAAGACTTAACGCTACTGGGACCGGTTTCCCTTCAATTGGACGAGAAGGGAGATTTCGTTCTGCGCTGGATGGACCGGAAGACTTTGAAAAACACGAAAGGAAGATTGGTTAAAATTCCTATCTAACAAGCCAGTTCATCGGAATGCGCGGATTTGGTACCGTTCTGTCGGGACGTGATCGGTCTGTCTTTGATAGAGGACCAGGGGGAAAGCATTATGCTTGAGTTCGGCGATAAGCGGCTTTGGATTGACTGGGTTGAACACCTCAGCCAGGCCGAGATGTGGTTCGAACTTCGCTGCGGAGACCTCGACGCCGCCCAAGGGCTTCCAGGGGTTCTAGATCAGGAGAGGCGTTCCGCGACCCCAAACACGCGCCATAAATGTCCGTCGGACAACCCTTGCGCCATGCGCGGGCAACGGCGCCCGGTGGAGCCTCTCGTAATCAATCCAACTCCGCCGCAAGCTCCGGCATCATCCGCCGCGCGAACGCCAGCACTCGGTCCGTCGCCGTCTGCTCGCTCTTGTGGATCATGGTGGACAGGCGGATGAGCACCGATGAGGTGGCGCCCGTGAAGAGTTGATTGGTCATCAGGTTGAACTGTTGGCGCAGGTAATTGGCGGTCAGTTCCGGGCCGGCCTTGTAGCAATACAGCACCAGCTCACGCTCACCGCCGTCGGCGAGGATGAGGCGGATCATCGGGCTGAGGCCCTGCGGCTCGATCGTCGACTTGTGGTTGACCTCCCAGCCGGCCGCCTTGTAGCACACCTCGGGCGGATGGGCGACGCGGCGGTTATCGGCCGAGAAAACCACGGCGAGCTGGACCGGGACCGGGCTCAGGACGGGATTGACGTAGTTGCGCTGGATGACGTCATCGGTCTCCAGGATGCGTTTGACGTCCTCGCCCACCGCCAGGTCGCGGCCAAACCAATCGCCAACGACCAGTGGCACGCGCGAGGTCCTGTTTACGCCGGACTCATGCTGGGTCGGATAGAGCGTCAGCACCGAGACGACGGCCGTCAGCGCCAGCAATGCCACGGCGAATGCAAATCGTGTCCTGAAACCCTTTATGAAAGCGTCCCCGCGACCTCAAGTTTGTGCCGGCGCCTGTTGGACGGCCGTTGAATTCGAGTCCCCATCCCCGCCGTGGCGCCTCCGACCGAGCGCCTTCGAAACCCCGAAGAGCAACCCAAACGCCACCACGAAAATCATGTAGCCGGATGCATCGTGGACGACGCCCTTGATCGAGTTGTTGCCGAAAGCGTAGGCCAGCATGCAGAGCAGAAAGACCCGCGTCACGTTGGCCAGGATCGCGATCGGAATCGAGGAGAGAAACAGGACGCCGCGTCGCCAAGGCGTCAGGCCGCCGTAATAAGCGAAGAGAACCCCGAGAAAGATCAGCGAAATGAGCGAGCGCAGCCCCGAACAGGCGTTGCCGATCACCACGGCGGCGTCGCCCAGGTAGATCGACGCGCCGTCGTTGATCGCCGTGATCCCCACCCCTTCGATCAGGAGCAGCGTGATCTTGCCGACCAGCAGTTTCATCTCCAGGCTGATGTCGTCGATGACTTGCAGCGGCAGCGGGACCATGAAGAGCAGCAAAAACACCGGAAACCACAGTCGCTTCATGACCTGGACGCCCATCAGAAACCCGCATAGCCCCCAAACCACCGGGACCATCGCGAACGCGCCCGTGAAGAAGACGTTCAGCCGTCCGCTCAACAGCAGCAGGGAAACACCCGCCAGCATCACGCTCAAACCGACCCACGAGCGCCCCGCCGCCCCGTCCGCTAATCGAAACCGATCGCGGTAAACCAGAAACAGGGCCACCAGCGGCACAAGGAAGCCGTGCGAATAATAGGATTCCGGCGCGGTCCAGCGATCGACCATCCAGCCAAGCGGCACACGGAAAGCCACGCCCAACAGCCCCGCGATCAACCCCACGGCCACCCATCCCCGCCATGTAACGGACTTCAACGGATCGCCGGACTGAGAGAGCTCGTTGTTCATCGAAACTGCCTTGAAATCCGCGGCGTGTTGTTTTGGGCGCGTCGGACGCGCGGTCCCGGCGTTCGCCTCGCCACGGGCCCGGGGACCGAATCTGCGACCCAGAGGAAGGTGTAGTTCTCCCGGAGTACCCTATCGGCAGAAATGGGGAATTGAATTAAGCTGGTGAGAAGCCGGGACGGCAGGGTATTCAGGCCCATTGCGCGGTGCTGGGGGGGTTATCCACCCAACTTGATCTGCTTAATCGCCCGTTTCCACTCCGGGAGCCGCTTTTCCTCGCGCCGCTTGACCGTCGCCGGGCCGCAGCGGCAAGGCTCCCGGTTGACATTGACCCCGCAGTCGGGGCAAAGCCCCTTGCAGTCGGGAGAGCATAACGGCCGCTCCGGGAGGTCGGCCATGATCAGCTCACGGACGATCTCATCGAGCTCGATCTCCTCCCCTGTCAGGCGGTGGGACAGCGTCAGGTCTTCAAATTCATCGGGGTCCTCGATTTGCTCCTCTCGCTCCTGGTGGAGCCAGAATTCGCGAACGGGCACCTCCAGCCCAAGCTTGGCGGGTGCCAGGCACCTCACGCACGGCCCCTCGATGCGAGCGAAAATTATGCCCTTGGCTTCGACGTCGCGTTCGACGAACTGGAACTCGATCCGGCCCGTGACGTGGTTGATGAAACGGTAATACTCGTCCTCGAGGCCCAGTTGCTCGGGAGCGACTTCGAATTCGAACTCCAGTGGCCGCTCTTGAAATTGCCGCGTTTGAACTTTCAGGTGAATCATGATCGGCCACCTCTCGCAAGTTGCCCGGGTTATCGGAGATCTCCGGGGAGATTGCTAGGGTGGGGCCCTCCGGCGGCCGGGTCATGATCAGTGGCGGGCCTGAAAACCATTGAGGCTTTGCAGGATCTTGATCGAGTCCAGGGTCTTGCCCGTCCCCAGCACGATGGCGGTCTCCGGGTTGTCGGCCAGGCGGACATTAAGCCCCGTCTCCTGACGCAAGAGCGTATCGAGCCCCTTCAGTTGCGAGCCGCCCCCGGCCATCACCAAACCCGAATCGACCAGATCGGCGGCCAGTTCGGGCGGGGTCTTCTCCAGGGCCGACTTGACCGCATTGAGGATCGCCGCGACCGGCTCGGCCAGGGCCTCGCGAATCTCCTCGCTGGTTACCTTGATCGTCCGCGGCAGGCCCGCGACCAGGTCGCGACCCTTGATTTCCATCGTGTTCTCTTCGGGCAGCTCATTGGCCGAGCCGATCTTGATCTTGATGTCTTCGGCCGTGCGCTCGCCGATGAGCAGGTTGTACTTGCGCTTGATATGCTGGACGATCGCCTCGTCCATCTTGTCTCCGGCGGTCCGCTCGCTTATGCACACCACGATCCCACCCAGCGAGATAACGGCCACCTCCGTGGTGCCGCCGCCGATGTCGATGATCATCGATCCGCCGGGCTCGGTCACCGGCAGGCCCGAGCCGATCGCGGCGGCCATCGGCTCGTCGATGAGGAACGTCTTGGCCGCCCCGGCCTGCTGGGCCGATTCGATGACCGCCCGCCGCTCAACTTCGGTGATGCCCGAGGGGACCGAGATCACCACCCGGATCTTGGCGCCCGGGAAGGAACGGCAAAATGTACGCGCCCGGCGGATGAAGTGCGAGAGCATGCTCTGGGTGACGGCGAAGTCGGCGATCACGCCGTCCTTCATCGGCCGGATGGCCACGATATCGCCGGGCGTGCGGCCCAACATGCGCTTGGCGTCGGCGCCCACCGCCAGCGTCTTGCGCGTGCCCGTCAGGATCGCCACGACCGACGGCTCGGCGATCACGATCCCCTGGCCCCGAACGTAGACGAGCGTAGACGCCGTGCCCAGGTCGATCCCGATATCAATGGAGAACATCTTGTTGAAGGGCATGACTAGATAAGCACCTTTAACGTAATCGCCTGGTGAGGAAACATTTGACCAACCCAGACCTTTTGCGGCCCGGCATTCAGGACAAGAGGAACCCAGCTCAGGAAGAGTCACCGCGACCTGATCTCCCCTATCGATGTAACCTGACTCGGGGCCGTTCCCCTGTCAACTGTAGACTTGGTGCGGGCAACCGAAAGTTTGGTGAATAAGCGCGCGGGGAGCTTTAAGGTACGACGCTCAGTGGTTACGTTCCACGAGCCGCTCGAAAACCTCGCCAAGCGGCCGACCCAGTGATTCCGGCAGTCGAGCCAGCAGTTGCCTCGATTGATCGTGCAAGTCCCGGCAAAAGCCCCGCCCCGCTTCGATGGCCCCCGTCCGATCAAATATGGCGCGCGCTTCCTCCACCTCCTCGGGCGACGTCTCCGATCGCGGGCGGTCGAGGATGTCGAAGAGCCGATCGCGCTCGGCGGGCGAACCCCGCTCCGAAACGTGCGCAACCAGGTAGGAGCGTTTGCCCTCGCGGATATCCGAGCCGATGGCCTCGCGGCCCTTCCCGTCGGTCAGGTCGATGATGTCGTCGATGATCTGAAACATCGGCCCTAGGAACTGCGCCATTTGCGCGATCGTCTCGAGCGTCTCGCGCGCCGCCCCCGCCACGATGGCCCCCCCCTGGATGGGAGCGGCCAGATAATAGCCGGTCTTCTCCCGGACGATGCGCAAGTACTCCTCAACCGTCAGACCGCGCCGCCCCCGGTAATTCATGTCCAACGCCTGCCCCACGTGCGTGTGGTCCAGGGCCGAGGTGATCAGTCGCAGCAGTTCTAGGCGCGTGGCGGGGGACAGCGTCGGCGGGCCCCAATTGGTCAGGACCTCGACGGTGTTGACCAACAGGTAATCCCCAATGTTAATCGCGTGCGGCTGCCCGTAACGGACCCACACCGCGTCCCGTCCCCGTCGCATCACGTCGCCGTCTTCGATGTCATCGTGGACGAGCGCGAAATTGTGCATCAGCTCGATCGCCATAGCGAACGGCATGGCCAGGTCGCGGTCGGCCCCCAGCGAGTCGGCGGTCAACAGGCACAAGACCGGCCGCAAGCGTTTGCCGCGCTGCGCGGGGTCGTCGATATCGGCGCCCAAGGCGAAGGCCATCGCGTCGTGGAGGTTTTCCGTCCCGCCGCGACTTTTGACTTCGATGAAGCACCGCAGCTCGTCCTCGAACTCGGCGGCCAGTCGTTCCATCCGCCGCGCCGGAGCATCGATTTTGGCGACCGGTTTCGCCCTGCTTGAATCGACGGTCATTTGCGATTCATCTCCCTGTTCTTGGAAATCCGAGCCTCGCTATACCCAGAAGACCAGCATCACGGCGGCCAGCACGATCCGATACCATCCGAAGATGCTCAGCCCGTGGCGGGTCAGATACGCCAGAAAACTCTTGACGGCCAGCCAGGCCACGATCATCGACGCCGCGAACCCCACGGCCAAGCCCAACCAGCCGCTTGCCTCGAGGATCGCTCCGCCTTCGCGGAGGGCGTCGTAGGCGGTGGCGGCACCGAGGGTGGGCAACGCCAGCAGGAAGCTGAACTCGGCCGCCGCGCGCGGATTGAACCCCAGCAGCAAGGCCGCGACGATCGTCACCATCGAGCGGCTGGTGCCGGGCCACATGGCCAGACATTGCGCGCAGCCGATCACCAACGCGAGTTTCCACGTCATCGAGCCCAACTCGCGCCCGGCGGTCAATTCCAGCGGGCCGCCACCCGCGCGTCGCACCCGCAGGCGTTCGACCACGATCATCAAGACGCCCCCGACGGCCAGGGCCGCAATCACCGGCCCAGTGCTGAACAGATGCGCCTTGATCCAATCCCCGATGAGCAGACCCACGATCGCCGCTGGCAGGAAAGCGGCGCTTAATTGAATAAGTAACGCGCGCCCGGCCGCGTCCCGGCCGATCAGCCCCAGAAACATCGACCGCACCCTCGTGAAGTAAAGCCCGACCACGGCCAACAGCGCCCCGGCCTGAATCACCACCTCGAAGGCTTTCAAACCGTCGTCGTTTTGCGGCAACTCCATCAAATCGGAAGTCAGAATCAGATGCCCCGTCGAGGAGATCGGGAGAAACTCGCTTAACCCTTCGACCGCGCCAAGGATCAGGGCGGCGAACGGAGAAATCACGGGTTCCATCTAAGAGCACCAGCCTCCGGGGCAATTCATCGTATTGAGCAGCCGCCGCGAGGACCCGCGCAATGCCGTGCCGGCCCGGCGCGGGAAGCGACCGGCCACTATCGTGTAACCCATGACCAATTACAAGAAGAAGCGATTTGAGCGATGAAGAAGCGGAACGGAGAAAGGATGCGACGGGTGAGACGGCCTTTGTCGAGCCTAATAGCGGCCGAACCGGAAAATGTCGCCCCCGCTCGTCGATCCATTGGTGGGGTCATAACTATACGTATGACGGAACTTCATGGATTGCTCGCGCGTCATTGTGACGGGCTTCTTGGCCGTTCGGTCCGTATCGAAATCCGTCAAGCTCGGCCCCCCTTCTTTCTCCGCGGTCCGCAATTCAAGGAGGGCGTCCAGCACATCGAAATCACCATCAGGTCCGACACTCGCGATAAGCCAACGGCTTTCACCCACGTCGGCCTTGTAGTACTGGTACTGTCTGGGGACGCCGTCGGCATGGTTGAAGGGGTCGATCGGCATCGTGGTGTTGAGCAACTTGCTCGTGACCAGTTTTTCGAGCCCCTCTTCTTCGGTCAGCAAACTCCCCGCGGTCAACTGATGCGTCAGCAGCGAATCGTTTTCAGCATTTGGAGCGCCGCCGAATGGCGCGCCTTCACCACCGCAAACTTGGAAGAGATGACAAACATAATAGCGAGGATGGAGAAAACGACCAACACGATCATCATCTCGCCATAGGTGAGACCGTGAAGCCGCGATGCGCAAGACCGAATGGTCTTAAGTCTCATAAACGCTTTCCCCCTGGAGACCACGATGGCGCCATCTGCCCGTAATGGCCCCATCACCAAAGATTATCGACAGATGCATTGGGAATTTTCACAGAAAATGCGCCGCCCCTGTAAAAAACGTGTTCGTTTATAGGGTATTCATGTCCTAATATATGATTATGGTGCCTCATGGATTTCGACGCGGTTTCCCGCGCTTCGACTCAACGACGACCGTCTCCCCTGACTCCCGCAAGTCCCTCTTGTCAGGGGGGCTGCGGTGGCTCGCCCTTCTTGCCGCCGGCGACCCAGGCCCGTCGCGCCTGTAAGTATGCCCTCTTCTTGTCCAGTTCCGAGACGGGGGAGACGGCCTTCAAATCCTCCTTCTTCTCCCCCGGGCCTTCTCCATCCTCATCATCGATCTCCTCGGCCGGCCCGCCGGCGGGCAAGTCGGTCGCCCGGGCCGCCCCCTGGAGACGGTGCGCCAGCTCCGCGTCCTCGATGGCCTTTTCCACCACCCGCTTGAACAGGCGGTCGAAGGGCGGCCGTTTGGGCATCTCGCGGCGTATGAAATCAAGCAGTTTTTCGAGCCTTAGCCCCTGAAGCTGGTTGGGTTTTTCCAGCAGGGCCCTCACGAAACGAGTAAACGCCTCCTCGCCGGGCAGAGGGTTCATGAATTGGGCCAGCGCGGTGTGGGCCGCGCCACTCAGCGTGCGATCCCTCGCGGCCAGCAGGTCAAGCAGCACGGGCACCGCCTCGACCTGGCGCGAGCGACCCAACGTGGCGAGGGCCTGCACCCGCGGGGCCTTGCGGGTCATCATGCCCCCCTTGGCGGTGGACAGTGCCCGGCGGAATTCCTTGTCGTCGGTCTGGGCGGGCTCGGCTCGGCGCACGACCGCCCCCAGGCCGCCATGCTTAAGTTTGGTGTCGACCAACAGCGAGGCGGTCCGCTCCCCCGGAATTGGGATTTGACCGGACTGCATCTTGTCGGCCAGGTCCAGCACGATGTCCAACCCCGGCTTGTCCCCCACCTTGAGCAGGGTATCGAGGATCGAATGGGCCAGTTCGTCCTGGTCCACGTCGACCATCTCGCCGGTGGCCGCGTCCAGCACCTTTTCCTCGAGCAGCTTGGACTTCTTCTCCTCCTTTTCGTGGCGCAGGACGCACAGGGCCATCGATTCGAGCAGGGGCGCCGCGCGCTCGTCGCCGATCTCCTCGAGCACGTTGGACAATGCCCCCAGCGCGCCGCAATAACGCATCACACACTTCGAGGCGGTCTCGATCACGTCGTCGAGCGAGTTTCTGCCCAAGCGGCGCAGCGTTTCGACCATGTCCTCGCGCCAGCCGTTGGGCGTCACCCGCGCGGGCCGGGTCTCCAGCGGCTGACCCCACATCGCCTCAATCGAGCGCGTCACCGCCCAGCGTTTAAGATCCGGTTTGATATCCCCCATTCTCAGGCTGAACATTGCGTGGGCGGCCTTGAAACCAAGGCGACGGTCGCAGCGGTCGGCAATCCCGATGACTTTGCGGATGATTTTGTTGCGCCGTTCGAGATCAAGCCCCTTGGCCCGGCCCACCCGACCCAGGGCGGTCAGCAACAGTCTGGCCCGTTCCGCGTTCCCCTTTTGCCCCATTTTCTTGACCGTCTTGGCGAAACGGTCGATCAGCGCGTTGGCCGCGCCGGCGTCGGCCACCCGGCCCAGCGCGTCGATGATCCAGCTCTCCTCCAACTCGGTCTTCGCCCGCCCCAGCGCCTTATTGAGCAACGGGAAGAAATCGGAATGGCGCAACCCGCCCATCACCCCGGCGAGCAGCTTGATTCTCTCCCGGCCCTCGGCCGACTCGGTGAGCTTGCCGACCCACAGCCGGATGGTTTCGCACTCACCGATCCGGCCCAGCGCGCGCACCGCCGTCAGCCGGGCGCGGGGTCCCAATTCCAGGAACTGCCGGTCCTCGACGCCGGCCACGTGCTCGATATCCAGCGCATCCTTGGGGCAGTACTCCATGATGATCATTAGTGCGTCGATAAAATCGTGGTAGTCCCCCCGGCACATTCCGGCCCGCAGGATCGCGTGAAACGCCTCGATGCCCCGCTCGAGCTGCTCGGGGGTCGGTCCGCCGGCCTCGAGCTTGCCCGGCAGCTCGGTTTGCAGGCCGGTGACCACGTCGGTCAGCTCGTGAATCCACTCATGGGCCCCGCCGCCCGAGGCGGTTGGGCGCTCGTCGTCGGCCAATTCAAACTGGCGCGAGAGGATGGCGACCGCCTTACTCAGCCGGGCGTCGGTCTTGGCGATCACGGCGATCACCTTTTGCGACCGCTCCACGTCGCGAAACAGGTCGCCCATCGCCCGTCCCAGAAACCGGGCATATTCCCGCAGCTCCTCCTCGCCACGCGCGCGCCTGAGCAAGGCGACGGCGAGGGCGGCCGCCGTGTTGATGTCCTGGGCGATGATTTTCTCGCGGCACTCGCGCCCCAGACGTTCCTTGGTGACCGGCCACAACCGCCGCTCCCAGTGGTGGGTGTTCTCGATCCGCGGGACAACCTGCTTCTGAACCGCCTCGGCAACCGGCGAGGGGAGTGTCATCTCCAGGTCGCGGCAGAAGTCCTCGACCCCTTGCATATAGCAATCCAAATACGCCTCATCGAGGACCTTGACCAGGGCCTTGGTTGCGTCGGCAAGCTTGGCGGGGTGTTGTTTGAGCAACGCGTCGAATCGCTCGCGCGCCTTCAACCCCTGGCCCTCTTCCAGCAGCGCTTTGACTTTCTTCATGCCACTCAGACCTTAAGAATTGGAAAAAGAGAAAGCTCTCGCACAGCCCACACGACATCCCCATCCGGCCTGATATTACTGGTCCGCCGCGCGGGGTGGCAAGGGGATTGTCCGGGTCGTTACCGGCGTCGTCGTGCCGGAACAAAGGGTCAGAAGAGCCGAAAATAGCGACGCCGCTCGCGCTTGCCGGCGTGGGGGACCCAGGTGGGCGGACCGGTCTGGCGCGTTCGCAGGAAGTCCTTACCGGAAAGCCGCAAGAGCAGCCCCATCGGCGTGACGATGAGGTAGAAGAAGAGCGGCAGAAAAACCATGGCCAAAAGTATACCGAAGGTCATGAACACGGTCAGAACGGTAAGATAAATGGGTTTCGAGAAGCGGGGAATGAGCATCAGCCAGCGCAAGAGGAAGCCCGCGACGGCCAGCACGTAGGGCAGGTTCCCCAGCGGGGCGGCTTCTTTCAGCCGCTCCCACGCTACCAGTGCCCCGAACAGAATCAGCGCGTCCCCCCACAGGATGGCCCCCCACTTGAGCTGATTCGACGTCAACTCGCCGGGCAAATTCCCCAACACATGCCTACGAAAGAATTGAATCGGCGAAAAAGCCATCCGCGAGTCCTATCCACAAGTACTGAACGACGGGTCCCACCGACCGAAATTGGCCTTTCAGCGGCGCAAAACATCGGTCGAACAACTCATTGGTAGAGCCCTGGCCGCATTGTTCGGGGTCGAGAGGGTGATGGCAAGCCCTATTCCGAGGCTTTGGCCCCCGTGGGTGCATCTCGCGGACCCGTGAGATACACCCTAAACAGCCGGGTGTGATTCAAGTTCGGGAGTAAACGCCACTTCGATGGAAGTGTCCATTCGTGCTCGTGCTCGTAATCGGGCTCATTACTACGTCCCATTTCGATTGCGGCACAAGAAAAAGACCGATTACGAGCACAAGCACGAACACGAGAGTTGAGAAACGGCGCTGACTCCCAAATCTGAATCACACCCAAACATCTGCCCCCTCGGGATATTCGTTGACGCTCATTCAACTCGCCGGGCATAATCCTATTCTCCCGGGCGGATTGCGCGTGGCCCATCAGTTTTGTTTGTCATAGACCGACGACCCTCCTTCGATGATCTCAAAAATTACCAAATTCCTCTTCGGTGACATTAGGAAGCGTAACTTCAAGCGTGTCAAGCCCCTGGTCGACCAGATCAACGTCTGGGACGAGGAGTTCAACGCGCTGAGCGACGAGCAGCTGCGCGCCAAGACCGAGGAGTTCCGCAAGCGTGTGACTGAGGGCGAGGCGCTCGAGGACCTGCTGCCCGAGGTCTTCGCGGCGGTCAAACAGGCCTGCCGCCGGCTGTGCGGCCAGTCCTGGGAGGCCGGGGGCGGCAGCATCACCTGGGAGATGGTCCCCTACGACGTCCAGCTCTGCGGGGCCATCTACCTGCACCGCGGCCACGTGGGCGAGATGGCCACCGGGGAGGGCAAGACGCTGGTGGCGTCGATGCCCCTCTATCTGAACGCCCTCGGGGGCAAGGGGGCCCACCTGATCACCGTCAACGACTACCTCGCCCGCCGCGACGCCGAGTGGATGGGGAAGATCTACGAGATGCTGGGGATGACGGTCGGCTGCATCCTGACCGACATGCCCCCCGAAGAACGCCGCGCGGCCTATGGGGCCGACATCACCTACGGCACCAACAACGAGTTCGGATTCGACTACCTGCGCGATAACATGGCCTGGACGCCCGACCACCTCGTTCAGCGCGAACACAACTACGGCATCGTCGACGAGGTCGACAGCGTGCTGATCGATGAGGCGCGCACGCCGCTGATCATTTCGGGCCAGGTCGACCGCTCCACCCACCGCTTCGACAAGCTCAAGCCGCTCGTCTACACACTCGTTCAGCGCCAGAACCAGACCGTCAACGGCCTGGTGTCCGAGGCCGAGGAGCTTCTCGATGGGACCGACCCGCAAAAGCTCGATGACCGCCGCTACGAGGCGGGCGAGAAACTGCTCCAAGCCCGTATGGGGTCGCCCAAGCACAAGCGGTTCAAGAAGGTCGCCGGCGAGGCGCCGATCCAACGGCTCATCGAACGCGTCGAGAACGACTACATGCGCGACAAGAGGATGCCGGAGCTCGAGGAGAACCTGCTGTTCGTCGTCGACGAGCGCGGTCATTCGATCGACCTGACCGATAAGGGCCGCGCGACGATCTCTCCCGAAAACCCCGACCTCTTCCTGATTCCCGATCTGGTCGAGGAATTCGCCGCCATCGAGGGCCAGGAAGACTTGTCCCCCGAGGAGCTGGAGAAGGAAAAAGAAGAGGTCATGAACCTGCACGAGGTCCGCAGCGAGGAGTTGCACAACATCTCGCAACTGTTGCGGGCCTACATCTTGTACGAGAAGGACGTCGAATACGTCATCCAGGACAACAAGGTGATCATTGTCGATGAGTACACAGGACGCATGATGTCGGGCCGGCGCTGGAGCGATGGGTTGCACCAGGCTGTCGAGGCCAAGGAAGGGGTGACCATCGAGAAGGAAACCCAGACGCTGGCGACGATCACCCTACAGAACTACTTCAGGATGTACCGGAAACTGGCGGGCATGACCGGCACGGCCGAGACCGAGGCGGCCGAATTCGCCCATACTTACAACATGAACGTGGCCGTCATGCCGACCAACCGCCCGATCCGGCGCGTCGATGACAACGATCTGATCTTCAAGACCCAGCGCGAGAAATTCGCCGCGCTGATCGAGGAGGTGCGCGCGCTTCACGAATTTGGGTTGCCGATCCTGGTGGGGACGACGACGGTCGAGGTCAGCGAGAAGCTGTCGGTGATGTTGCGGCGGGGCAAGATATCCCACAGCGTCCTCAACGCCCGGCACCATGAACGCGAGGCGCAAATCATCCGTGACGCGGGCCAGAAGGGGGCGGTCACGATCGCCACCAACATGGCCGGGCGCGGCACCGACATCAAGCTGGGCCCGGGCGTGATCCGCTGCAAGGACGGCGAGTGCGAGAAATATTGCTCGGCGTGCCCGTATAAGCCGGACGGGGGCGAAATCGACCCCGAGCTTCCACCTTGCGGATTGCAGATTGTCGGCTCCGAACGCCACGAGGCGCGCCGGATCGACCGCCAGCTTCGGGGCCGCTCGGGCCGTCAGGGCGACCCCGGTGCCTCGCGCTTTTTTGTTTCGATCGAGGACGACCTGATGCGCCTGTTCGCCTCGGAGAAGATGGCCGGGCTGATGTCCAAGGGCTTCGAGGAAGGCCAGGCGATGAGCCATGGGATCGCCACGCGGGCGCTCAATTCGGCCCAGAAGAAAATCGAGGGCATCAACTTCGAGCAGCGCAAGCGGACCCTCGATTACGACAACGTGATGAACTCCCAGCGCGAGAAAATCTACGGCATCCGGCGCCAGGCCTTGGGGGGCAAGGGGAACAACGCCGAGAAAGTCCTGGAATTCGCCGCCGAAGCGATGGCCAACGAGTGGCCCAGTTACACCGATGATTCGGACGAGACCAAGTGGGACGTGGACGGATTCTTGTCCTGGATCCGGCGTCACGTCCCGATGATCAACCTCGAAGACCTGCCCAAGCTGAGCGGCGAGACGGTTGACGAATACCTGAGCACAATCCTCGAGCGCTGCGAAGAGGCTTACAAACACAAGACCGAGATGATGGGCGAGGACATGTTGAATTTCCTCGCGCGCTACATCAGCCTGCAGATCATCGACGTCCATTGGCGCGACCACCTGCTGGGGATCGAGGAACTGCGCCAGGGCATCGGCCTGCGCGGCTACGGCCAAAAGGACCCGCTGACCGAGTACCGGCGCGAGGCATCGCTGATGTTCGAGGAGATGATCGCCAGCATCTACAAGGAGATCTTCGAGAAGATCTTCCGCGCCGTCATCGTCCACCAGCCCGAAACCGGTGCCTCCCAGCTGAGCTTCCTCAAGGAAGAAGGCCGCCAGAGTGCCGTCGACACCGCCCGCGCGGTCGCCCAACAGGCCCAAAAAGGCGGGGAATCCCCCGACGGGAAACCGCGCCGCCCCCAGACCTACCGCCGCGCCCAACCCAAAATCGGCCCCAACGACCCCTGCCACTGCGGCAGCGGGAAGAAATTCAAGAAATGCCACGGCTCGCCCGCCAACCGAACAAAGCCCCCGGAAACGGGACCGCCCGCGGGCGAGGCGGCGTAAGAGCGGGTTTCGGGTAGAAAACGAAGAAAACTTTCGACCGATTATACTATAATCCCACGTGGTTCCACGTTCCCCACCAAACAACCCGAAACCCGACCTCTCCCCCCCCTCCCTGATTCACTTCAGCGACTTGCACTTGTGGAAGTACGGGCTGGACGGGGACCTTTTCTTCAAACGTTTTCTGGGCCTGGCCAACCTGCGCCTTAGGCGTGCCCGAAGGTTCCCGGTCGAGGTCGCCCGAGAGGTCGCCGAGCGTATTGCCGGCGAGGAGGCCGATTTCGTTTGCTTCTCCGGCGATCTGACCACGACCGCGCTGCGGGCGGAGTTCGAGGCCGGCCGCGAATTGTTCGCGCCGCTCATCGGGCGCTGGGGCGAGCGGTTTGTCTCGATTCCGGGCAACCATGACCGTTACACACCCCGGGCCGTTCGCGGCCGCCTCTACGAGACCCTCTTCGATGATCGATTCGAGGCGTATCCCTTTAGCGTCGACCTAGGCTCTCGCTGGACGCTGGTTGGGCTGGACTGCGCCCTCCCGCGGTGGCTGACCGCCCGCGGGCACGTCGGCGGCGACTCGCTGGATCGCCTCCGCGAGTTACTCGATCACTTGTGGGGGCGCGATCGCCGCGTGGTCGTCATGGGTCACTACCCCTTGCTCTATCCGCCTTGGATCAAGACGCACTGGAGCCATGAGCTGACCGAGCGGCTACAATTGCTCGATGTGCTGGTCGGCGGGGGGGCGAGCGTCTACCTGCACGGCCACAAGCACGTACGTTGGCGACTGAAATATAAGGACTTAAGCCTCATCAACGCCGGATCGGCGGGGATGGTCGGCACCGGTCCCGATCGCCTCCCCGGATACGTCCGATTGACGCTCGGCGACGACGGTCCCGAGCAGGTGGTCAGTCGATTTCTCGCGCGGCCGGGCGAAGGATCCCCGCAGCAATGGGTCACGGGTGAATTAACCGAACAACGCGTGGGTCTGCATTGATCCAGACAAGCGATCGAGCCTCTTAAAAGCAGATTCGAGCGTCCCGAAACCCGTCCCTCGCGTCCTAAAATGCTCGAACCCCAAAAAACCGCCTGTCGCCTCGCGCATAACCGTTAATCACTCCGCCGGTTTTTCCGATAGGTTCAACAGAACACTCCGTCGAACCGCGAATCCGGACCGGGGGGAAAGGACGCGCGGGGGACCGCTGGAGTCCGTCACCGGCGGAGTGCTTGCCAACAAGCATTGGGGAAGAATGTTTACACCGATTTACCCGATGGAGAGTGCTCATGGCGCACATTCTTGTTGTCGAAGACGATAAGATGAATTCACTCGTGTTCGAGAGGGTCCTGACCCGTATGGGGGGCATCGAACCACGATCACCGAGGACGCCGCTGAGGGGTTGTCCCTGGTCCGCGGAGGCGACGTGGACCTGGTCGTGATGGATGTCTCCCTCTCCGACACCACGCTGGACGGCGAGCCCGTGGATGGCTTGGACCTGACCCGCGCGATCAAGCAGGACCCCGCCATCCGTCACATTCCGGTCATCTTGGCCACTGCCCATGCGATGCGCGGCGACCGTGAAGACTTCCTTGCCCAGAGCGGGGCGGATGACTACCTGGTCAAGCCCGTCGTTGATCACAACGCGTTTTGCGAATTGGTGGCCGGGACACTGGAAAAGTGCCGGAAGATGACTCAAGACAGCGAGGCCCATCCGTCCACCCAGGCCTGATCATCCGAGGTTTTCGTCGGATCAGCCCCGCTTGGGAGCCATGTGGGTTTATGTCGTGCCCGTGCAAGCCGATAAAGAATATGGCGCAGCTCGACTCCACTGGTGCATCGAAAGGGGAAGCCTAGATGCCGTCCATGCTTGAAAACAACCCTGAAACGGCCCGGAACGGGAAGGACTACGCCGTCACCCCCATGCGCGTGCTTGTGGTCGAGGACGATCCATTCACCCTCACGATCCTCCAAAACGGCTGACCAAGTCCGGCTACACGGTCGCCACGGCGACCAACGGACTCGAGGGCTTCGAGCAGCTCGAGTCCTTCCAGCCCGAATTGATCCTCTCGGACTGGATGATGCCGGAGATGGACGGCGTGGAGCTGTGCGCGCGCGTCCGCGAGCAACCGGGCGGCCTCGAGATTTATTTAATCATCCTGACCGCCAAGGACAAAAACGAGGACAAGGTCTCGACGCTGGACACCGGCGCCGACGAGTACCTCGTCAAGCCCTGCGATCCGGACGAGCTGAAGGCGCGGCTGCGCGCGGCCGAACGGATCATCCGCCTGCGCCAGGAGATCTCCGAAAAGAACATACAACTCGAAGGCGTGATGCGGCGGCTTAACGGCGAGTTGCAGGCGAGCAGCCAGATTCAGCGCAACCTGCTGCCCCAAATCTTGCCCGAGGTCGAAGGCTACCGTTTCGCGGCCCATTATCAACCGTCGACCGAGTGCAGCGGGGACTTCTACGAGGTCCTCCAGCGCAACGACGGCCGGCTGGGCGTCATCATCGGCGACATCAGCGGTCACGGGACCCCCGTGATGGTGGCCATGGCGATGACCCACATGCTGCTGCACCTCGAGAAGGACCGGGCCAGCGACCCCGCGGCCATCCTCTATCGGCTCAACAACCTGCTCTTCGAGCATCTGCCCACCAACCAGTACTGCACCGTGTTCTACGCCATCCTGAATCCTGATACCGGGGAGATGACCTACAGTTCAGCCGGCCATAATCCGCCCTACCTCCTCAATCGAGCGGACGGGTCGGGCCGGTTTATCGACAACTGCGACGGTTTTCCGATCAAATTGTTCGCCCCGGACCTGCCGTACGAGAACCATCAGCTGCGCCTTGAACCCAACCAGGCGCTCATCCTCTACACCGACGGCCTCTCCGAGGCGTTCAACCCCCAGGATGAGCAGTTCGGACCGGAGCGGATCGCCGATTGTGTCGGCCGCAACACCGAGGCATCGCCTCAGAGGCTGATCAACACCATGCTGATGGACATGAACGAATTCTGCGACGGCCGGCCGATGGAAGACGACCTCTCGCTCCTGACCCTCTCCCGCGATTAATTGACCGTTGACATCCCCCCGGAGCCCAGGTACAAGGGTAGGCTTGACGTGGGCTGGACATTGGCCCGGTGCATGCTCACCGAGTCTCGGAACGTCCCCGGGTTAGGAATGAGCGGCCCTGAAACGGACCGCATCACGCGGAGAGAAGCTTAATCATGGGTTACACGCCCTCGGCAAGGAAAGAGGCGCTGGCGGAGCGCTGGTACGTGATTGACGCCAAGGACAGGATCTTGGGGCGTTTGGCCTCGGAGATCGCCTACGTCCTGCGCGGCAAACATCTGCCCGACTTTACGCCCCACGTCAACATGAGGACCCACGTGATCGTCCTCAACGCCGACAAAGTGCGCCTGGGCGCCAACAAGATGGAGACCAAGCGTTACTACTGGCACTCGGGCTGGGTCGGGGGCCTGCGGTCGCTGACGGCCCGGGAGCTCAATGAGCGCAAACCCGGCGAATTGGTGCGCAAGGCCGTCTGGGGCATGCTGCCCAAGACGCGGCTCGGCCACGATACGATGCGCCGGCTGCGTCTCTACGCCCGCGAGGACCACAACCACCAGGCTCAGAAACCGCAGCCGCTGCCCGAACGGACGGTCAAGGCCACTTAAGGACGACCCGGAGAACGGGCGGGTTCATGAATGATGGAAGAGGAACTGAGGTAGGAACATGGAGCAATATTTGGGGACCGGACGGCGCAAAACCTCGGTGGCGCGCATCTACCTGCGGCCCGGCCGCGGAAAAATGACGATCAACGGCAAGACGCCCGAGCTTTACTTCGCCAGGCGCCCGTTCGTCGAGGACATCGTCCGCGCCCCCCTGCGCGAGACCCATTCAATCAGCAAGTATGATGTGCTGGTCAACGTTTACGGAGGCGGCACGCGCGGCCAGGCCGATGCGATCCGCCACGGCATCGCCCGCGCCCTGATCAACGCCAACCCGGCCTATCGGCCCGCCCTCAAGTCGCTGGGATTCCTCACCCGCGACGCCCGCGAGAAAGAACGCAAGAAATACGGCCTTCACAAAGCCCGCAAGGCCGTCCAGTTCTCGAAACGCTAGGACTTGCAGGGGATTTTCCGAATTTACGCGATCCTTACCGTCTGATGTGTCGAGCGGGAGAACAAGCCCTCATCCCGTCCGCTCTGACTTAAAAGCGCCTCCAAATGTTCAGTCCCGGCAGGGACGATTGTTTTCAGCCCGCCACGCAAGTGGCGGGAAATCAAACAGATAACGGATTGGAGGCCCGTAGGGACGACTGCAAACCGGAATTTTAGAGGTTCCCCTAAGCGCGTGAATCTCCATCCACTCGCCGCTCGGTCTCCGTTCGCGTCTGAATCAAGTCACTATTACGTCACTCCTCGGCGCCGCTCTCCGCAATGCAATACAGATGCCGCTCCCCGCGCAGGTAGAGCTTAGCGCCGACCGCCGCGGGCGAGGCCGAGAAGGTGTCGTCAAGGACGTTGCGCGCCAGGACCTCGAGAGCCGCGCCATGCCTGATGACGTACGTGACTCCTGCGCGTCCGACGACGTAGACACGGTCCGCGGTGCCCAGCGGCGAGGCATACACGCGCCTCACGCCGGGCAGGCGCTGAGAGCCGTAATGCGTCTTTCCGGTCTTCGCCTCCACGCAGCTCAGATAGCCCTGAAGGTGCCGGATGAAATACAGCATGTCGCCATAGAGCAGGGGCGAGGGCACGTACGGCGTCTGGTAGCCGCGCGTCCACGCGACGGCGTCCGTAGCGGTGATGTCGTCCTTGGCCGCCGCCAGGCGGATGGCCATCATCGCCTGCTTCTCATAGCTGCTGGTGACGTAAACCAAGTCGTCGGCCGCCACCGGCGAGGCGACCACGTTGCCCGACATGCCGCCGCATTCCCAGACGACCTCGCCGGTGGCCAGATCGTAGCCGCGCACGCGATGGGTCGCGTTGACAATCACCTGCGGCTTGCCGTCGTGTTCCACCACCAGCGGCGTGGACCATGACGTCCCCTCATCGCGCTCGACCTTCCACCGCTCGTCACCGGTGCGCTTATCGAGTGCCACGACGAATGACTCGCCTTCGTGGTCCCAATTGATGATCAGGGTCTCGCCGTGGAGCGCGGGTGAGCTGCCCTCGCCGTGGCCGTGCTTGGACTCCATATCGCCGAAATCCTTCTTCCACAGCAGTTCCCCGTTGAGATCAAAACAGTAGAGGCCGCCCGAGCCGAAGAACGCGAACAGATGCTCGCCGTCGGTGACCGGGGAATTAGAGGCCCAGCTTCCAGTTACATGCGTGCCCTCTTGGGGTTGCTCGCTGCGTACGGTCTTGCGCCACACGATCTCGCCGTCACGGGCGTCCACCGCGAGGACCACGAATTCCTGATGGTGCAGCGACGCGAAGTTGTCGTGCGCGCCATGGGCGGGCCCGCTTTGGGGGTCCAACTCTTCTCCGTAAGCAATGGCGGTGGTCAGGAAAACGAGGTCGCCCCAGACGATGGGCGTCGAGTGCCCCAAGCCGGGGATCGGTGCTTTCCAGCGCACGTTCTCGTCCTCGCTCCATTGCACCGGCGGGCTCGCGTTGGGGGCGACGCCCGAACCCAGCGGTCCTCGCCACTGCGGCCACTGGTCGCGCGGGTCCAGCGTCTGCTCGCCGGCCGACGCAACCAGCGCCGGGAGGGCAAGCAAGAGGACAACGATGACACCATTATTCATGAACGACCGCCTTCGGCGCCCGAGAAGCAAAACCGTGGACCCTCCCGACCCAACGCGGATCACCACCGCTGAAATCCATGCCAGCACCGGCGCGCGTGTCATGCTCGCCGAAGGCAAGAGGAAGGAGTCTCACCTGCGTATTGTCACGGCTCCGAGAAACCACTTCAACCACAAATATCAAGTCTCACCCGATACGAAACCAGACGAATCCGACATGGCTTGACGTACATCCGAGGACTGGTATGCTTAAACTCGTCCGATTTAAGCGCCTGTAGCACAACGGCTAGTGCATCGGACTTCCAATCCGATGATACGGGTTCGATTCCCGTCAGGCGCTCCATTCATAAGACCCAATAGAATCAAGGATTCTGTGGCAAATCACGGGATGCCATAAATTCCCGATACCTTCCCTGTCCTGGCCCGATTCCGGCCCCGTTCCTGGAAACATTCGGGAAACATTCTCTTCCCCGGTCCGGGCTGACCCTGGCCGGGGGTTTTCTTTTTGGCGTGAAATGGGCCAAGGATCGCCACAGAGGGTCGACATAGGCAAACGGAAGACGGGGCCGACGTTCGACACCCTGGCGACCCATTGGGGAGTGACGGGGCAGGGATTGCTTGACGACTGCACCACCCGGCCCGGATTTTGGGCGGCCCCCCGATACAGAGCATGATAAACGCCCCAGAATCCACGATCTCAACCTGACCCGGCCCTTGATATGGGTCCGGCCAAGAAAAGCCGATTTTGAGCGATTCGTAGCACTGCAATATTGGACCCGTAGGGAACGTGGGCATGCTGCCTCAGGTTCGGCCCGTCCTCCGGCACGACGAGGGCAGCGAAGAGGGCAGCGAAGAGGGCAATCGAAGTTACGAGGATTTTGCCGGAACGGAGGCCGAATTCAACCCTAACACACTCGGAAAAGGACATTCCGACTATGCTGCGTTGTGGTGTATATTTCTCGTAAAATCAATGGCATGCAGTTGGTGGACCTGAGGAGGACCGAACTCCTGATCTCCGCATTGCGAAGGCTACGGATAGGACACATCTACTGCCATATACCTCTTTTGGCTGGATTCGGCGGAATGTTCGTGTTATGAGTTCGGAATCATTGTCGCCCGTGTTACTCAACAACCCGCTTTAATTCAATTTCTGGAATAAATGCGGTCCGAACTCCCAAGCTTCCTTGAGTCTCACGTCCTCGCTAAACCTTCCGAATGTCTGTTGGTGAAATCGGCAAGAGTACGAAAGGATCCATCTTCTGATGTCGATTCCTCCAGCTCAATGGCGGCGACAAGACACGAGACCCAGGCGAACCAGATGATCGTTAGGAACAGCGCAAACCAGGAGGACATGTGGCTCTCCAGAAGACCCTAGGCGATCTCGATGGAGCCGGAATTCTAATGACGAAGTCGTTTATCCAAACGTCATATGCCTCGCAAGGACCATCGGACCCGCAAACCCTGGGTGGCTGGTGGTTCCCCTCGAACTCGGGGAAAGGACGCACCTCTCCCGTTCACCTCTAAAAGCGCGTCAGGACGGGTGTGCGTAACGCTCAACCATCCGCGAGCACGGCTCCACGCCCTTGATCCCCCATCGCAAACAACCCGACGGCTCGTATCCCGAGCAGGCCGAGGGCTTTGACAAGGAGCGGTACAAGAGACGCAACGTCGTGGAACGCTTGATCGGAAACTCAAGAAGTACCGCCGCGTCGCCACGCGATACGACAAACTGGCGGAGACTTTTCGCTGCTTCGTGCTCATCGGATTCATCCGGATTTGGGCCAAAGAACTATTATTGGACAGAGCCTAGCTTGGCCCCCCCCTCCCGAGCGGAAGGCCGGGGGGCCGGGGCGGCCGACGCCTTCGTAATTTACAACCACAAGCGGCCGCACATGAGCCTGGGCCTGATGACGCCGGAGAGCAAGGACGAGAGAAAAAGCTAAGGAACAACGGATAACGACGAATTAGCAGTATAAGGAATCGGTTTCGGTTCCAGCATCTCCACCAGCTTGTCCTTGAGGGAAAATGCCGTGAAAAAGTTGCCCTCAGCGTTGTAATGACTAATCCAATAGCGCTCGAGGTAATCCTCAAGACTCATATTGAGAGTGGCGAAATCAGCCAGGTGCGCCTCAAGGAGATCGACATAAGGCAATTGATTTTCTTTGATAAAATCAACCAACTCATGGTCAAAGCGGCGTTGCCCTCGGATTCTCCGAGCCACGGTCACAGTACCATAGGAAAGCACGTAAAGCCGACATTTCCCATTTCGCTAACCAAACCGTTCGATCCTCAAAATCTTTGAGTGGATCAGCCCACCGTGCCTGGCCAAAGGCAAGGGATTTGACCATGGATTCTGGCCGAAGAAGCTCTTTTGAGTTCTCACGGCCGGAAATTTCAACATTCACCCCCATGGATCACCTCCTTCTCTGACGGCAAGA
>Ga0310121_10001165_pt1 | contig 27535 bp, 21 predicted proteins | sample CB27_Tmax_986_MG_FD_203504 | JGI IMG/M metagenome (GOLD analysis project Ga0310121, IMG submission 203504) | Marine microbial communities from Western Arctic Ocean, Canada - CB27_Tmax_986 | ecosystem: Environmental > Aquatic > Marine > Oceanic | place: Canada: Western Arctic Ocean | collected... | reverse complement strand
AGGCCTTTCAGAAAGGCCGCATCCGTTTCCGCGGCCTAATGTCCACGAGCGACTCAAGCGGGCTCTTGAAATACTCAAGCCCGACGTCGTCGTGGCTTGCTACGGAATAAATGATGGCATTTATCATCCCTTTGATGACGACCGCTTCGAGCAGTTCAAACGGGGGACTCAACTGCTAATAAAGACCGTGAAAGATTCCGGCGCTCGACTCGTGCTATGTACACCGATCGCATTTGACGCTCAGCCACTTCGTAGCGCGAACAAACTATTACCAGCTAATACGGACCAGGATTTTTCCTGGTTTGCCATCTACGAAGGATATGAATCTGTCATTGCGAAATATTCAGACTATGTGAAAACATTACGCGGGCAAGTCGATCGTTTAGTCGACGTTCACGACCCGATCAAATATTCGTTGATCGCACGGCGCAAGACCAAGAAAGACTACGCGATGTCCGATGACGGTGTCCATGTTGATCAATCTGGACATGCCGTAATAGCCAAATCAATCGCGGCAGCGTGTGGTGTAAAATGGCATACACAAAACGCAACTCTGTTTTCAGCGTTAGACAAGCGGACGAAGGTATTGCATGATTCTTATTTGTCCGAAGTGGGACATCAACGTCCAGGAATGAGTAATGGATTACCTATCGCCGCAGCAGAAGCCGAGGCAGCCAAGATTGCAACCGCCGTTGAAACTCAAATGGTAAGCCTGCGTGCCGAGCTTGCAAAGCCCAAGGGGGGACCATTGGGAGGCTTTGACGCAAACACGGAACTGCCGAATGCTCTGCTTATCGGCGACTCCATTTCGATCGGATACACGCTCGGTGTGAGGCAACGGTTGTCGGGCATCGCCAATGTCTATCGGCCCCCGACCAACTGTGGGCCTTCTACGAAAGGAATGGCTGAAATCGACCAGTGGATAGGTCAGACGAACTGGGATGTAATTCATTTTAATTTTGGGCTTCACGATCTCAAATGGCTCGGACCTGACGGAGAGAATTTGGCAGAGCCGCAGGGGGCTGATAATCATCAGCAGGTGCCGATCGGTGAGTATGTTCGATACATCGATGCCATCGCTACCAAATTGAAGGCAACCGGCGCGACGGTTATCTGGCGCAATACAACGCCCGTGCCGAAAGGGGCGAAAGGCCGAGCGGTCGGAGATTCGCGGCGCTACAATCGAGCGGCCGCTGAAGTGATGGCAAAACATGGAATCGCGATTGACGACATGTATGGCTATACGATAGATCGCTTAGATAAGATTATGCGGCCGGCGAATGTGCACTTCCATCCCGAAGGCAATGATTTCTTAGCTGACAAAGTGGCCGCTATCATCAAATCGGCCCTTGCAAAGGTAGGCCTGTGACATGCACGCGACGCAAAAACTTGTGCTGGAAACAGACGCAACTCTCAGCATGATTTGGGGCGTCAAATTCGAGTGTCGAAGCAGATAATCGCCGGACCATTCTTCGTATCGATTCGCTCCGGGAGAGAGGATCAAAAAACTTGACTGGCGCTAGCAGTTTTTTTTAGTTCTTCGTTCAAGAGTTGCAAAGTCAAGATTTCAAGGGCAGCCGCTAAATAGTTTTCCGCTATTTTGTGAAGCGGTTAGCCCGTTATTTAGCGAAGCGCTTAGTCGGACCGGGAGTCCGTTTTTCAATTCTTTTTAGAATGGATTCTCGCAAAGGCGCAAAGATCGCAAAGAACCGATGAGAACGATAGAGGGGGGAAGTTGTGGATGCGGCCATTGCCGCTGATCGTGAACTTGGTCCGATCACCCAGACCGTCAACGGCCTCCGCGAACAGGAACGGTCTTGGCGATCTTGGCGTCTTGGCGAGAGGCAATCTGGATTCGAGTGAGGTGTTACAATTGACAATACGTAGCGAGAAGAGTTTCGGTATGCAACCTGCAGGCTCCTTTCTAGAAAAGAGCCCCCTGACGCACGCTGCTAAGGACTGGAAAATGCTAGGGTGCGGGAAAAAGGACTATGCAGTTCTCCTGAGTTCTTCCCTCTCCTGACTTTTTTTGCTAACAAAGTATGTTACAATCGGGGCGTGTTAAGCATCGATTGGGCTTAGGAACATCTGCAAGGGAATCCCCGACGGTCAAACGGCTGACGGTCAAACGGCCGACGGTCAAACGGCTGACTGGTCGTATGGCTGACGGTCAAAAGGCTGACTGGTCGTACGCCTGACTGGTCAATTCCTCAACTAGTCAATGGAGAATTACATTGATCGGTAGCCGACAACACACATCGGGACACACATCCGTTGCAGTGATGAATCGGCGACGGGTTGGATTCACCCTGGTAGAACTACTCGTTGTCATCGCGATCATTGGCGTTTTGGTCGCGTTGCTATTGCCGGCCGTACAGGCTGCACGCGAAGCAGCGCGGCGCACCCAATGCCTCAACAATATCCGCCAATTGGGTATTGCGATGCACCTCTATCACGATGCGCACGATCAGTTTCCCATGAACGTGAACTATGTCTACCGTAAAGATGGCCCTCGGGCAATTCGCGACTTCGCCTCGCACCTCGTGAATATGACCCCCTTCATTGAAGAGCGTGCCCTGCACGACGCGATTGAGTTTTGCGATCTATTCGAACGAGCGTGCGTCCGCCCTGGCAGTCAATTGGTGGGCGACAAGCCAGTGCATCAGTATGTTATGAGCGGGCTACAATGCCCGAGCGATAGTCGCAACGGACTGGTCGACCCGCGGGACGGGAGAAGCGGATGGGCCGGTTTGGCAAACAGTCACAAAATCGAGCAGGTCGCTACGTCGAACTATGCGGGGAGCATTGGATCACAGTGGATGGAATCGTGGAACGGATTTAAGATTTCCGAAATCATCGCTGTCCCTGCAGGGTTTGGCGACAAAAACGGCGAAGATTGGTTCAATCAGATCTCTGGCGTGACAGAGTCATGTGGTCGGAACACGAATGTCCGGAGCGATTGCCACGACGCCGCTTTGGTATCGGGCGTGTTTGCCCGTTCGACTTGGTCGGCATCGATCCGAGAGATCACTGACGGCACGGCGAACACGATCGCCATGGGAGAAATTCTGCCGCGGAGTTCGGCCTTTCATTGGGTCATGGGGTGGACCTATGCCGAAGGACTGTGGTTTGCCACGACCGCTCCCATCAACCACCCCACCGATCGCGACGCCTGGTCGGGCCGTCCGCCCCGCGGCGGCGATTGGGATAACGACTTTAACACGGCGATGGGATTCAAGTCGCGGCACACCGGCGGAGCCAACTTTATGCTCTGCGACGGATCGGGAACATTCATCGCCGAAGAGATCGATTACGCCACCTATCAGGCGCTGGGAGCCCGCGCTGATGGCTATACGGTTGGGCAGTATTAAGGCGGCGCAGTACGAAGGCGCCGCGACGGCATCACCAACGACGGAATCACTATCGAAGGCCGGTGGCATTGGGACGACAACATCGACCGCTAGGAACAAGGATTTCTCCAATGCAGATTCGCCCAAGTCGAGCCGCGTTGTATCTCGCGATTTGCGCAGTGCTCGTAGGGTGCGGAGACCAAGAGACCGGCCCACAGATGATCGAGGCGACTGGGGTGGTCACTCTCGACGACGTGCCAGTCGAGGGCGCGACCGTGTTTTTCAATCCTGCGACTAGTGGCTCCGGTGGCAAGAATGGGGGCTCCGGCGGCAAGACTGCCGTTGGCGAGACCGACGCGGAGGGCCGGTTCTCGATGCAGACCAACATCCAAGGCGGCGAATACGGACCGGGCGTCGTGGCGGGAAACTATCAGGTTACCGTCGAAAAGCTTGAAGGCAAGGCGCGAAAATCGATGCTGACCCCGCCGAAGGATCTGCTGCCTCGTCGCTACCGCGACCGTCAGACTTCCGAACTCACCGCGACGGTTTCACCAGATCAAGCGAACGAATTTTCGTTTGCCCTTCAGAAGTAATGTCCGCCGGCTAAGAGACAGACCTAGCCAACCAACCACACGAAACCGCCGATCAAGGCGGCTACACCCAACCAACCACCGACAAATCCGGCAATCGATGTCTTGGAAGGGACCGGGATTTCCAGGCCGAAGGCGGTGCAGAGCATCGGCCGGTCGGCGGGCAGCGTGCCCTCAGGCAATCTGCAGGGCTCGACAATCACCTCTCCTGCCACAATGGGAGTGCGTGTAAGCGTGTAAAACCTGTCGAGCTTTTCTGCATCGACAGGCTTGGTCAGCAGGCTGACGACGACGCCAGCTGCCAGGGCGCCCACGCTGTAAAGGACGATGACCCAAGGTTCATAGATCGCGTCGGGCTTGCCAGATTCTCGCCAAATCATCCGCAGAGAATCAGCAAAAGGCAGCTGGCCTACCGATGCAATGACACTAGGTAGCGTCGTTAACCACCAGACTGAAAAGCCAGTGATTGTTGCCGCCCAAGCGCCGGCTGCCGTCGCGGGTCGCCACAACAGACCGAGCCAGAAGGCAATGCCCATCATCGGGGCGATCTTGAACCAGATTTTCAGTGCCGTGACCACGTCTGGTACGCGGTACGCGAAAAAGATTCCACCGACCACAACAATCAGAGCCGCGATGCGGCCGATCGTCAGATAGTGTTTTTCCGATTTCCCGCGCACCAGCGGTTTGTAGATGTTTTCAGTAAACAATCCAGAAGATGAAATCATGAACGCGTCACAAGAACTCATTACGGAGGCCAACAGCGAAGCGAGGAAGACGCCCAGCAATCCGGGCATCACCGCGGGAAGGAATGCGCGGGCGACTTCGCCATAGACATGGTCGGGCTTGACCGTCGCGAGATCGACGCCCCGGTTCATATACCAGGCCACCGCCGCCAGCGCAGTCAAGCTCCACGCCATCGTGCAGATCCGTTTGACGAGGTTGCCGACCATGAAACCGACGCGGCCATCCATCTCGGTTCGGCCCGAGGCACAAACGCCCATGATGAACGGCTGCGCGACGATGCCGACAAGTGCTTGGACCGCGTACATGATGATGAAAAAGACGCCAATTTTTCCTGGTACTATCAGCGAAAGCATCGCCGGGTCCTGAATCGTTTCCTTCAGTCCCGAGATTCCACCGACGGCGTGCAGCACAAATGGCAGCAACAAGAACGAAAAGACAATCGTCAAAATTCCCTGAATAAAGTCGGTGACGATCGCCGCCGCCAGGCCGCCAGCAGTGCCATAAATCACGAACAACACAGTGATCACGGCAATCGCTGTGTCTGCGCCGATTGCTCCGGCTGTCGACGACTCGACTAAAGCGCCCGTACCCTTGAGCATCAGGCCGATCTTGACCGACAGACCGACGATGCCAACCACCGCAAAAAGTACTGCCACGCTGTGGTTGTAGCGCAGCGTATAAACGTCGGCAGTCGTTACCGCCCGCAGGCGGCGCATGATCGGCGCGATGAGCCAATAAAACGGTGTGGCGGGCAGCCAAAGCCACTGCCACCAGATCCCTGAAAGCCCGCTCCTGAAGGTCGCTGAGGCCACGACAACTGCCTGGTCCGACGCCGTGCCGGTGCCAAAGGCGTTGGTGATCATCATCGCCTTGCCAAAGGTGCGCGGCATGAAAAAGTCGCTGACGGTTTTCACCCGACGCGCCATCCAGAGGCCGAGCGCCGTGATGCCCAGCAGATAGACGATCACCACGCCAACGTCGATAGGATGAAGTCCCATGCTATTCCTTTACTAATTTCGCACGCATTGTTCGATCGCTTGGATGATCGCACTATTGTCGAGATCGCCCCAGCCAGCGGCCTCGGCTTGATCAAGTAGTTGCAAATGCAGTTTGGACATCGGCAAGTTGATTCCGCTACGAGTCGCCTCTTCAAGCATCAGACGCACATCCTTACTGTGCTGGGAGAGCTTGGCCTGCAGGCTAAAGTCGCGGTCGACCATTTTCTGGCCTTTGACGTCCATCACCACCGAATAGGCATTGCCTACCTTGAGAACGTCCAATGCATTCTGTGTCGAGATCCCGATCGCTTCGGCAAAGAGCAATCCCTCGGCTAGTGCCGCGCGAGTGAGCCCCAGCACGAGGTTGTTGACCAATTTCATCTTGGCCGCGCTTCCCCAGGGACCGACGTGATGGGTTTTACCGGCGAGGCAATCGAACAAATCGCCGCAAGCCCGGAAGGCCTCTTCGCACCCAGCGACGATCGCTAGGGCCTGGCCGCGACGGGTTTGTTCGCTCGACGCTGCGATCGGAGATTCAAGATAGTCAATCCCGCGCTCCGCCAGGCGTCTGCCAAGGGCCGCTGTCTCAGTCGGATCGCCAGTGGTCGTATCGATAAAAACCTGGCCCGCGCGCAATCCCGATTCCAACTGCTGAAGGACCTCTGCTACGATGTCGGTCGTATACAAGCTAATAACCAGCCGATCGCACTCAACGAGCGGGTTGTCAGACCACTCGGCTCCCAGCGCGATCAGCGGCTTTGCTTTATCGCGGGTGCGGTTATAGACAAAGACTGGATAGCCGCCACCCAGCAATCGCTCGCAAAGTGCTGTTCCCAGCAGTCCCAGCCCAATGACACCGACTGGAGCCAAATTGCCAGAAACGTCAACGCGGGGCGAGTCAGTATTTTGAGTCATGTTAGGAGCTATATTGCCAGCGAACCGATCAGACAAAGGTGCAATTCTATTGGAAAATTCCGGAGCTACTACTGACCATGCTGCGGTTTTTCCCGGAACGTCTCATAATGCCAATTGCCAGCAGCCGTCTCCTAAAATGCCAACCCGATCGGGGCAGAATCGACCCTCCAATTGGTGATTGATTTAGAAGCGTGTGAGGCGCCGCAAGTGCTTATGAGGCAAAAGCTTACAAATCCTGGAGCGTAAATATTCGCCGAAGGGGTGGAGGATCATGCTGCTATCGCCACTTTTCCCGAAGTTTTTGGGGCAGCTAGCGTTGCAGTCCCACACCTTCGGCGAATATTTACCCTGGAGCGCTAATTCCAGGAGCTTGCAAACCAGTGGGTTAGGGGGATCAGGATGATTCGGGCGTTTTTTCTTGCAATCTATGTTGATTCACTACAGAATGAAGAGGTGGGCGGAGCGACGGCAGCCAAATTACACGAAGCATGATTTGCTTTGATACTCATCGACGGCACCGTAGCCCACGCTTAGACCGCGAGAAAGCGATGATCGCCCACCGCACGGTTGGTAGTTGCGCCAAGTTGGTTGTTGGTTTGACGTGTAACTAAGGTATTTTTAATTCGTATCAGAGTAAGAGGAGCGACTAATGAAAACCACAAAATTGTTTATGCTGCCGCTAATTGCGTTGGCTGTTACCTGTTTGCTTGGTCCCCAGGTTGGGCAGGCAACGACGATGATCACCTTCTTGGACTCCGCGGGAAATCCTGCGCCTCTTGATCCAGCGTTGCCGACGCACGCTAACGCGAGCGACTATAGCGCGGCAGGTCTCAATATCGGTCAAAGCGGCTACTTGTTCTTTGACTGGGATTTGGCCGCCGATTCGGGTGTCGACGAGGATGTGGATGAGTCTTCTTGGGCCAATACTCTGCCGGCCTGGCTTTCGGTAGATGCTGTTGAGGGTAGCGCCACCTACTCATTTGGCGAGGATACTGGAGAGCATTCTTATTCGCGCGGTGGTGTCTCCAACTGGGCTCAAATCACCTTACCTGACGGCGTCGCTTCAGGCCTTTCCGGTGCGTTGGTCGACCCTAGGGCCGAAGATAATTCGAATAACACCATCAAGGATATCGGAATTGGTGCCGGTGCGCCCCCTGCATTTCTGTTGCATATTGTCACCGACAATACAGCCTTGGATCACTCCCCAGTCAATCGAATTCGAGCTCGCGAAGACGTTAGTGGCTTGGACGCGAGGGCTCGGAACCTGGTGTTCAACGGGAGCCCTGATGTCTATACCTTCTTGTACAGTGGGGTGGCCGCAGGTGACAGCATCAAGATGCAGCTCAACTCTGGACTGGCCGGGGTGGTTCCCAGTATCGCTGGCATCATGATCGATGCGATTCCTGAGCCAGCGAGTCTCGCCCTCTTCGGGATCGGTACGATTGGCTTGGCCTGCATTCGCCGACGCCAGGGCTAAAGACCGGTTTTCAGTTTGAAAAGCAAAAGACACCTCAGTCAACTTCGTTGGCCGGGGTGTCTTTCTTTTCCTGCCGTTGATATCGGTGTAGGGCGAACATCCCTGCGGTCGACGTACCTGCGGCAAGCACCCTGAGATAACGGCGCGACAGCGGCGCAGTTTCGCGATCGTCGACCCTAGCCCGCATATTTCATCCGTTTCTGCTGCGGCGGCCTAAGTCCTTCCATGGCTACGTTATGTTTCGGTGCGCGATCCTCAACGTGTATAAACACGCCTGCGGTCGCACACCTCACATGCCTTGCCATGAAACCACTTAGACCACCTCGCGACGAAACGGATGAAATATCCGTGCTAGGTTGCCGAAAAAGCGAAGCCCGAACGTCCCTTGTCCGAGAATCGGGCAGTCGTCGCTTGTAGTTTGAGCAATTGAGGTGCCAGACCGCTGGAAAACTTGACTCTAGACAGGCAAATAGCTAGTCTGAAGGATGGGCTGGACGCCCACTTGTCCAATGCCGCTTTTCGATGATCGGAAAGCCGGCTTCGAGAGGACTTGGCTGATTCTGGCCAGTGGTTGAAACTATTCCATCATCACTTCTTTGGGAGGATGTACCGTGACCAGTCGCAGACAACGAGGATTTACGCTCGTTGAATTATTGGTGGTGATCGCGATTATTGGCGTGTTGGTGGCTCTGCTTCTGCCCGCGGTCCAGGCAGCGCGCGAGGCGGCGCGGCGGACTCAGTGTGTGAACAACCTGAAGAACATTGGGCTGGCAGTTCAGAATCACCACGATACCTATGGGCGGATACCCAATTCCCGTCGCAGGTACGACTACATCACGTGGGCTGCGGAATTGTGGCCATTTCTTGAGGCAGGCAACATCTCCGCCATCTGGGATCGCACGCAAACCTATTATGGTCAAAAGGAGGAGGCGCGTACCGCCCAGGTCCCAATCTACTTGTGCCCGTCAAGGCGGGCGGCTCCGCAGCTTAGCGAGACCGGTGACAACGACCAAGGTAACGCATCAGGTGAGAATTTCCCCGGTGCAGTCGGCGACTACGCATGCAATACCGGTGATACCTCGCCCGATGCGTCGGTCAACGACAATACGTACGAAAGAAATGATGGTTCGCTCAAAGAACCAACTGGGCCATTCCGATTTTCTGGTCACGGAGGTGACGGCGCTGCCAATTCTAATTCGTTCACACCAGGCGTAGACGATTTGAGCGCAATCAATTTGGTTTACAAGGTGACGTTTTCGCAAGTTGAAGATGGTCTTTCGAATACCGTCTTTGTTGGCGAAAAGCATGTGCCAGTCGATGGCCCCGAGGGGAGTTGGTTTGGTCACATTGCGGCCAAGGACAATTCAATTTACAACGCCGATTTTTGGAGTAGCATCGGTCGAAAAGGGGGCCATCTTCGTCCGATCGCGAAGCCGTCCGATGGTTCCGAAAGCAGTCAGGCGCTGACGGAGTTTAATAAGAATTTTGGTAGCTGGCACCCTGGAATTTGCCATTTCGTGTTCGGCGATGGCAGTGTCCACCCGGTCAATATCGACATTGACGTCTATATGTTTGGTCAACTCTGCAACATGGCCGATGGACACACGGTCGACTTAGATGGGGCTGGCGTACCGTTTCCCGAGACACAGTACTAGTCGATCTTGGGCGAAAGGCGCTGGATGTGGTATTGGCGGTTCGTAGCACAGCAAGCTTGACCAGCACGCGGATGACGATAGAAATTATTGCGCAGGTCGCCCTATCGGCTTTCGTCTGCGTGCTGGCCGGCTGTGGCGAACCGGGCCAGCCGGTTTACCCTGTTCGCGGCCAAGTCGTTTTGCAAGGCGGGGGTACCCTACAGTTGGGTGGGCGAGTCGTGTTTGCAAGGGTCGATTCGTCCCCTTCCGTTATGGCTAGCGGTTACTTCGGCGCCGACGGCAAGTTTGAATTGACAACCAATGAGAGTGGTGACGGGGTCGTTGCGGGTGACTATCAGGTGATGGTCGTGCCCACGGTTCCCGATGACGGAGATAACATGTCGCGCCGCGAATACTCGCGCGCGATGGAGCCAATCGACTCGCGATTTCAGAACCAAAAGAGTTCTGGTTTGCGCTTTACCGTGTCACCCGATACCGTACCCCACGATTTTCGTATCGAGGTTACCAGACCGCGTCGACGGCGTTAGATCATCTGCGTTCTGGTTGATTGAAGACTTTTCTAGTTGCGCTCGCAGCCGGCTGCCGCGCATCACTTTTTTGTCGAGGGACAGATAAGATGAGATATCAATTACTCTTACGAGTGCTTTTCATAGCGGTTGCGTTGAGTCCTTTATGGTTGTTTCAGGCAAGCCGCGCAGGTGTGAAGTTTCTTGATCCTACGGGAGGATGGCGATATACCTACGATGGCGCGTTCAATCCAGGAACCGATGGGTTGCCCGACGGTTTCGGTAATTCCCAGCAAGAACAGGCCTTAGATGGCACCTGGTTTCACGATCAGGGAGACAAGTGGGACAGTTCCGCACCTGGCGAGGTAGGCGCCGCGCCCAACGGGCATGCACCAGGAGGGGCCGGCCGCTTTATCGATACTGACCAAAGAGACTATATCCGGATCCAGGATGCTGGAAACCCAGAATCGCACGGGTGGGTGCAAGGGGGGGGCATAGTTAACAACAATCGTCGCGTCTACTTCGGTCATGACATGACTCAAGATGGTTCGTTGGGCGAGGAGCTGGTATTGACCAATACGGGCGTCACGATCTCCTTTCGTTCGCGAATCCCCAATAGTGGACCGCTGGATGACGCCTACACCGAGCTTGACCTCGACTTGGATACAAATCTTGACGTGATTCCGTGGTTCGAAGACTCGCCCAATGGGCGTGGCATGCCAATGACCAACGGCCGTGGCACGATCAATGTCTCCCAGAATTCGCCGACCAATGAAGACACCCAGGTCGGCTTCTCGCTAGTGACAAGTACCGACGTCACGGGATTCTGTTCCCTCACGTCAGGTTCGCTCTGCACCGGTAGCGGAAGCGGCGGGCTGATCATGAACAGTCTCAATGGAAACGCTCCGTCGAATCTGATCGATTCAGAATCGCCTGGAAGTCTGAATATGCTGGAGATAACCGACAACGACCTGAACCAGTGGAACGAGTTCTGGATCACGATGGAGAATAACGGAGCTGTGGCGGGGAACATTGAGGTCAACGTGTATAGGAATGGCTCAACAGCTCCGGATACGTTTCAGGTAACACTTGCAGCCAATAACAATTCTGTTTACGCAGACGAAGACAATCCGTTCGTTGAATTCGGTATTAGTGACAATGCTTGGTTCGGCTCATTCGACATGGATTTCCTCTCCTACCAACTTGGTGTGCATTTACCGGTTGCCGCACCCCCCGAAAACGCTGACTTTGACAACGATGGTGACATCGACGGCAAAGACTTTCTGATCTGGCAAACAGGCTTCGGCGGCGCAGGCGTGGCCCGCAGCGACGGAAATGCCAACGGCGACTTGGCGATAGACGGTCTCGATCTTGCCGTTTGGAAGAGCCAATTCGGCGGAGTCGCGCCGCTCTCAGCAGCGCTCAACACCGTGCCCGAGCCGGGCGGCTTGGCGCTGGCGCTATTGCTAACTCTGTCTGCTGCCTTCGCGACGCGAAGAAGTTGGTAGCAATTTACGAGTTCTACATTTCCGGTAGATTAACTTCGTAAACCTGCGCATAGCCCGATTGATCAGACGTGAACACCACACGACGTCCGTCGGTTGAAAAACTCGGGTGCGGGTGCGTGTGCTGCGGAGCGTCCACTTCCACGGGACCATCGTCGTAAGGACAATGATCGTTTTTCCAGTGCTGGCCGCGATTGCTTGCGCCCGAATCGCATAATGACCGCACTGGCCCACAATCGTGGCGGGGGTCGCAGAGAATCAATCCGACATCCGGATAGGTCGTGTCAGACACCAATGTGGAGCCAACAGGCATGACTAATCACTTAAGTGGAACAGCCGATGGGCATTCTCGGAAAGCAACAACCGTCGCTCCTCGTGCGACAGATCCATGGCAGCAATGGCGGCCAGAGTCGAACGAATGTAATCGGGTCCCTTGCCAGGATCGAACGGCATATCAGTAGCGAACAAAAGTCGCTCGGCGCCGAAGAAGGCTTTGCCACATTCAATAGCGGCTTGAGAACCAAACGAGGCAGTATCGGCATAGAATCGCCCACACGCTTTGAGCAGTGGTTCTTTAAGCGGCGTCTGAACATAGCTTGCCGCCTCGGGTGGATTGCGGGTTCCCAGCATCTCCATGCCTGGCCCAAGGCGGCCCGCCAACATCGGCAGATAACCTCCCGTATGGTGGGCGACAATCTTTAGACTGGGCAGTTGATCAAAGATTCCCGACAAGGCGAGTCGGGTGAGCGCCAGCGTGGTTTCGTACGGCCAGCCGATAGCCCACCACAAGTCGCACTTCGAATAGCTCTCGCCCGGATAGTCGGGGACAGACATCGCGCGGTTCGGATGGAGCATAACTGGAAGGTCGAGCTCCGCCATCAATTGAAACAGCGGCCGAAACTCTGGATCGTCTAAGGGTCGCCCTAGCACGCTGGTGAAAATTTGCACACCGACCGCGCCGAGTTGCCCGATAGCGCGCTGGGCCTCTTGAACACTAGCATTGACGTCGTTGAGCGGCAGAGTTGCCACGAAACCGCAGATCTTTTCCCTGGCCGCTTTCGTGGCACGTGCCAGCTCATCATTGGCGATCTGCGCCACCGAGACGCAGTGGTGGGGCACCAAGGCCTCCGTCGGTGGCGAGGCCAGGCTAATGATCTGCCGGTATCGCGGAAACTCCTCAAGCACGCGCAGACGGGCTTCCAGGTCGACCATCGCTGGGATCTGCTGTGCCCGCTTGAACATCAGCAGCGGCACCGTCGCAGCAGCTTCCACCGCTTCGCAATACTTGAGCGGCAGGAAGTGGCAAAATACGTCGATGCAGTCTTCAGGCATTGCGGTGCGGTCTGGAGGCGAACTCACCCCCTCCCTTAAACTTTAGAAATAGCGATATCTCTTTGACAAAATCTGCGGATCAATAATGGCGCAAATCCTCTTGCAGCGTTGCAAAACTTGGTTCCCGCTTGCATTGGTAACCCGACGCGTTAGCGAGGGAATCGTATATGTGTGACTCCCTCGCTAACGCTTCGGGTTACCTGAAATGCCTCTCGTCATATCGCGATAACTTCTTTTCGCGGGGGATCGTTCTGCTCAGCGGATACGGCATGGACCGAGCGTTGCTCGTAATGTTACAGTTCGGCGTTTATCTCGGCGAGCGCGGAGCGAATTTCCTCCACCTCGCGGTCGGCCAACGGAGTCACCGGCCGGCGAAAATGAGGGCTCGGAAACTTCCCCAACAGCCAACGTGCGACTTTCATCCGCTGGTGAGCCCCACACCCGGGCTCGCCGAAGTTGTATATTAGGCGAGCCAACGGGGCCACGATTTTTTGCGCTTTTTTGGCGCGGGCAAAGTCCCCATCTAGCGCTGCGTGGACTAACTCTACCATCAGCCGCGGAGCAAATCCAGCGAAGCCGATCAGTGCCCCATCCGCCGCTTCGAAAAGCGTTGGCAGGAGAAACTCATCGTGGCACGTCACGACGGTTGTGTCGGGCGACGCTTCCTTCAGACACTCAAAGTCGTGCAACCAACGTGACATGTCTCGCGTGCCCATTTTTATCATCACGACCCGCGGATGTGTCGAGATCTCCACCATTTCATTCAACGAGTACGAAGCCTTCGTCCAGGCTGGATACTGGTGCAGAATGATATCAATTCCAGCCGCGTCCGCTACGTCAGTGCAATAGGCAACTGCAGTCGCAGAGGTTCGCCCGAAACGAAGCCAGTGGTGGGGCGGCATCAAAAGAATGGCATCCGCTCCAGCTTCTTTCGCTGCCAGCGCGTGCTGCGTTGCTTCCATTATTCCTTCCGACATTACACCTGATGCGACCTTGATACCTCGGCCCGATTTTGCGGCCGCGTCTGCGACGATCGCAGTCACCCGCGCGCGTTCCTCGGGCAGCAGCGACATAACCTCGCCGGTATGGCCATTGCACACGACTCCCTGAATGTCCTCCACGGCAGCCAATTCGGAGATGTACTCGCTGAGTCCAGACTCATCGAGCGAGGAATCGTCGCGAAAAGGACAGAGCGTGGCGGCGAAGACGCCAGTCCAGGGCCCGTGGTTCCAAGTCATACCAGAGTCTCCCCGATCGAGGCGAGGGAAAGTTTGCTGCCGCAACCCCTAGCAGAGACGCCAAGAATCGACGTTGTCCAGTACGATTATAATCGCTTACCAACGCGTCAAACGCCTGTTTCCGTATTCACTAACGGAATCGCCGAATCGGACAATAATCTTTGCTGAAACTGCTGGTGGTCCATTGAGCGTGAGGAGATAATGTGAGTATCTGCTGATCGAGAGAATAGGTCGCTACGCAGAGAATCTGCCTGAACTGACTTGTCTGCCTGATCAAACTGGGAATGGTAAAAACGTCAACACAATGCGATCGATTTCGAAAAGTTCACCGTTGTGGTTTGGCATGATTGCGGGGATCGTCGCCCTTGCTGGGACCGTCGGGGCGGCGACCGTCGGGGCTGATGCGGACGAAGTGCAATTCGACCAGCAGATCCGTCCGATCTTGGCAAAGAATTGCTTTCACTGTCACGGGCCAGACGAAAAGCAGCGTCAAGCCGATTTGCGGCTCGATCGAGAATCGGATTTTGGCGTCGAATCGAATGAGCATCAAGTCGTCGCTGCACATTCACCCGATCAGAGCGAACTGTTTCGGCGGATCACGTCCGAGGATCCGGAACTCCGCATGCCACCGGTCGATAGCGAGTTCCAACTTTCCAGAGAAGAAATCGCACTCATTGGCCGCTGGATCGAGCAGGGTGCAATCTGGAAGCAACACTGGTCGTTTACTGCTCCCACGCGGCCCGCGCTTCCCAAACTCCAACAACTCGACTTGGCGCACAATTCGATCGACCATTTTGTGCTGGCACGACTAGCAGCAGCCGGCCTAACTCCGGCACGGCAAGCCGATCGTCGCACGTTGATCCGCCGGGCGACCCTCGACCTGACAGGGTTGCCGCCGACCCGCGAGTCGGTACATGCGTTTCTTGCCGACGATTCAGCGGCTGCTTTCGAAAAAGTCGTAGATCGACTCTTAGCCTCAGCAGCTTATGGTGAGCACATGGCCCGCTATTGGCTCGACGTGGCCCGATATGGTGACACGCACGGATTGCATCTCGACAACTACCGCGAAATGTGGCCTTACCGCGATTGGGTCATTCGGGCTTACAACCGCAATCTCCCCTTTGATCAGTTTCTAATCGATCAGCTGGCGGGCGACCTGTTGCCAGAACCGACGCTCGATCAAATTGTCGCAACCGGCTTCAATCGCTGTCACGTCTCGACCAACGAGGGGGGTTCGATCGACGAAGAGATCTACGTGCGCAATGTCGTCGATCGGGTGAGTACCACGGGGACAGCCATGCTGGGACTCACACTCGGCTGTGCGGTTTGCCACGACCACAAGTACGATCCGGTCTCGCAACAAGAGTTTTACCAGCTATTCGCGTTCTTCAACTCACTCGATGGCCCATCGATGGATGGCAATGTTAAGGATCCGGCGCCGACAGTGCGGGTGCCGAGCAAAACTCAATCTGCCAACTTGTCGAATATTCATGAACGGATGGCGGGCTTGCGCGCGCAGCGCGAAGCAATTCTTGAACGTCGGTCGCCAGAGTTCGATGCGTGGGCAGACCAGCGCGAACAACTCGCCGCGGCTGACAAGCAAGATACGGCATTCGACTTAGAAGAGGAATTACTAGCCCACTACAAAATCGACGAAGGCGCGGGCAGCACGGCTCACGATGAGATTTTCCCCGCGAGAACCGGTCGGCTCGTTGGCAAGCCAAACTGGGTAACGGGCAGATTGGGTGGCGCGCTCGAATTCGGACAAGGTGACTACGTCGATTTGGGAAATGTCGGCGACTTCCACAAAGAAAACCCCTTTAGCTTTGGAGCATGGCTGAGGACCACCGGCAAAGTCGATGCTGCCGCCATCGCCAAGACCGAAACGCGGGAAGGTATTCGTGGCTACGAATTGTATGTGATGCGTCACAAGGTCTCTGTCTTGCTCAGCGGACGTTGGCCCGGTTATGCCATCAAAGTCACCTCGACCGACGATGTGTTGAAAAAAGGCGAATGGCATCACGTGTTTGTGACCTATGACGGTTCGCGTGGAGCGCAGGGTGTTGTACTTTACGTCGACGGCCGGCCGCGAGGGGTTCACATCAATTCGGATTCGTTGCGTGAAAAGGGTTCGATAGGTACCGACCAGTCGCTGCTGTTAGGTCGTCGCGATGAGGTGACCGAATTTATCGGCGGCGGTATCGACGATGTTCGACTCTACAACCACCGGCTCTCCGATGGCGACGTATCCGCTTTGCATTTGGGTAGCCAACTCCACTACGATCTCAAGCGACCCGTCGATCAGCGCGACGCCGACTATCGGGATATGTTGCGACGATTCTTTTATATCCGCAACGACAGTACCTACACAAAACTGACCAACAAGATTGACGTGTTACAAGACGAGCTCGATCACGCAGAGGCGCAAGTCCCGACCACTCTGGTCTTCCGAGAGCAGGAGCAGCCCCGGAAAGCATTTCTGCTCACCCGTGGGCAATACGATCGGCCTAGTGAGCAAGTCCAGCGAACAACGCCCGCGTTCTTACCTCCGATGGACCAGAACCTAGCAGTCGACCGGCTCGGTCTAGCCCGGTGGATCGTTTCGCCGGAGCACCCGCTGACCAGCCGGGTAGCAGTCAATCGCCTCTGGCAGCAACTGTTTGGCAGAGGATTAGTGGTGACTTCCGAGAATTTCGGCACACAAGGTGCCGCCCCGTCGCATCCCGAATTACTCGACTGGTTGGCCGTCGATTTTCGCGAGAGCGGCTGGGACGTAAAACGATTCCTGAAGCAATTGGTCCTCTCTGCAACTTATCAACGGAGTTCTCGTGGTGCTCCTGAGCTCCGTCGCCGCGACCCAGAAAACGGTTTGTATGCTCGAACTTCACGAATACGCTTGGACGCGGAGATGTTGCGCGACCAGGTGCTTGCAACAAGCGGATTAATCGTCCGCAAAATCGGCGGCCCCAGCGTGAAACCGCCTCAACCCGATGGGCTTTGGTCTGCGGTCGGATACTCCGGATCGAATACTGTACGCTTCGCGAAGGACGAGGAGACCGAAAATTGTTTTCGGCGCAGTCTGTACACATTTTGGAAGCGCACTTCGCCCCCGCCTCAAATGAGCACCTTTGACGCACCGAGCCGAGAAGTCTGTACAGTCCGACGCGAACAGACGAATACGCCCCTGCAGGCATTGCTGTTGATGAACGATCCGCAGTTCGTCGAAGCGGCGCGGCATTTTGCGGCGCGGATCCTCAACGAGAACAGGTCAGATACTGGGCAGCGTGCGGCCTGGGCATTTGAGCAAGCGACCGCCCGACTACCCGCGCCTCACGAACTCGAAGAGCTAGTGTCAGTCTATCGGGACTTTTCGGCGATCTACGGCGAAGACAGAGATGCAGCCGAAGCCCTCATCTCGATCGGTGAAAGTCCATCCGGTCGGTCGCTGGAGCCGACCGATTTAGCAGCGTGGACAATGGTCGCTAATGTGATCTTCAACCTGGATCAATTCATCTCCAAGGAGTGATTGAACAAGTCATGTCTCTGTTTACCGATTCTCACCTACAACAGACCCGACGACAGTTCTTCTCGAGAGCCTCACTCGGTTTGGGCATGTCGGCGCTCACGTCGCTGCTGTTGGGCGACGGGCTGCTTTCGGGTAACGCGGCCCGCGGCTCCACCGCTGCTGACAACGCTGGCGGTTTGCCCGGTTTGCCACACTTTGCCGGGCGTGCGAAACGGGCCATCTATCTGTTCATGGCGGGGGGGCCTTCGCAGATGGATACGTATGATTTCAAGCCACGGATGGACGAGTATTTTGACAAAGATCTGCCCGAGTCGATTCGTCAGGGGCAACGGCTCACCACCATGACTAGTGGGCAAGAACGATTTCCGATTGCACCCTCGATTTACAAATTCCGTCAACATGGTGAGGCGGGCGCCTGGGTGAGTGAATTGCTACCTCACACCGCCCAAGTCGTCGACGAGCTGGCGATCGTCAGATCGATGCATACTGAGGCGATCAACCATGACCCGGCGATCACCTACATTTGCACCGGGGACCAACTGCCGGGCAAGGCGAGTCTTGGTGCCTGGCTCAGCTACGGGCTCGGCAGCGAATGTGACAATTTGCCATCTTTCGTCGTGCTGACTTCCAGCTGGTCGGGACGCAAAGAGGCGCAAGCGCTCTACAATCGGCTGTGGGGAAATGGGTTTCTGCCTTCGGCCCACCAGGGTGTTGCCTTGCGATCCTCAGGCGATCCTGTCTTGTTTCTCTCCAATCCCGCGGGGGTTTCGCCTAGCATCCGACGACGTATGCTCGACGCAGTCGGTAGTATCAATCAGTACCAATACGAACAGGTCGGCGATGCTCAGATTCAGTCTCGTATAACGCAATACGAAATGGCGTTCCGCATGCAAACGTCGGTACCCGAACTGGCCGACCTTGCTGCTGAACCGAAACACGTCCTCGACATGTACGGTCCTGAAGTCCACCAACCAGGTACGTTTGCCAATCACTGCTTGCTCGCCCGTCGAATGGCAGAGCGAGGCGTTCGATTCGTGCAACTTTTTCATCGTGGTTGGGATCAGCATGGCAACTTGCCTGTCGATCTTCCCAACCAATGCCGCGATGTCGACCAGCCTAGCGCTGCGCTCTTGCGGGATCTGCGGCAGCGCGGATTGCTTGACGATACGGTCGTCGTGTGGGGTGGTGAGTTTGGTCGGACAATCTACTGCCAGGGTCAGCTGACCAAGACCGATTACGGACGCGATCATCACCCCAAGTGTTTTTCGATGTGGATGGCAGGGGGAGGGATAAGACGAGGGGTGGTCCACGGTGAGACCGATGACTTCAGCTACAACATTGTCCGCGACCCGGTCCACATCCACGACCTGAATGCGACCATTTTGCACCAGCTAGGAATCGATCACCGCCGGCTAGTTTATCCTTATCAGGGGCTCGACCAAAGACTCACTGGAGTCGAACCAGCGCGAGTTGTCCACGAAATACTGTCGTGATTCAAAACACCTGAGCCGTCGGCGCTAGCCGCGGGTGAATCACCAAACAGCGCTTGCATCGTGCCCATGCGAAAAACCCGCGGCTAGGAAAGCGCCGCTTTAGGGATTAGCTCGTGTCCTCCATCGAACAACGTCACCCCCCCGCGCTCCGCGCTGCGGCGAAATAGCGGCCGTTTGTCGCCATAGGTGGGTCGGATGAATATAGGCCCAATCTTTCTCTTGGCACCAATCGGCGCACGCGCTGTGAAGATCTTGACGATAATCACCCGACCACGTGTGCAGCGCAACCAACAGCGGTACACGACGGCCGACGTGAGGTGCGAAAAACATGGCCGGCTGAATGGTGCCGTCCGCTGAGCTGCGATAGCGGATCTCACGTTGCTCAAGCGACACAGAGGCTCGCAGCGGTAGGGCGATAGCAGTCAACGCTGTGAATGCCACGATCGGGTTCCAGCAAATCGTGTTCATGTCGCCGCTTTCTCCTCGTAGCAGATGTCGCCAGACTTCTGTCTGAAGTCGTCAGCGTAAGCCTAAATTTACCACCAATCTATGGCCGCAGGCCGCGCTCGGTTCAATCCGTGTTTCATCCGTCGCTCCTTGATCTTGTTTTCTTGACGGCGCTGTTGCTTCAGGTTGTCAGCAAGTCATGCACAACGTTACCCGCCACGTCGGTCAAGCGATGTCTGCGCCCTTGATATTTGAAGGTAAGTCGGGTGTGATCGATGCCTAGGCAGTGCAGCATCGTGGCATGCAAGTCGTGCACATGGACCGGCTTGTCGACGATGTTGTAGCTATAGTCGTCGGTCTCTCCATAGGTGATTCCAGGCCGGATGCCGCCACCGGTCATCCACATCGTGAAGCAACGTGGATGGTGATCACGACCGTAGTCGCTGTGAGTGAGTTTTCCCTGGCAGTAGACGGTGCGACCAAACTCTCCGCCCCAGACAACTAAGGTTTCGTCGAGCATGCCGCGCTGTTTCAAGTCGGTGATCAGACCGGCGGCGGCCTGATCGGTTGCTTTGCAGAATTTGGGTAACTTTTTTGCTAGTTCGTTGTGGTGATCCCAACCCCGCTGAAAGAGCTCAATAAATCGCACTCCCCGCTCGGCCAGCCGCCGCGCCAGGAGGCAATTGTAGGCAAAGGTCCCTGGCTGCTTGCACTCTGGTCCATACAAGTCGATTACATGATCAGGTTCACTCGATAAGTCAGTTAGTTCGGGCACCGACGATTGCATACGGAATGCCATCTCGTACTGGGCGATCCGCGTGGCAATTTCTGGGTCGTGATACGCGTCAAGCTGCATCTCATTAAGTTGGCTAAGGCGATCCAGTTGCCGTCGTCGCGTCACTCGATCTATGCCTGGAGGATCGGAAAGATACAAAACGGGATCGCCGACGGAGCGAAATTTCACACCTTGATAGTTCGAGGGCAGGAATCCGCTGCCCCAGAGTCGATCGTATAACGGTTGACCTTCCCTTCCCGAAAGTAACACCACAAACGCGGGAAGATCTGCCGATTCGCACCCCAGGCCGTATGCGAGCCAGGCACCAATGCTAGGCCTACCGGCGAGTTGCGAACCTGTTTGAAGAAACGTGATCGCCGGGTCGTGGTTGATTGCCTCGGTATGCATCGATCGTACGATGCACAAATCGTCAGCGACTTTGGCCGTGTAAGGCAGCAACTCGCTAATCCAACTTCCATTTTGGCCATGCTGAGAGAAAGCGAACCGCGGAGAGGCAATCGGCAATCCTCCCTGACCCGACGTCATTGTGGTGATGCGTTGGCCCTGACGGACCGAGTCGGGTAGCTCGGTGGCGTGCCACTTTTCCAGCTTCGGCTTGTAGTCGAAGAGTTCGATTTGCGAGGGACCGCCCGACTGGAATAAATAAATGACGCGCTTTGCCGTTGGCGCGATATTCCGAAATTCGTGTTGCGGGCCTGCGGGCTTGGCCGCCAGCGCTCGAGATTCGTCAATGGTCGACAACGCTGCCGAAGCCAAACCAAAACCAGCACGCCCCAAGAAATGCCGCCGATTGATCGACAACTGTATTTGCTGGTAAGCGTCCATCGGATTCGGCTCCGTTGACATTGAACTACAAGCAATTGCCCCACGCTATCGGCTAAACTATTCCCAGTGCGGCGATCTAGTCGAGCGATCTAGTCGAGCGATCCGGCGCGGCAATCTGAGACGTACCCCTATCATACCTTTGAATGTTTACGCCACCAATACTTTATGCTGCGCTGCGGCGATCTCGACCCCCCCGATCCATGCTCGGCACAGCCGCGCTCGTTCGCGACGCAATTCGAGTATACTGAGCTACTGTGGAATTGCCTGAATCGACGCAATCGCCTTGCAAGAAACGAAGTATCTGCAGATCGGCGAGCCGATCGATGGCCCCTGGATCAAGCGCATCGCCGAGTTAGCGTCAGATTTGAAAATCCATCTGGCGGTTGGATTCGCCGAGCGTCGCGACCAGAAGATGTACAATTCGGTCGCAGTCTTCTCGCCGGTCGGCGAGTTAGTGCTACACGATATCTTGAAACGCCGCTCCCCTGAGTTCTATCGCGAAATCATTGAACATCAACCGCGCGCAAAATAGCTCATGAACAACGGCAACAAGCTTCCTACGCTGCGGTGGCTCGCTATCCGACTGATAGTCACCGTGACTCTAGTCGACGCGTCAGTGACAACGATGGCGGTTGAAACGTCGCCGCCGAACATCTTGTTTATTCTGGCCGACGACGTTGGTTCGGAGGTGCTCCAGTGCTACGGTGGTGAGAGCTATGCAACGCCCCGTCTGAATCAGCTGGCACGTGAGGGGATCCGGTTTGAGCATGCCTACACCATGCCGGTCTGCTACCCGACGCGCACGTGCTTGCTCACGGGCCAGTATCCGTTTCGATTGGATAGTCCCGAGTGGGGCGCCTTTCCCGAGGCGGCCGCGTCACGCACGCTCGCCCAGCTACTCAAGCGCGCCGGCTACCGCACCGCCATCGCCGGCAAATGGCAACTTGCCCTGCTCGGCGAGGATCCGACCCATCCCCATCGCCTCGGCTTCGACGAATATTGCTTGTTTGGTTGGCACGAAGGCCCTCGGTACTACCAGCCGCACATTCGACAAAATGGCAAGCTCCGCCAAGATGTGCGGGATCGCTATGGACCCGACGTTTACTGCGACCATCTCATCGAATTCATGCAGCAGCGCAGCAAGCGGCCCTGCTTCGCTTTTTACTCGATGGCGCTCTGCCACGCGGTAACCAATGATTTGGATGAACCGGTGCCGGTTGGCGCAGATGGCCGCTATCAAAATTTTTCGGAAATGGTCACGGCAATGGACGAGCGGGTCGGCCGAATGCTTGATGCACTCGACGAGGGTGGTCTCACCAGTAACACGATCGTCGTGTTCTTCTCTGATAACGGATCGCCGCACAAGAATATCGACGGTGCACGGGGTGAGACGCTGATCGAGAATCTGGTCGTCTCCCGCCGCCACGGCAAGGACGTCCCTGGGGGGAAGGCACAGCTTTCCGACGCCGGGACGCGCGTGCCACTGATCGTTCGCTGGCCAGGACAAATTGCAGCGGATGAACTCACCGACCAACTCGTCGACGTCAGCGATTTTCTGCCAACCTTGCTGGAGATCGCTGGCGCCGCTATACCGAAAGACATAACCCTCGACGGCCAATCGTTTGCGGGCCTTTTGCGGGGAGAAGTGGGACCCGTGCGGCGGTGGGTGTTTGCCGAGCACAAGGACCAGGCATTCGTTAAGGACGACCGCTGGAAACTCTACGATGATGGGCGGTTATTCGATTTGGCAAGTGACCCTGATGAGCAACGCGCCCTGGACCATGCAGCCGTAAATGACGAAGTTCAGACGGCGCATAGTGCACTTCTTCAAGCATTTGCATCGCTTGGCCTCTCGCTCACCCCGTGAAAACGTCGTCGATTCTGCTTCTGAGGCTCACCCTATTGTTGCGGCGAGGTCTTACTTGTCGGCAGCAACGTGAGTGCAAAATTGCGATACGAGACTTCGCTGCCGTGATCGGTAAGCATGATTCTCCCGCTGGGATTAAGGGCAAAATCGGTTAATTCGGAAAATTTGCTCTCTGCCACGCGGCGTCGCCAGTCTGGGCTACCAATTCTGACAGACAAGATCTTCCTATCGTTGAGCCAGTGCGTCACTTGGTCGTTTTCTACCAGAATCACACTGGAGTTAAACTTGTGGAGCGGCTGCAATCGCTTTTGATTTCCTGGCTCTACGAGATCGTAGAGCGCACCCGTGCTGTTGCGACTCGCGACTGTTTTATGGTACCCCGAGTCATCAATGATTTGGTATTCGCAGCCCCGGATTTTTCCATCATACTCGCGGACGCGATATTTTAAGCCGCTGTTGCCTCCAGTTGCAATTTTCCACTCGAAGCTCAACCGAAAATCGCCGAACTCTCGCTTCGTGATAATGTGTCCTGCTCTTGGAGTAGTCGGTTGGAGATGAATCATACCATCGACGATCTGCCAGCCGCGGGTGACCGGTTTTTCATCAAGCGTCGACCAATTGTCGAGTGACTTGCCATCGAACAACAGTGCGGTGTCGTCTGGTAGTTTATCCTTAGCCATTTCGCGCTCGTAAATGGCCACGAGTTGTTGCAGTCGGATAGGCTGTTGGGTCGCCAGGTCATTCGACTCGCCCCGATCTTGCTCCAGATCGAACAGCTGCCAGGGCTGATCGCGGAAGCGGACGATCTTCCAACGCCCGTTGCGTACCGCCAACCACTTCCGCTCTTCCTTGGTCACCCAGTAGAGCGTCCGCGGCGGTGGGTTGGGCTCGGTCCCGGTAAGGATCGGCCAAATGTCGCGACCGTCCATTTCCGCTGGCGATCCGACCGATGCTCCCACCAGTCGTGCGATCGTTGGTAGCCAGTCGACCGCATGAAGCGGTGCCTCGATCTTGCGAGGTTGCAACTGATTCGCCCACGAAACGAATGCCGGTACACGAATCCCGCCTTCGTACGGCTCCGTCTTATGGCCGCGCCAAGGCGCGTTGGAACTGATCCCACGTAGTGGTCGATCGGGTGGTGGATATTCGTCGCCGTCGTGATTCAACAAGCCACCGTTATCAGAAAAAAAGACGATCAGTGTGTTTTCCCTTTGCCCCGTTTCGTCTAGCGCGGCGACGATCCGCCCGACGGCATCATCCATGTGTGACACGGCAGCAGCAAACAAACGTCGATCAGCCGAATCGATATGTTTATTGATGGCGCGCCAGCTCGGCTCTTCAACCAAAGGGACGTGCGGGGCATGAAATGGCACATAAAGAAAAAAGGGTTCCGCTGGTTCCCGCTGAATCCATTGGACCGCTTCGCTGGCCGTGAGATCGGTGATATGGCCTGGCTCGTCGATGAATTCGTGATTGCGGTGAAAGGTGCGGCTGAATTCGGGCCGATTCAGTTGGTAGCGATGATCATACGGCGCCATCGCCCCTGCCAGCGAACCAAAGGAATATTCAAAGCCAAACAAATTCGGCCCCCACTTCGGCAGCGACCCCAAGTGCCACTTGCCAATGAGGGCCGTAGCGTAGCCCGCCTCTTGCAAAACGGATGCTAACGTTGGTGTACCAAAAGGCAATGCCTGATAATTGGACGCTTGCGTGCAATGATTTCCAAACCGACTTGGGTAGCGGCCCGTTAACAATGCTACTCTGGTGGGCGTGCACATCGGCATCACATAGTGGCAGTTCAGTTCAACACTCGATTGAACAAGCTTGTCGATTGCTGGCGTTCGCATTTCGGGGTTGTGATAGCCCACATCAGACCAGCCGAGATCGTCAGCAACCAAAATCAGCACGTTGGGCGGTTGGGTCGCTGCGAGCGCGGGCCGGACCAACCCGATAAGGCCATAAAAAACGACCACGCCAGCAATCCAATAAGGAAGACGGATGGTTGTCCCGGTAGTTTCTTTCATCGCTCTCTCTGCTAACACTAGAGGCAAACCGTGGAATGTCGGCATTTCAATCCCTGGCAACTCGAAGTGTGAGCGAGAGATACAACTATGCATTGTAACAGACCCAACCGTGTCGCCGACAAATGTCCCTAAGCTGGAGGGCATTTCCGCAAGTCTCATTCTCGAGCTAAGTTTGGAGACCTGCGTTGAATTCATCGACTGACGCAGGAACCGGCAGCGCCGACCAAGTACAGCAGTTTGGCGCGCCGCCGCGCGCAAATTGTCCTCTACGCCATAACCACAAACGGCTCTTTTGGGAGGCGGCATCGCCCTAGCGGGAGTCTTATCTGTCGCAGATTCGATGAGTAGAAAGCGTTTTGTTTGATGAGATGAGTTTTCGGGACAGGACCTACTTAAGTCATGGCGTGTCAACGGATTGTGGCCGGCCATGCCAGCAAACGAAGGGATTTGGGACTCATCCGATCGACAGTTTGACATCTTGCTGTATCCTCCCGAGGTCGTTTAGCCCTCCGCGCGCAGGCCGGAGGCGCTGAAACGCCCGAGTTCGTCATCTTGATGCGTTGGGCCACGGCAACCCATCACCGTCATGTTGCGCGTTCAATCTGATGACAGAGACCGCCTCGCTCGCCTGCGAAATTCGCGCGCGGGAGGGGCGACTTCGGCGCGCAGAAGACGGCCCGCTTCATCCAGCGAGCGATGTCGGCGACGCACTTTGTGAGATTCAGTTTCGTCCCGCGGACAATTAAACCGCCGCTAGATATCAAGTTGACGTTTCTTCAGCGGACGTGCACGCCGCTGCAGGATGCGCGGCTAAGCATCGATGGTAAATCACGGTCGGTGGGGCGAATTCGCTTCGTGACGATGGTCGTCATTTCGACTGCGCAATCTCCTGGCCGGTCGGCCGGTTGTGCCCTCTCGAATCAGATTGAATTCCTACTTCGGTGTGCTCAACCGAAGCGAGTTGGGACCCTGGTTTCTTTTGTCATAAAACGTCCACTTTTGTCTCAAATAAGATTTCGATTCGTGGTACGTTTGGGGACTTTCCCACGGCGGACGCTAGCGATGTGGCGCTTTTGGCGGGACGCACATGAGTGCTATCGCAGTGTAAACACCTTTGTTCGAGTGCATATTCGACACAACTCCCAATTGATGAGTATCAGAAAAGCGCCACATCATTTGAAGCCAAATTCGACGAACTGGGAAAGTCCCGTACGTTTGATGAGACAGGCCATTCTTAACTTTCATCCGCATAAGGACTTGCGCCAGCCTGTTTCCTAAAAGGAAGGGCAGTGGAACTCATCCGGTTGGCTGCAAAGATGAAGCAGTTTTGGAAGTTCCGTATCTGAGGTCGGTGTGTCATACAACCGGCAGTTAGCCAATTGCCGGTAGTGCGGAGGGCTTTATCATCACCTCCGGTAGTTAGCAACATGCGGTTCGAGACGGCGGTCGATTTCACCGACCGCACGAAAGGCGTTTGACATTTCTCGCTTCGGTGGGCGCCACGAATGGGCGCCCACCGACGCGCGTTAGGCAGCGAGAGGAGAGACCGTGCAGTGAGGCTCTCAGCCTCTCTTTGAATCTTGGCGGCGAAGCGCTAATTATATAGTTGGCCATCGACCCCTTCCGCAAAATTTTGTGTTGCAATCCATCGCCAGACCCAGGTGTGCCCTGTCAAGCCCCCGCTTGTGTAACGACTTTCTGAACAAACTCCGCGATGTGCTAGTATCACACGAAAAAGAGTGTGGGGCGTCTTGCTGCACCCGAGTGCTATCACCTGCTGCAGGTGCTCTTGACCTGCAACCGATTACGTCGCAAAGTGCGATCAGAGCAACACGTGGCAAGTTTGGCATGATGCCAACATCCAAAAAGCAAGGAGGCTATAGCCATGAATCGGCGGATTAAGGGCGCAAAGGACTGTGTTCCCATCGTCTCTGACGGATTTGCTTGCAATCGGCTCTGTTGACGGGCACAATGGGGGCGCCGGCGGTCCGCTCATCTCCCACCGCGAGGCAACGTCACGGTCACAAACAGCACCGTCAACGGAAATAGTACGGCGGGTGACGGCTCCAGAGGCGGCGGGATCTTTTCCGCACTCAACGTCACGGTCACCCTACCTGCTCGCCCACGGCTGACGCTAACTCTAGTCAAGACGGGCAATTGCCCGTCTTGCCCTTTTGAAATTGACCCATAACAAGAATGTGATTATGTGAATCCGCTCAACTACGCTTGGATCAAACGATGTCATTC
>Ga0310121_10001162_pt1 | contig 27543 bp, 16 predicted proteins | sample CB27_Tmax_986_MG_FD_203504 | JGI IMG/M metagenome (GOLD analysis project Ga0310121, IMG submission 203504) | Marine microbial communities from Western Arctic Ocean, Canada - CB27_Tmax_986 | ecosystem: Environmental > Aquatic > Marine > Oceanic | place: Canada: Western Arctic Ocean | collected... | reverse complement strand
CTAACAAATGCCCCAAAAATCCACGAACTGCCAGCAATTCAAGCTTATGTTTTCCTCGGAGTTTTGATAGTTTTTTGCGTCGCCGGGAATTGCTGGTGACGTCGAGCCATTCTCCGATTCACAACGACATACGCGTCTGAGACCGGTAATCTTCTCCGCGACCCACTGGACGCCGGGCTACCACTGACCGCTGGGCTGCGCCGACTGAATCCACTAAAAAGGAAAGCTCTTGATCTACGCTCTTGAATTCCTTCCAAATATGGGATGGCGTCTTGTCTGATACACTCAATCCGCCGCGCTATCTTGTTCCGTTCGATCCCAAGCGGGTGCCGCACTATTTCACTGACATTCTGATTATTGGCGGCGGGATCGCGGGGATGCGGGCTGCATTGGCCGCGGATCCCAGTCTGACAGTGACGGTGGTGACCAAGGACGCCTGGCGGGAGTCCAATAGCAACTACGCCCAGGGCGGGATCGCCAGCGTCATGGCGCCGGAAGATAGCTTTGCGGATCACATCGAAGATACATTGGTCTCCGGTGGAAAGCTTTGCGACCGTGAGGTCGTCGAGATGGTGATTCGCGCAGCGCCGGAAAAAGTTGCGGAGCTAATCCAATGGGGGACTCAATTCGATGCTGAAGATGGCGAATTGAGTTTGGGACGCGAGGGAGGGCACCAGCGTAAACGCATCCTGCATGCGTTGGGTGACGCCACGGGACGCGAGATCATGCGGGCGATCATCCAACGAGTTCGCGATGCGGAACATGTTCAGATGTGGAAGAATACGTTCACCCTGGACCTTTTGGTGGAGGACGGCCAGTGTCGGGGGGCCTTGGTTTGGAACAGTGGCCACGGCAAGACGTTGGTCTGGGCTAAACAGACGATTCTTTGCACCGGGGGTACTGGCCAGATCTACCGAGAGTCGACCAACCCGCCCGTGGCGACTGGAGATGGCCATGCCATGATCTACCGCGCTGGGGCGGCCCTCCGCGACATGGAGTTTGTGCAATTTCACCCGACGGTCCTATATATCGCTGGCAGCAGCCGTAGCCTGATCACCGAGGCGATGCGAGGCGAGGGGGCCTATTTGATCGACCACCAGGGGGATCGATTCATGCCAGCTTACGACAAACGGGCGGAGCTGGCGCCGCGGGACGTGGTATCCCAAGCGATCGTCGACCACATGGAGAAAAATCGACGTTCCAACGTATTTTTGGATCTCAGCCATTTGGATGGTGACTTCGTTCGGCGGCGATTTCCCGGGATCGCGGCCATTTGCGGCGAATTCGGCATCGACATTGCGGCCGAACCGATTCCTGTACGCCCGGGCGCCCACTACATGTTGGGCGGAATGGTTGTGGACTTGCAGGGGCGTTCGTCGTTGGCGAATCTCTGGGGGGCTGGCGAGGCGACTTCCAGCGGCCTTCACGGTGCGAATCGACTGGCCTCGAACAGTTTACTGGAAGGGCTCGTATACGGGGACAGAGCGGGAAAAGGCGCCTCGTTGGCGGCGACGGAGATTCCGGACGATTTTCGAGCAATTCCCCTTAGCAACCCTCCCTGCGAGGATGTTGCCGAGCCGTTGGACCTGTCCGACATACGCAACTCGCTCAAGAGTCTGATGTGGCGATCGGCCGGGGTTCGCCGAAGGGGCGAGTCGCTGGCCGAGGCCCGCACACAAATAGATCAATGGTGTCGGTACGTATTTGCCCGCCAATTCATGGGGCCAGATGGCTGGGAACTTCAAAACATGCTGGTCGTTTCTCGGTTGGTCATTACGGCTGCCTTGGCTCGGGAAGAGTCGCGGGGCGTCCATTTTCGGGTCGATTTTCCGGTCGCCAACGATGCGGACTGGAATCGGCACTGCCTGCTCCAGCGGAGTTAGCTCCAGCGGCGCGTCTATGGGATCCGAAATGAAGGACAGGTGCCGGAGCCGCCGATTCTCGACACGAGGCCACTGGATTCCCTCGCACAATTGCCCACGCCCGGCTCCTGACCAGCGGCCGAATCCCGCGACTTTTTCCGACAAGGGCTTGAGCTCAGCGAGTCAATGGGGTAGAGATTACATGCACTTCGGCGCGATCGGATCGGTGCCAGCTGCTCTCGTTGATAGCTGGCCCATTCATTCGGACGCATCCGTGTGGGATCGGGCGCCCCCTCCGAACCTGCATCTTGCCGTTGCATCCGCTGAGCCGATTGGTTGGCTAGTCGATTCAGGGGTGTCACGAAGGCAGGACGGGTTCCTGCATGAGTTTCTGATTTCATACACGGGCGAAACCAATCGGTTTGGAATTCCGTCGTTGGTCCGAGGTGGCTCCCTTGCCGGGGCCTGCCCATTGAAGTTGCGGGTGAGCGTCGGTACAACGTGTAACGAGTTGAAAAATGAATCACGGTCTCCGAGGGCCCATTAAACGAGTGGCCCCTTTGAGCGGAAGGTCCCGTGGAGGGAAACTGGAGTGAAAGTCGATGAATAATAACGGAAACCCGATGATCGAAGCGTCCCACTTGTCGAAATTCTACGGCGAATTTTCGGCGGCTCGGGATGTGGACTTTCAGGTCTCACGTGGCGAGGTGGTCGCGTTTCTCGGGCCCAACGGAGCGGGCAAGAGTACCACGATGAAGTTGCTCACCGGATACCTTTCCCCATCGGAAGGCGTGGCCCGTATCGCGGGACATAACATGTCGACCGATCGGATCAAGGGCGCCGAGCGTCTGGGATACTTACCAGAAAACGGCCCGTTGTATACGGACATGACTCCACACGGGCTACTGGCTTTTTTTGCCGACGCTCGGGGCATGTCGCCCGATAGCAAGCAGCAGCGGATCGCGTCGGTTGTCGACCTCTGCAACCTGTCGAGTGTGATCCACAAACCGATTAGCAAGTTGTCCAAGGGTTTTCGGCAGCGCGTCGGAATGGCGCAGGTTCTGCTTCACGAACCCGACGTCCTGATTCTGGACGAACCAACCGCGGGATTGGATCCCAATCAGATTCACGGTGTCCGGGAGATGTTGATGAAATTGGGCGAAGAAAAAACAATCCTGTTGTCCACGCACATCTTGCAAGAGGTCGACGCGATCGCCACTCGAGCGATGGTGATTCACGAAGGTCAATTGGTTTACGATGGGTCGGTCAGTGAACTGGTTGCTGGCCGATCAGGATTGGACGAGGCCTTTCGAGAGCTGACCGGTGAGGCAGTTGCCTGATTGTAGCCGCCAGCCAAGCAAGTCACGAACCACTCAGTCATCAATAATATTCCCACCAACTAACCGTTGTTTAAGGCGAGTCGAGACATGTTTTCTTCAGAAACGTTAGCGGTCCTGTTACAGGTCTTGTACTTGATCATGATGGACGTCGTCGTCGTTTTCATGTTCATTGGGGTGTTGATTCCATTGTCCAGGTTGAAACCGGCCACGTTCGCGGTATTGAAGCGAAACTTCGTGGGGTATTTCAGCAACCCAACGGGCTACGTCTTCATCTGCGTCTTTGTTTTTCTGACATCGGTGGCGGCGTTCTGGTCCCAGGAGTTCTTCAATTCCAATCTGGCGAATCTCGACCAACTCAATTATTGGTTCCCGTTCATTATGTTGGCGTTTATTCCAGCGATCACGATGAGCATATGGAGTGACGAACGGCGTGAGGGAACGGATGAGTTGTTGCTGACGATTCCGGCCAGCGACGCGGACATTGTGCTGGGCAAATACCTTGCGGCGGCCGCCATCTTCTCCGCCTCTCTACTGTTTTCACAAGTCACGATCTTCTACGTCCTCAGCTCATTGGCGGAGGGCGAAGTCGACCTGAATCTTTTCGCCAGCACCTATTTTGGCTACTGGCTGATTGGCCTGGCCATGCTGTCATTGGGCATGGCGGCTTCGTTTTTGACAAGTAACCTGACGGTGAGTTTTATTCTCAGCGCTCTATTCAACGCCCCGCTGGTCTGCCTCGTCCTGGCGGACCGATTCGTCGCTGGACGTGGCGTCTCTCAGGATCTTTCCTGGTGGAGCTATGCGGCTCGATTCGCTGATTTTGGCCGTGGCGTGGTATCGGTGGCCAATTTGGCCTTCTTCGTGTTGGTGGCCGTCTTCGGGGTCTATCTCAGCATGTTGCTGATCGGCCGCCGACATTGGACGGGTGGACGGGACGGCCAATCCATGCTGGGGCATTACTTGGTTCGCGCGGCCGCCTTAGTCGCCATCGTTTTTGCAGGTAGCAAGTTCTTCTCGCAGCATGACCGAGTGCGGCTGGACGTGACTCAGGACCAAATTAGTTCACTCTCGAATGACACCAAGAAATTGCTCAGGAATCTGGATAATAAATATCCCATCGTGATCGAGGCGTTTATCAGCCGCAACGTGCCCGAACAGTATGTGACGGCCAAGGTCGACCTGCTCAACAAGCTGCGTGAATTCGAGGCATATCCCCAGACCGATTTTCGTATCCACGTTTACGACGACTTGGAGACGTTTTCCGATGAAGCGGCCATGGCCGAGGAGAAATATGGAATCAGCGCACAAACGGTGATGACACGCAGCCGCGGTTCGATTCGGCAGGAAGGCCTGTTTTTGGGGGCCGCCTTCAGCTGCGGTTTGGAACGCGTTGTCGTACCGTTTTTTGACCGCGGCATCCCAGTGGAGTATGAGCTGGTGCGATCCATCGCGACGGTTTCCAAGGCCGAACGCAAAAAGATCGGTGTCGTCCGAACCGACGCACAACTGTTTGGTGGTTTTGACATGCAGCGGATGGCGTCGAGGCCCAAGGAGTTGATTGTCGAGGAATTGGAAAAGCAATACGAAGTCGAAGAAGTCGACCTGACAACCACTGTCGAAGAGGGTGTTTACGACGCGTTGCTAGTGGTCCAACCCTCGTCTTTGACGCCACCCCAATTGGACAACCTCATCGCGGCGGTGAAGGCGGGCCAGCCCACGGCGATGTTCGAGGATCCCTTTCCAGCTGTCTTAGCATCCGCGCCGCCGACCAGCCAACCCAAGCGTCCGCCAGGCGGCGGCGGGATGATGGGAATGATGGGGGGAGGAGGCCAGCAGCCGGAACCCAAGGGCGATATTCGCAAACTGTGGGACCTGTTGGGCATCGAGATGATCGGGCAGCCCGGGATGGGCGAGTATTACGACGCGGATATCATTTGGCAGGTGTACAATCCGTATGCGAACAAGGTCAAGGTCCAACAGATTACGCCCGAATGGGTGTTCGTCGATCCCGACGCGCCCGGCACCGACGGCGGAGCGTTCAATGAGGAAGATGAAGTCAGCTCGGGATTGAAGCAGGTCCTATTCTTGTTTGCGGGTGCCATCAAGAATATTGGTGCCAAGGATTTGATCTTTACGCCTTTGACCAGGACCGGTGATGAGTCCGGTACGATCGGTTTCAATGATCTCCGCGCCAACCAGCGGAATCAAACAGCCCTGAGATTTGTCCGCAAAAATACCCGCAAGCGATATGTGACGGGTGCCAGGATCAAAGGAGTTCTGCGGGACGATCTCACCATGTCGGATGCTGGATCTCCGCTAAGAGTGGCATGGAATGATAGTGACGCGGATGAGAACCAGGAGGGCGGAGCCAATAGTGAGTCGACGGTGGACCTCGAAGCAGTCGCCGCGGCCGTCGAGGACGAGCCGGCGAAACCTGAAATCCATGTCGTCTATGTGAGTGACATTGATTTGCTCAGCTCCGATTTCCTGGCGCTCCGCGCCCAACCAGATGCCGACATCAAATGGCAGTTCGACAATGTGACGTTCGTTTTGAACATCCTCGATAGCCTGTCGGGGGATGCGGATCTGATTGAAATTCGCAAGCGACAGACGCGTCATAGCACGCTCAAACTCGTGGAAAAGAAAACCGAAGCGGCGCGTGTGCGGGTGCAGGAAGAAGTAGCCGAATTTGAGACGCTGACCCAAGAGGCGATTGATGAGCGGGAGGAGCAGTCCCAAAAACGTAATGAGGAGCTGAAGAATAAAATCGAGGAGCTGCGGGAGAAGGCGGAAGAAGAAGGCCTGGACACCGCCCAAGAACTCAAAGCGAGCATCCAGCGACTGGCGATTCAGGAGCAGCTTGAACAACAGAAGCTGGCGGCGGCTATCAAGACTCTTCAGCGTGAGCGAGATCGCAAGGTCGAGGCGACCGAGCACGAACACGACATGGACGTGCGTCGCGTGCAATCGCACTACAAGATCCGGGCCGCTCTGCTGCCTCCTATTCCGCCGTTATTGGTCGGAATCGTGGTTTGGTTTGTGCGGCGTAAACGCGAGCGAGAAGGAGTTTCCGAACGGCGTTTGGTGTGAGGTCGGTGCGGTTGATTTTCGATTTCTGGGGTTACCATCCAAGCGACACTCCAAGCGGAAAACAGTCTCAAAACTTTTTCATTCGAACTTCAATTATTTCTCAGGTCAACCAACAACAGCAATAACTCATCATGAACCAAACGACGAAAACAATCGCTTTTGTAGCCGCGGCCGCTATAGCTTGTGTAGGCGCGATGTTTGGCAAACAATCGCCCATCGGAATTCCGCCTAACGCACAAATCGGGACGGCCCTGTTCCCGGATTTTGAAGACCCGTTTGACGCCAAGAGCTTGGAGGTGGTCGAGTTTGACGAGGATTTAGGTCGGACCGACTCGTTCCAAGTCGCTCAAAAGCAGGGCCAGTGGGTTATCCCGTCGCATGAAGACTATCCAGCCGATGCGGAAGATAATCTCAAGGAATCCGCCATCATCCTGGTCGGCCTGGAGATCATTCACGTAGCTTCCGATCGACGTCAAGACCATGAACTGTATGGAGTCATCAAGCCCGATACAGAAGAGGTAGAGATGGGTGACCGCGGTGTGGGCAAGTTGATCGTAATGAAGGATGCCAAGGGGAAGGGCCTGGCGGAATTAGTTATTGGCAAGCAGGTGCGTGACAACGAGGATCAGCGATTTGTTAGAAGACCCGGAACGGATCGGGTGTACGTCGTGAAGATTGATCCCGACAAGGTTTCCATTGATTTTGAAGATTGGATCGAAGCCGACCTGCTGGACCTGAATGGGTTTGACATCGAGCAGATGGTGATTCGTGATTACTCAGTCAACGCCGGATTTGGTGGCCAGGGGCTAACGCTGGAGTACGACCCGCGGCTCGACATGACCGTGAATTGGAACGCGGACGATTTCAAATGGGAGCTTGAAGAACTTCAAGAATTCCGTGGCGGAGAAATGCGCCCCACCGAGCCTTTGGCGAGCGAAGAGATCGACAAAACGCCGCTGGACGGCATGAAAACAGCGCTCGATGACCTCAAGATCGTCGACGTTCGCCGCAAGCCAGCTGGACTGCGGGAGGACCTGAAGACGGACGAGGGATTTCTCAACAATCGCGAGAGCATCCAGTCACTGTTTGACAAGGGTTTTTATCCCTATGGCGGTGACGGTGGTGAATTGGACATCATGTCCAGTGACGGTGAGGTGTTGGTCCGGACCAAGGACGGCGTTGAGTACCTATTGCGATTCGGGCAAATTGCCGGCGTTGACCAATCTGACGACTCCGAGGAGAGCACGTTGAATCGTTATGTGATGGTCACAACGTCCCTTCACAAAGCGAGTTTCTCCCAGCCGGAGCTGGAGCAGATTCCCGAGGTACCGGTTGACGAGGGTGACGAGTCGGATGAAGAATCCGTTGAAGAGACCAGTGACGAATCCGACGAGTCGGAGGCGCCGGCCGGCGACGCGGAGGGCGATCCCGAGGAGGCCGGAACGGAGGCCGCCGATGCCGATGGCAGTGAAGACGAAGACGCCGTGGACATTGAATCCGAGCGCGAGCGAATTGTGAAAGAGAACCAGCGTAAGATGGACGAGTACAACGAAAGGTTGGAAAAGGCCGAGGATGTCGTCCAGGAGCTCAATAGCCGCTTTGCTGAGTGGTACTACATTATTCCCGAAGACGTCTACAAGAAAGTGCATCTCTCGCGCAATGATGTTTTTAAGGAGAAGGAAGTCGACGAGAGTGAGCGCGTGGACCTGGAGTCATTCCGCGAACTGGAGCTGGATGGGCTGTCGAGGGAAGCCGCCGAAGAGTGATGTGTGGGCGTGTCGTGTTGCCCCGATCTGTCGTCGTGTGGAGTGGCCCTCGCGCGTTGTCTGACCGGTTGTCGTGAGAATCTCGGGCAACCTAATCTCGAACGGCGAACCCCGTCTACAGCGGCGCCCCCAACTCCCGCAGGAATTCCAAAGTATAAATCCCAGTATCGTGGCCATCACTGAATTCGATTCCGTAGGCATAGTTGCCGATCGGTTTCATACCAGCAATCGTCACGGGTACGGTTTCTTTGGCATCAATGATCCGCAGCGGATTCGTGGACCGTGGCTCGTTGCGCTTTTCACGGCATGTCGCGCACGGGCAGTGATCGCGCAATTGGCTGATCGCGTAACGACGCGTTTGGCCGTCGCTCCAGCTGATTTCAAGGTGTGCGGAATCGGTTAATTGGACTTGGGTCGGTTGGCTCATGTTGATTGTGGGTCCGGGTTGGATCGTTGATCAAAGAATCGTTTTCCTTTGCCTTGGAATCTGGGTAGGGTATTTGTTGGGACCGAGTCGACGGAAACGCTGAGTCCCAGGCGAGTTCGGAGTTGCTCGGCAACCCGCGACGTTACGTCTTGCGTCATTTCGATTTCCACTCGGAGCGAATTCAGGTTGCCGTCCTGTTCGACGATGGCCCGGTACTCGACGATTTCGCCGAACTCTCGAATGATCCCTTCGATGGAGGCGGGGAAAACGTTCACTCCACGGACAATCACCATGTCGTCCACGCGACCGATGACGCCGCCGGAGAGTTTGACGAAGCCGTCCTCGTCGCTCGGCTGGTAACAAGACTGGACCAGGTCGCCCGTTCGATAGCGAATGACCGGAGCGCCCGACCGCCCCAAGGTGGTCAGTATCAACTCGGCCGGCGCGCCGTCGTCGGCGCGTACGTCTTCAGATGGCCGCATGAACTCGGCAATAAACTCACTTTCGATGATCCGCAGGGCCGTTCCATCCAAGGTCCCATATCCCCATGGTCCGATCTCCGTCGCTCCGGCGTGGTCCACCACTCGGGCTCCCCACGCCTGCTCAATTCGCTGGCGCGTGGACGGGATCGAACCGCCGGGCTCCCCAGCGACGATCAGAGCCCGCACGTTTGAGGCGGCCAGATCGAGGTTCTCCTGATCGGCGATCTCGGCCATGTGCAGCGCGTAGCTCGGAGTGCAACAGACCACGGCCGCGTCGAGTTCGAGCAGGCAGGCGAGTCGGGCCGAAGTGGACATGCCGCCGGTGGGAACGACGATCGCGCCGCGGTGGGCCAGCGCGTCGTTGGCACTCCAAAAACCGATGAAAGGACCGAATGAGAAAGCCAAAACGGCCACGTCTCGAGCCGTCACCTCGGCGGCATCCAAGACGTATTGCCAAGTCTCAATCCACCAAAGCCAATCGACGGAGGTGTCGCAGATGCCCATCGGTTGGCCGGACGTGCCCGACGTGCGATGGTAGCGCACATAGTGGTCGATTGGATAGGTTCGATTTGCCGCGAATGGGGCGTCACCGTCTCCCGCGAGCTCATGCTTGTGAGTGAACGGCAGCAGGTCCAGTTGCTCCAAGGAATCCAACGGCAGCGGTACCTCACCGAGCCGCTGGGAGTAAAACCGATTGGAAGGCAGGACCACCGCAAGAAGCTGGTTCAGTCTCTCCAATTGGTAACGCCGCAGCCCTTCACGATCGAGTGAACGGAGTCGGCGGCGTTGATTGGTAAACAGATCGGTCATCCAAGCGTCATTAATCGTTCGTTAGTTCTCGGTTTAAGGAGTTCGGGGTTTTGGGTACCAGCGAGTCGCTATCGCTTGATCTCGTATTCGTCGATTTTTCGGTAGAGGGTTGCGCGGCCGATTCCCAACAGTTTGGCGGCTTCGGGGACGGAGCCGTTGGTTCGTTCCAACGCGGCGCGGATGAGCCGTTTCTCCCAATCCTCGATGCGCAACGAGTCGAGGCTTTCCGTTCCGGCATCATACAGCCCGAGGTCGCCGGATTCGATGGCGTCGCCCGCGGCCATGACGACGGCGCTGTCGATCACGTTTCGCATTTGCCGCACGTTGCCTGGCCATTCGTAGTCCAGCAGCCGTTGGCGGGCCGCGGAGGACAGTTCCAGAGTGGGGCGTCCGTGCTGGCGGACAAAATGGTTCAAAAAGTGGTCCAGCAACAACTCGACATCTCCCTCGCGGTCGCGCAGTGGCGGGACGTAGAGCTCGAACACGGAAAGCCGATAGAAGAGATCCTCGCGGAACCGCTTTTCGCGCACCAACTCCCGCAAGTCGCGGTTGGTGGCGGTGATCACTCGTACGTCCACCGAGATCTCCTTCTCGCCTCCCACGGGAAGAAACGGATGACCCTCCAGAACTCGCAACAGCTTGGCCTGGGCGTCCCGCGGCAGTTCGCCGATCTCGTCCAGAAACAGCGTGCCGGTGTCGGCTTGTTGAAACCACCCCTTCCGGTCGCTGGTCGCGCCGCTAAAAGCACCTTGGACATGGCCGAACAATTCGCTCTCCACGAGGTTTTCGGGGATGGCCGCGCAGTTCACCGCTCGCATCGGTTGGTCGGCACGCGGCGCCGCTTGGTGAACCGCGCGGGCAACCAGTTCTTTTCCCGATCCACTCTCGCCCCGTATTAACACGCAACCAGCCGCTTGGGCGACTCGTGATACGGTCGACTTCAACCGCTTCATGGCCTCACTTTCACCGATCAATTCGTCGAAGGTGGCCGTGTTGGCGACGAGCCGATCGTGGTCGACGACCAGCTTGGCCTGCCGTCGTGATCTGGCCAAGGCGACGCCCAACACGTGACCGACGGAAATGCCGAACTCAAAGTCGATCTCTCGAAAGCTGCCTTGAGTCAGATACATGTGCAGCGCGCCCATGATCTGCCGGTCGTGAATGAGAGGGATGCAAAGCGCGTCGGCATAGGATCGCAGGCTCTCCGCTCCCGCGGCGGAGGATTGATTGGCGATCCAGACGGCGGTCTTTTGTTCCAGCACCAATTGCGTGAGCGACTCGCTGAGCAAGATCTGCCGTCCTGACTGCTCCGGAATGACAATCTTGGGAACGAGATCGTCATGCTCGCTGACCCACAGGAATCCCACAAAGGCCGCGTTCGTTCGCTCGTGGATAAGTTGTAAGGTGGCTCGAATGACTTCCGAGGGTTCGTCACAACCCAACAGTTTGACGCTGAGTTGGTACAGCAGCAACAGATCGCGGGCATTGTCCGTGTGGCGGAGCGCGGCCAGCGCCAACTTGCCGGAGTCGGCGGAGTCCACCTGGGCCTCCCGGACAATGGACTCCGTGACCTGGTTGTCTCGCGTCAGGGCCAGTGTGGGTGGTTGCGAACGGGCCTGAAAGGAAAACTCAGTCGAGCCCAGCCGCACGATCGCGCCCGATTCCAGAAGCTGTTTTTCCACGCGATTGTCGTTCACGAACGTCCCGTTGCGGCTGCCAGCGTCATGCAGCCACCAACTTTGATTCGCGAATTCCAACTCCGCATGGACGCGCGAACAGAGAGGATCCGAGAGCACGACGTCACAATCGATGCCTCGTCCTAACGTGTTGATGGCGGCCGGGTCAAGCAAGTAATTAGTGCCGGTGCGGGGACCCGTGATCATCGTGAGATAGCAGTACGACTCACTCAATCGAAGTTACCTCAGTGAACTCTTTCCAGTCTTAGTCTCCAATTCATACGCCACTTTTTTCACCGGCCCGATACGTTATTTGGTCATTAGTCATGGGGTCGTTGGCTCGCATTCGCAAACACCGACCCGCCTAGCGGACGGGACCTTGACGCGATCCGATTCAAATGTATGGACCGGTCTCCACGTCATCACGCCCTACAGGCTTTGAAAGCCACTCTTAATATACCAATGAAATGGCCGGTTAGAATCCTGATTGGACAATCCGTCTACCCAAGATTCCTCCGCGAGACATCCGGGACCCTATTTCACCTCAAACCACGGGCTGAATCATCGCTCAGGTTCGATCCAGACAGGCGTCCTGAAACGATCATGTCCTGAAGATTATGTCTAGAAGGGATTGGGGCACGGAAGCGATCGGGGCGGGCGTTTCGGGGTACCCCAGCGAACTTTTCTCCATCCGCCCGCGTACCGACATTTGAAGAGAAGAGCATTGTCGTCAATTGGCCCCCATGGTGCCGGCCGGTTTGCCCCCAAACCGGCCGCAACGAGCCTGTCCGCGCATCTTCGGCCTTGCCCTTAATTAAGTTTCGGGATACCATCCACTACCGCTTGTTTATTCTAGGCAACATAGGGTGGCTGCGCGCATTGTTATGCCTCTCATAGGGGACTCGGATGTCAAAGAATCTTAGATTTTCTCAACGTACAATGGTGGGCCGTAAGTGGGTTGCCCTGACCGCTCTGTGCGGAGTGGTCTCATTGGTTTTTTTGTTGTTGGCCACCGGCGAATCGCCTGCCGAATTGAGTAGTCGTCAGACGGGGCGCAACGTATCGCTGGTCGTGTCGGTACTGCTCAAAGACAAACATCTTTCCAAACATCCGTTGGACGATGAGATATCCGCGCGGGCGATCGACACCTTCATCCGGCAATTGGATCCATTTAAGCTTTATCTGCTGAAGTCGGACGTGGACGAATTCAATGTCAACCGTTTGCGGTTGGACGATTTCGTTAGGTCGGGTGACGTATCGGTCGCGCGACAGATGTACGACCGGTTTTTGGAGCGGATGGACCAAAGAGTCGCGGAAATCGACTCTCTGTTGGAGACGGATCACGATTTCGCTTTGGACGAGACGATGGTTGCGGATCCAGATGAGGCGCAATATGCGGTGGACGAGAGTGAATTGCGCGAGAGATGGCGAAAGCGGATCAAGTACGAGTTATTAATCCGCCGCGCGAACCTATTGGAGGACCAGGAAGAGAAACGCAACAAGGCGGACGATGTGGGCGGCGAGGAGGTGAAGGAGACTCCCACCAAGACTCCTGAAGAAACCGAGAAGGAGATCCGAGAGAAGATTGCCCGCCGTTATCGGAGCCTCAGCAAGCTCAAGCATCAGACGGACGACGACGAGCTGTTGGAACGATTCTTGACATCGGTGACGATGAGCTACGACCCGCACACAACCTACATGTCACCTAGCAACTTAGAGAACTTTCAAATCAACATGAAGTTGAAGTTGGACGGCATCGGCGCGGCGCTGTCTCCCGACGATGGATACACGGTCGTGACCAAGATCATTCCCGGTGGTGCCGCGGACAAGGCGGGTGAGCTCAAACCAGAAGACCGCATCGTCAGCGTCGGACAGGGTACCGACGGAGAGATGATCGACGTGGTGGATCGCAAGCTGGGCGACGTAGTCGATATGATCCGCGGGCGGGCCGGGACGATAGTGCGTTTGGGCGTGATGCCCGCCAATAACGACGAGTTGAGCGTCATCAGCATTACCCGTGCGCGAATCGAGCTGAAGGACAGCGAAGCGCGAGGCGAGATCGTCGAGGAAGGGCAGGGGCCCGATGGTCATCCACTTAAGATCGGGGTGATTGATTTGCCCAGTTTCTACATGGATATGGTCGCTGCCCGTAAACGGTTAACCGGTTTCAAAAGCACCACTCGGGACGTACAGCGGATCTTGGAGGGTTTTGAGGCCGAGGGAGTGCAGATCGTCGTTTTGGATCTCAGCCACAACGGCGGCGGAAGTCTCACCGAGGCGATCAATCTCACGGGATTGTTCGTGGACCACGGTCCAGTCGTCCAAGTCAAGGACTCGGGCGATCGCATCCAGCACTACGATGACACGAACCGCGGCATGGCCTGGGACGGGCCGCTGGTAGTCTTAGTCAGTAAATTTAGCGCGAGCGCGAGCGAGATTTTGGCGGGGGCGATCCAGGACTATCGCCGTGGCATAATCGTCGGTGACGAGTCCACGCATGGAAAGGGTACCGTGCAGAGCCTGTTGGATATTGGTCCCGAACTGTTCGACGTTCCCGACCCTCCCAACTTGGGAGCGCTCAAGATTACCATGCAACAGTTCTACCGACCCAATGGCGATAGCACACAGCAGCGAGGTGTTTTTTCGGATATAGCGTTACCGTCCCTCACTTCGCAAATGGATGTCGGCGAGTCCGACTTGGACTATTCACTGGACTTCGACCATATCCCGGCGGCGGACTTCAGCCGGTACAACCACGTCACTTTGGAAATTCTCAAAGAGCTCGAAGCGCGTTCGATCATGCGGCGGCGTAATTCGGAGGATTTCCAACGCTTGAACCGGAATATCCGTCGTTATCGTGACCAAAAGGATCGCAAGACGGTGACACTCAATGAGCAGAGTTTTCTGGCTCAACGCCGCGAGCTGGATGCCGAGAAGGAAGAAGAAAAAGAAATCATGGACCGCAATGACTTCCAGGAGCGGCCTGTGGTCAGGCGAGATTTTTACTTCAATGAGGTGCTAGACATTACCGTGGACTATGCCAGCATGTTGGGCGAGCAGCGGCTGGCCAAGTTGGACTAGTTGCCCCGCAATTCCAAACGCAGTCCGTCATACGCCAGCTCCATCCCGGTCGGCAACTGGCGATTGGTTTCCTCGTGGTCCAATTCATGCGAGACGTGCGTAAAGTAGGTTTGGCGGGCGCCGATGCGCTCGGCGACATCAATCGCTTCCTCCAATCCGAAATGGGTCACGTGGGGGCGTGGTCGTAGCGCGTCCAAAAGTAAAACGTCCAGGCCTTCGAGGCGTTGGAAGGTTTCTTTCGGAAGGAAATTGGTATCCGTGCAATAGGCAATGTCGCCAATACGGAATCCAAGAATCTCCAGGTTAGGACCGTGGTGGAGTCGCAGCGGGGTGACCATCGAGCCCAAGGCCTCGAACGGTTTGGTGGAGATGGTGTGAAAGACCAGCTTTGGTCGGGAGCCCGGGTGCGACTCGGGATGTTCCGAAAACGCGTAGTCAAACGTGTGGCGGATTTTATCCTCCACCTTGGATTCGCAGTACAGTGGCACCGGATGGCCCAGATAAAATGGAAATAATCTCAGGTCATCCAACCCAAACATATGATCGGCATGGGAGTGGGTAAAAGCGACCGCGTGCACGACCCCGATCCGCTCGCGAAGCAGCTGGATCCGCATCTCGGGCGAGGTGTCGATCAGCAGATTGCCTTGGGGCAGACCCGCGATCACGGAGCAGCGGGTGCGTTGATTCTTGGGGTGGCCTCCCTGGCAAACTGGGCAGCCGCAGCCCAATGCCGGAACGCCGACGGAGGTCCCCGATCCAAGTACGACCAATTGATTGCGTATATCGGTAGTAAAGGGTGTTCTGACCAAAGGGCTCAATCCGCGGGCCGCGCCGCGCGGCTCATTCATGGACTTGACTTGTTTCGGGGCTCACGCCGCGGGGAATGGATGCGATATTGAGCCGGAAGAGTCCAGCTCACCGGCGGGGAGGTGATGAAGATTGGCAGATCCGAGCGGTCGTGGCAAGACAAGCGAATCGGGCGTACCGGCCATAGTTATGCCTCGTGTTTCCCCTCGGAACCCGTGTCGGTAAACCGTTCTCGCGATGAAGTCGCGGTTGACCGGCGTTTTGGCCATCTATAAGCTTTTATCGTTTCATAATTTGCACAAAATCTCGATTTGGCTCACCAATGCCAATCGGTCAAGAGCGAGACCAATCTCCATGGAACTGCTGGAAAAAATCTGGGAATTTTTGGGTGTGATCTTCGGAGGGGTGATCCGCGTGTTTGAGCGCGGCGTGACGTCCATCTTTGGCTCGTCCAATGCCCGATTTGTGAAGCGACTCCAACCCAACGTCGATGCGATCAACGCTCTGGAATCCAAGTGTCAGAAGATGTCGGGAGACGAGCTGCGTGAGCAAACGGCGCAGTTTCGCAAGAGATTGCGGGCGGGAGAAACGTTGGACGACATTCTCGTGGAAGCGTTCGCGGTCTGTCGCGAGGGGGGCCGAAGATATCTGTCCATGCGGCACTACGATGTCCAGCTCATGGGCGGCATGGTGTTGCACAGTGGCGCGATTGCCGAAATGGTGACCGGTGAAGGGAAGACTCTCGTCGCCACGCTCCCAGCTTATCTCAATGCGATTCCGGGCAAAGGGGTGCATGTGGTAACGGTCAATGACTACTTGGCCCGTCGCGACATGGAATGGATGGGGCCGGTCTATACCAATTTGGGGCTCACGGTCAGCGCCATTCAAAACGAGATGGGAGTCGACGAACGACAAAGGGCCTACGCCTGCGACATAACTTATGGAACCAACAATGAGTTTGGTTTCGACTATTTGCGCGACAACATGCGTCCCGCGTCACGTGGCGATGGGCAATATCCTAAGCGCATGCAACAATCGCAAGGACGTTTGAATTATGCCATCATCGACGAAGTCGACAACATATTAATTGACGAGGCGCGAACGCCGCTGATTATTTCTGGTCCAGCCCACGACAACATCCGCAAGTATGCCGACGCCGATCGCATAGCGCGCCAGCTCAAGGCGAATGTGCACTTCGAGGTGAATGAGAAGGATCATCAGGCGCAGCTCACCGACGAGGGTGTTCGCGAGGCTGAAAGGTTGGCGGGCGTGGAGAGTTTCTATACCGCGGGGAATATGGAATGGCCGCATCTTATCGACAACGCGCTGCGAGGTCATTATCTCTATAAGCGAGATGTGAACTATGTTGTCAAGGACGGTGGTATTGTGATCGTCGATGAGTTCACGGGACGCCTGATGGAGGGGCGACAATGGAGCGATGGTTTGCACCAGGCAGTGGAAGCCAAGGAAGGAGTCAAGATCAAGGAAGAGACTCAGACGCTGGCAACTATTACACTGCAGAATTTCTTCAAGCTCTACGACACGCTGTCGGGAATGACCGGAACCGCCATGACCGAGGCGGGCGAGTTTTGGAAGATCTATAAGCTGGACGTGATCGCCATCCCCACCAATCGAGACATGCAACGATTGCAGTTTACCGACTACGTCTTCTGCACCGAGGAAGAAAAGTATGCCGCGATCGCCAATGACATTGAGCGTGTCCATAAGTGGGACGTAGTCATACGCAAAGGGGGTGAAGAGGAATATGGCACGATCGTCCAAGAAAATGAAGCCGAGATCATCATCGATCCGCGGCACGGTTCCGACCGCACCACGATCGCCCGAAGTGATATCGAGTCGATCCATCGCAGCGGCCGCCCGATCCTGGTCGGAACGACGTCGATCGAAAAGAGTGAGCGGATTTCCACCTTACTCACTCGTCGCGGAATTACGCACGAAGTTCTCAACGCCAAACAGCACAAACGAGAAGCCGACATCGTCGCGCAAGCGGGGCGGAAAGGGGCGGTCACCATCGCCACCAACATGGCGGGTCGCGGAACGGACATCATTCTCGGCGGCAATCCAGAGACCTTGGCCTGGGCCCAACTGCAGGACAAATACGAGACTCGCTTGGACGTGCCGAGCGACGAATGGGAAAAATTAGTCGGCGAAATTCAACAGCAATACGCTATGAAGGAGCAAGGAGAGGAGATCAAGAATATCGGAGGTCTGCACGTCATCGGCACCGAGCGCCATGAGGCTCGTCGCATCGATCTGCAACTTCGCGGTCGCTGCGGACGGCAGGGGGATCCCGGTAGCAGCCGATTCTACCTTTCGCTGCGTGACGATCTGATGCGCATTTTCGCCGGACCCTTCGTAGAGAAGACTCTCAAGTCACTGGGCATGCCAGAAGGGGAGGCGATCGAAAGTCGCATGGTCACCCGTCGCATCGAAGCGGCTCAGAAGAAGGTCGAAGAACGCAACTTTGAGATTCGCAAAAACTTGCTTGAGTACGACGAGGTGATGGACGAACAACGGAAGCGGGTCTACACCTATCGCCAGAACATTCTGGAGGGCATCAACTGCAGCCTGTTGATCCTGGACATGATCGACGAGCAGGTGAGCCACTACGTCGGCACCCTCATGGATCGGGACTACGGATCGGAAACCTTTGCTACCTGGGCGGGAGCACGACTCTCCAACCAGTTAGAAGCCAAGGATTTTCTCAATTTGGATTTCGAGACCGCGGTCCGCGAGGCGAAGGACCAGGCGGAACGGATGGCGGAAACGCAAATCATCGATGCCATTGAGGAGAATTTACCCGACGACTACGACGGGCAAGAATGGAATTGGGCCGCCCTGGCGAAATTTGCCAATACCCGGTGGGGTCTGAATCTGCGTGACCGCGATCTGAAGAAGATCGGACGGGAGGACGTCGCGGAATGGCTGATCGACAATGCCAAGGAGTCCATTGATGAAGCCGATCTTTCCGACGGTTTCCATTTTCTCGATGTCGACTTTAGTATTCGATCCGTATGCGGATGGGCGAAACACAAGTTTGGCGTCGACTTGAATCTTGATGAAATGCGTGGCTGGGAAGCTTCCAAGGTCACCGATCTGATCAAGCAGAAGGCGATCCAAGCCTACGACGCCAAGGAAGCCGAATATCCAATCATGGCGGCGTTGTACCGGTTCAGTCGACGTTCCCAAGGGCAACATGCCAAGATCGACCGAGAGGCATTGGTCGATTGGGCACGGCAGCGATTTGACGTCGACCTGAGTCTGGATGATATCAAGAGCAAACAAAGGGACGAGATTCGTGATACTTTGATCGAGTATAGTATCGCCAATCAAAAGCAGGCCAATTCGCTGTTGAGTGAAGTCGATCAGCGACTGGACCAGCTATTTGGTGTGGCGGAAGAGGCAGCGACGGCCAATGACGGCGTGACGGCCAACGATGCCGGGGTCTCCGAGCTGAAGCTGCGGAATCTCCAGGCCTGGGCCGAAGAGCAGCTCGGTCTCGCCAAGACCACTGAAGAGTTGGGGCAGTTGGATCGTTCGCGGACCCGCCGACTTCTTTCCAACGCCTTGGAGGACCGATTCCGTCCGGAGATGCGTCGGATGGAAAGGGCGCTGGTGCTGCAGTTGATCGACAGTGCCTGGAAAGACCATCTTTTGGCCATGGACCATCTTCGCAGCGCTGTCGGTTTGGTCGGCTACGCTCAGGTCGATCCGAAGGTGGAATACAAACGCGAAGGGATGCGACTGTTCGAGCAAATGTGGAAGTCCAACGGTGAACGGATCACCGACTTGATTTTCAAAATGGAACAGCTCGATGAGGGATTCGTCGGTTCCACTTGGGTGGAAACCGCGGCGGTTCACGAGGATTCACCTGGCGCGACCGAGATCGCGCAACAGCAGCAAGAAGCCATTGATAATTCGCAAGGCGGAAATGGTAAAGTGGAGCCGATTCGAAATCGAGGTGCAAAGGTGGGTAGAAATGAACTCTGTCCCTGCGGCAGCGGAAAGAAGTATAAGAACTGCTGCATGCGCTCACGCGTTTAGGAGTTATGCCCATGGAGTTTCGTTGACAAGATAGCCGCCAACCTCGTGCTCCCGCGAGCAGGCCCGCGGGAGTGTCATGGCGGTACTCGAGCGGTCGAAGATGGTCATCGGGAAGGGAGTCCCACGTGCGATTTCTCCTTAACATCGTCTATATGTGCCTACTGGCCATGGCATTTCCTTGGATACTCTACCGCGCGGTGGTTCTCGGCAAGTACCGCGGTGGTTGGGGTCAGAAGCTCGGGGGCCGCCTCCCCTGCCGCAAGTCCGGCTCGCTGTGTGTGTGGTTTCACGCAGTCAGCGTCGGTGAAGTCAACGCCTTGCGGCCGTTGATTGAGCGCTTTCAGGCGTCATGCCCACGGGTCGACATAGTTGTTTCCACCACGACTAACACGGGGCTGGAGGTCGCCCAACGGATCTACAGTGGGCGAGACGTCTTCTTTTGCCCACTGGATTTTACCTGGGCGGTTCGCCAGGCGGTTGACCGTATTCGACCAGACGTCTTGGTGTTGGCTGAATTGGAGCTTTGGCCCAACCTGATTCACGAAATCAACCGACGCGGGGGTCGTGTCGCTTTGGTCAACGGTCGATTGGGTGAAAAGAGTTTTCGTCGTTACCGCCGAGTGCGACCGCTCGTCAAACGGATGTTGGACCGTGTCGAAATGTTTGCGGTCCAGCACAAGGCCCACGCGCGTCGGTTCAAGGCGCTGGGAGCGGCGGCGGCGAACCTCCATGTGACCGGGTCGATGAAGTTCGATGGCGCTGAGACGGATCGTTACAATCCGCGTTCGCGTCAGTTAAGCCGGTGGCTGGATTGGCCAAAGGACACAACGATGTTCCTGGTCGGCAGCACCGTGCAACCTGAAGAGAAATTGGCGATTGCGGTCTTTGATCGATTGCATACTCGATTTCCACAATTGCGATTGGTGTTGGTGCCACGACATCCCGAGCGATTTGAGCGGGTCGCCAGGTTGGTGGATGAATCAGGTCATCGGTGGCAGCGACGCAGTCAAGCGGGAGACCAGCGGCCGGATCCAAACGCCCGCATCCTGTTGATCGATACCGTGGGTGAACTGGCCGATTGGTGGGCGTTGGCCGACTGCGGATTCGTTGGCGGGAGCCTGGACGGCAAGCGAGGCGGGCAAAGTATGATCGAACCGGCAGCGTACGGAGTGCCAGTTTGCTTTGGCCCCTATACGCACAATTTTCGCGGGACCGTCCAGTTGCTGATGGAAGATCGCGCCGCTGTCGTTGTGGAGGACGAGCTGCAACTGGAAAGATTCGTTGTTCGCTGCCTTGAGGAGCCTGGCTATGCCAGTGAACTTGGAAGACGATCTGCCGCCTTGGTTGCGCAACAGAAGGGAGCCACGGAGCGAACCCTGGATTTATTGTTCCAGATGCTCCCTCAACGCGCCCAAGAGCAGCTCGGGGTGGAGCGCATCGATCCAGCACATCGGTGCCAAGGGCCTTGGTTGACGGGCCCAGGCTCCATGGTCGCGGACCAACAACATGGCTGATTGTTGCCAAGGGTGGACGCAAAAAGCGTGCCATTTTTTACCCGTCGTAGGGGACCGTCGCCGGGAAGGTTGCTGATTGCTCGTCTTCCAAGTTATAATCGCCGGCTCGGCGGTGCTTAAAAACGCCGAGTCGTACCCAAATCGATCGTCGCTCGTCGCGTGGCCATGAGACCTCTGGCACATTCATCGAGCCAATCCAGATCATTTTCGAGAGGAGTGAGTACCGTGGCGAGTGGCAAGTATCTCTTTACCAGTGAGTCGGTCAGTATGGGGCATCCGGACAAGTTGGCGGATCGCATTTCCGACGGAATTCTCGACGCGTTGTTTGCCCAGGATCCCTACTCTCGGGTTGCGTGCGAGACCATGGTTACCACGGGGATCGCGGTCATTGCCGGGGAGATTACAACCAAGGCGATTGTCGACTATCCGGAGATCGTCCGGGAGGTGATTCGCGAAGTGGGTTATACCGACGATGAAATGGGGATTTGTGCGGACACCTGCGCGGTCTTCACGTCGCTGGATCGTCAGAGTCCCGACATCGCTCAAGGTGTGGACGATGACGCGGCTTCCGGAAAGGATGTGGGGGCCGGCGATCAAGGGCTAATGTTCGGTTACGCCTGCAAAGACACTCCGGAACTCATGCCAGTGCCGATTGCCCTTTCGCACCGTATTCTCAATCGACTGACTAAGGCGCGTCAACAGGGTGATGTCAATTGGCTCCGGCCCGATAGCAAGAGCCAGGTAACGGTGGAATTTGATGGGGACCAACCTGTCCGAATCGATACGGTGGTGGTTTCGACCCAGCATTCGGCTGACGTTTCCAATGAAGAGATCTGTGATTACGTCATCAACCAAATCATCGCGCCTGAACTGCCCAAGGACTTGGTGAGTGGTGAACCAACCTACCACATCAATCCAACGGGTCGTTTCGTGGTAGGCGGTCCGCACGGCGACTGTGGTTTGACGGGCCGAAAAATCATCGTCGACACCTATGGTGGCTGGGGCCGACATGGTGGCGGAGCGTTCAGTGGCAAGGATCCCACGAAGGTCGATCGGAGCGCGGCCTACATGGCGCGATACATTGCTAAGAACATCGTCGCTTCAGGTTTGGCGGAACGGTGCGAACTGCAACTGGCTTATGCCATCGGAGTGAGTGAACCGGTCAGCGTCCACGTCGATACGTTTGGGACTGGCCAGGTTGACGATGCCAAGATATGTGAGTTGGTGCGCGAGCATTTTCCCCTCAATCCGGCGGGCATTATCAGTTCGCTCGATCTCCGCCGTCCGATCTTTCGCCAGACGGCCGCCGGTGGTCACTTCGGACGTAGTGAACCGGATTTCACTTGGGAAAGGACCGACAAGGCCGAAGCACTGGCCGCGGGGGCGGGTAACAGCGCTTCGGCGAGTTGATTCCGCACGTTTGCTGTCACATGCATTCGCCAAGCGGAGTCGACGAGAATGGGATGGGAGCCTCCAGCCATTAGTGTTTCATTCGCCACTCAAGGCGGTCGCGGTACACACACATCGCTGGTGCGGTTCGCCGCGTTGCTGTTTGTCACGCTGACGATGGGCATGTGGTGTTTGGCGCTGTTGCTGGCCACTCGACGTTTTCAAGGCGCGCTGTCCCAGCCGCTCCGGGTGCAGACCCTGTTCGCCATCGCCGGAAGTTGCGTGGCTTTGGGCCTTGGGGTACGGGTCGCCGCCGCCAGGCTGTGGGCGCGTACCTCCAGCGGTACACCGTGGCGATTGTGGTTAATGTTGGTTCCAGGGACGGCCATCTGCCTCTTGCTGGCTTCCTTGAGTTTGCCGGGCACCGCCGCCTGGTCGCTGTTCGGGGCGTGGCTGTTGGTGGCGGTCGGGGAAGCGGTATCAGCCACGTCGATTTGGAAACGCGGGCACCAGGCGTCATTGAGGGTCAATCGGTGCGAGGAGTTCGGCACGGAGCAGATCGAGATTCCACCTACCAGGGCGGTCGGGAGGCCCGCTGGAATGGAAACCGTAACGCAAAGTTGGCAGCGAACGAAGACCGCGGACGGCGACGAGAGGGTGCGGGGATCAGCCCTCGCGGAATTCGCCGCTGGCCAAAAAATCGCGTACGTCCATATCCCTTTCTGCCCGCCACTGGCCGGACGTCCGCGTGTGACGGTTAGCTTATCCGGTTTTGGTGCAACCAGCGAAGGTGCAACCAGCGAAGGTGCAACCAGCGAAGGAGGATTCGGCAACCGAGTCCATGACAGTGGGCCGATTCAGGTCACCGTTGCCCAGAGCTTCTCTTACGGCGTGCGAATCGATGTACGACGACGCGCGGATGTGTCGCAAGCACTGGTGTTGCCGGTAGACTTTGAGGCTCGGCCATGACGACTCGGCCATGACTACTCGGCCAAGAGTGAATGGGTCGTCAATATCTCTCGCAACTCGTCCACGACGCGCGGATCTGGAAGTCGACTGGTCTCCATGACCAGGTGCACAAAGTTTTCGGCCATGATTTCCTCGGGGTGGATCACGTAGTCGGTGTTGCGTCCCACCTGGCGCTGAAGATCCGGCAAATCTTCGAACGAATAAAGCACCGATTGACCTTCCTTCACGACAGCCGCCCAACCATCGGTTGCGAGTTGTACCTCGAGCCAACGGGGCTGGATGCCGCTGAATAGACTGCGTTGCCTCGCCGGATCGAAGGTGGCGGTGGACCAGATGAGCAGCGGCGTCACATAGATGGATGTGCCTTCGTGTTTGAGTTCAATCGTGTAACGCTCCGTCGGTTCGTCCGGATTCGTCATTCGACGAGCACTCAGCGATGCGGGGATCGACAGGGATTCGCACGGTTCGAAGTTGAGAATCCTATACGCTCGTTCCCGCAAGGGCCGACAATTGCGGCTGGCGATGTGAAACAGCTCGTGGGCCAGTAGCCTCTCTAGCGGCTCGTCGGGCCGCGCGAGTATCGGCATTGGCAACACGATCGCGTTGCCCCGGCAGTGTGGGGCGCCGGCTTCCTCTCGTCCGCTGGTCTTAATGAGGCCGACCGTGGCGGGCAATGTGAGTTGGAAATCCGCCAAACGCGAGCGGAGCCGTGACGCTATTTTTTCTAAACGATGCAACTCATCTGAATTCCAGCCGATGGCCTGTTGCGACACATATTTCAGGAAGGCTGTTTCATTGACAGTTTGGGCGCTACCGATGCGTACTTGTCGATCCAAGGCGCTCATCGATAGGACGAAGTCGTCGCGCTCGCCCAGTACCCGTGACCCATGTTCTAGGTCGAATGCTTCCAATTGCGAATCGGCGTTCAGCGGCCACGCAGCGGTTGGCTCGCCGGCTCGGATATTGGAGGCCCCGGACGCCAGGGGAATCAAACCAGCGACAATGGTGATGAGCTGTTTCCGCATAGGTAGCAGTTGGGTCATGAGGGATCGGTGAGCCGTCCGTCTTCATTCGTCCGGACTAGGAGGCGCCCACCAAATAGCCGATAATACTCTGTCCAATGAAAGGTAGCCGGTGGGCAGTCCGCTCGTGCCGTGCACGCGCGGGCCATAAAAATCAGCTGGATGGGCCTTGCCCGTTGTGGCGATGGATCCCAAGACTTCACGATGGATCCCAAGAATTCAAACAGACTTGGCATGGCAATCCTAATGGCTCGTTGGCCGCGACACATTTGGACGACGCTTTTTACTTACGGCACGATCTTCATCCTTTTTCCGCTGTTGTGCTACCTCGCTTATCTTTGGGTCAACGGTGCGGACTAAGTCAACGGTGCGGACTAAGTCAACGGTGCGGGCTAAGTCAACGGTGCGGGCTAAGTCAACGGTGCGGGCTAAGTCAACGGTGCGGGCTAAGTCAACGGTGCGGGCTAAGTCAACGGTGCGGGCTAAGTTGTCGCGCGAGCTGGGCAGACGAAAACAATGAAATTGGACTTGGAATCGTTGAAGAGTCACTTGTCAAGGTACGGACAAGAGCATCTGGTGGCTTTCTGGGACCAGTTGAATGATACGGGTCGTTGCCAACTCGCGGAGCAGATTTCTGGGGTTGATTTTGAGCAGTTGCGGCAGCTACAGGCCGGCTCCGACCAGACCGAGGATTGGGCCAACGTCGCGGCACGTGCCTCTTCTCCACCCGCCATCCGCCTGGACGCTGGGGCAGATGAACCTCGTTTCTCTCCTGAACAGGCACGGGAGCGTGGTGAGTCATTGCTGCGTCGCGGTCGCGTCGCGGTCGTGCTAGTCGCGGGCGGCCAGGGCTCTCGACTAGGGTTCGAGCACCCCAAAGGGATTTTTCCACTGGGTCCCGTTTCTCAAAGGACGCTTTTTGAAATCCACGTCGACCGCTTAAGGGCGCTGTCAGCGCGCTTTAGTGTGACCATTCCGCTTTATTTGATGACCAGTCCAGCCACTCATGACGAGACGGTGGCTTTTTTTCATGATCACAATCGACTCGGTTTGGCGGAGGAGGACGTTGTGGTGTTCTGCCAGGGGACTATGCCCGCGGTGGATTGTTCATCGGGAAGATCGCTATTGGAATCACCCGACCGGCTGTTCCTCAGCCCAGACGGGCATGGCGGAACCTTGGCTGCCTTGGCAAAGGCGGGTTGTCTGGAGGATATGCGGCGCCGTGGTGTGGACTGCCTATTCTATTTTCAGGTGGACAATCCCCTGGTCGCCATCGCCGAACCCAAATTCTTGGGCTACCATTCGTTGGCGGAGTCGGAACTGACGTCACAGGTTGTCGCCAAAACGGACCCCTTGGAAAAGGTCGGCAACGTGGTCTCGGTGGATGGCCAGCTGCGAATTATCGAGTACAGCGATCTTCCCGAGCAGGCGGCCCGCAGCCAAAATCCCGATGGGTCGTTGGCCATCTGGGCGGGCAGCATTGCGGTGCACGCCTTCGATGTCGCGTTTCTCCAGCGGATGCGGGAGCAGAGTGACTCGTTGCCTTTTCATCGAGCGCGGAAGATAGTGCCATTCATCGACGCCGATGGCCAGCGGGTCGAGCCGGAAACGCCAAATGCCATTAAATTCGAACGTTTTATCTTCGATTTGCTACCGTCGTCGGCCAACGCATTAGTCGTGGAAGTGGCGGAGTCGGAGGCCTTTGCCCCTTTAAAGAACGCGATCGGGGCACCCAAGGATACGGAAGAGACGTGCCGCGCCGCGATGGTTGCCCAGCAGACGAGTTGGTTATTGGCCGCGGGAGTCGGGGTCGCGGGCGGCGTGTTGGTCGAGATCAACCCGCTTCATGCGCAAGATGCTGACGAGGTGGCGGAGAAGTTCACCAGCGGCACAACGATCACCACGGACACTTATTTCAACTAACGGTTAAGATGCTACACGCAATTATCATGGCTGGAGGCTCCGGTACTCGGTTTTGGCCGGCGAGCCGGGCCTCCCGTCCCAAGCAGCTGCTTCGATTGGCGTCCGATGAGACCTTAGTTGCTGAAACCGTGGCCCGGTTGGGCGATATGACGCCGCCCGAACGCGTCTTGATCATTACCAATCAACGTCTGGTAGCACCAATCCAAGAAAATCTACCGAGTCTGCCAGCGGCGGCGGTCATTGGAGAACCTTGCAGACGTGACACGGCCCCCTGCATTGGACTGGCCGCCGAATGGGTCCGCCACCAGGACCCGGACGCAACCATGGTGGTGATGCCAGCGGACCATGTGATCGGCCCACCAGATGTTTTTCAATCCGCCATGCAACATGCGGCGGATCTGGTCGAGGAGGATCCGGATCGTTTGGTGACGTTTGGGATTCGACCGAGTTATCCCGCCGAATCGTTTGGATACATCGAAGTGGGGAAGGCCATGGACGGAACCGTGGCTGGCGCGCGCCAAGCACCTCAAACCAATCTGGTGACGCAATTCAAGGAAAAGCCCCAGGCGGTTGTGGCCCAGCAGTATTTGGAGGCAGGTAATTTCCTCTGGAATTCCGGCATCTTTGTCTGGAAAGCTGAACGCATCTTGAACCTGTTGCAACAGTTCGAGCCCGACATGGCACGTCATATCCGCTCGATCGGCGAGGCCATCGGCCAACCTGATTTCCCGGAGACGTTGACCCAACGATTCGCTGCCATTCGCGGTGTTTCGATTGACTACGCCGTGATGGAGAAGGCCAGCAAGGTGGTGGTGGTCGAGGCGCCGTTCAGCTGGGATGACATCGGCAGTTGGCAGGCCATGCCGCGCCTCCGAGGCAGCGACCAACGGGGGAACACCGTCGTCGGGAAACATCTAGGGATTGACACTCGTAACACGATCGTCTCCGGCGATGATGACCACTTGGTCGTGACGATCGGCCTGCGGGATTGCCTCGTTGTACACACGCGCGACGCGACATTGGTGGCCGACAGGAATCGTGAAGAGGAAGTGCGCGAGGTTGTGAAGTTGCTCGAAGAAAAAGACTGGACCGAGTATCTGTAGTTCACGGCGGAGTAGCCGGTAACTGGAGTTCAATGGTGACCGCCAAACAATCAACGCGGATCGCTGGGATCGATTACGGTACGGTGCGTGTTGGCGTTGCGGTGACCAATGCGGACCGGACCTTGGCCAGTCCCTATGAGAACTACACGCGTCGTTCGACCGATTCGGACGCCCAATACTTTCGCCAGTTTGTAGCCAGCGAGTCGATTGGTCTGTT